>Ga0315914_1006655_pt1 | contig 16283 bp, 11 predicted proteins | sample MpolenodulesMG_FD_203920 | JGI IMG/M metagenome (GOLD analysis project Ga0315914, IMG submission 203920) | Medicago polymorpha root nodule microbial communities from Los Angeles, California, United States - elongated nodules | ecosystem: Host-associated > Plants > Roots > Nodule | place: USA... | reverse complement strand
TTCGCTGCAACGTAATTCTAAGAGGCATAGACTAATTTGCCTTTTTGTTTGGTATATACTGTATAATTACTTAAAAACTCTTTAAATTAATAATTATTAATTTATCGATAAATTAATAACTCTCTAAATTAATAAATTTCTTCGGTCCTGACATTATTAATTTATAGAGTTTCTACTGTAAGTAAAAACATGATAAGACATCCACATGGTGCAAGAGATGTTTATTTTGCAAAGAAAAAAAACGTGGATATATTATTTTGCGATCTAGCAACTATATAGGGATAGGAGAGGCTAAGAAGAGAGAGAACAGCTTGGATACACAATGATCACTAAAATAGATTGCTACCTGCCAAAACAAAATTGAGGTCGGTAGCACTTTGTTTTTTTCTTCTTTTCTTTAGACATTTGTTACAACCAAAGCATTAAAAAAACATAATTATTATATGTACTAAGATTCCATTAGTAGGGTCCAATTTTCTGTTGTGTTATGTTAGCTGTTTTCACACGTTTGTGCTTTCTATTTTAACCCTCAAAGAAGCTCCTTAAACTTCATAATCAAATCCGTTTGGCAAGTCATTTTGTAGTCATGGATAATAATGTTCTTGGTCTTCTAAAACTTCGTATTAAAAGAGGTATTAATCTTGCAATTCGTGATTCTAATTCCAGCGACCCTTATGTTGTTGTCAACATTGGTCATGAACAGGTTCGATCCTTGCTTTCTCTATTTTTCTTAGAGTTTGTGTTCTTCGTCTTCAAGAATTTTCAAGAATTTAGAAAGATAAATTATATAGTCAACGTTTAGATTGATTTGGCAGAATCATCATCTACCACCGTGATTTTGTTAAAAAATTATATTTTAGAACTTCAACAAAATCACGATGTCACCATAATTCTATCAAATTCACGGGGTTTATGAACATGCATATAATCCTTATTTTCTTGAGAATGTTCTGCTCTGCAAAATCATGTTATTGGTGATATTGTTAAGAGTAGGAATGTCCAAAACCTTATGGTCTTTTCCTTTGCTTTGCTTTGTAAATTGTAACATATGGCCAAGAGTAAATTCAATAAAGTTGTTTTAATATATGTTGTCATCACATATTCCTTTTGGTCTTTGGCGTTCTGTTCTAGTCTCTATAAAATTTGTTCATGTTAAAATTAGTCTTTGAGAGACTAAAACCAAATATTATGAATTGATTTTACAGGAACAAAAGAACAAGAACCAAAAACGAAAGGTTGTATATTTCCTGAGTCTAAAAACATTTTTTTTTACAAGGATTAAAACCAAAGCTCTTGATATTTGCAAAGAACATTTGCATATTCAACTTTTTTATACATATGAATTGTATGTTTTATAATTGAAGTTTGGTGGCGACACACATAATGGTTCATATGTGTTTGATTCTACAATAACAAAAATGAATTGTTTTGATACATTTATGTAAAAGTAAGCCGAACAATAAATTTGACGATAAAAATCAACCTTTGATGTAAGAATTTCAAATTCTAGTTTTAATTTAAAATCAATTATGGAAGCAAAATTAGTTCAACTTGAGCACATGCAAATATGTCATGATCAATTTTACAACTCTGAAATCAATTTTGTTTCGAGCAAAAGTGAAGATTATTGTTTTCTTTTCATTGATGCAGAAGTTGAAGACTCGTGTCGTGAAAAACAATTGCAACCCTGAGTGGAATGAAGAATTAACCCTTTCAATAAGGGATGTAAGAGTTCCAATACGTCTGGTAAGTAAAACTAGCTCCATCTAACTTAGCATGCATTACAAAGAATTTATTTATGAATGAGAGCTTCACTTTGAAGAGAAAAATAAAGTTATATAGTCACAATAACTAAATGCTTATTTGCTTTTTAAAAGAATTGAGGAATGGAAAATTATTATTAATAACGGTGATATTAATGGTCATTTTACAACCATTTTGTGGGAGATTTGAACTCTCTCCTTTAAAGTTACAAAGTCAAGTTCTTACAGACAACCCGATGAACTTATTTGTTGATGACGTTGCATTTTTGTTTCACTTCGCAGACAGTATTTGACAAAGACACTTTCTCCGTAGATGACAAAATGGGTGATGCAGAGATAGACTTGAAACCATATGCTCAATGTGTACAAATGAAGTTGGATACTCTTCCAAATGGTTGTGCAATCAAGAGGGTTCAAGCAAATAGGACTAACTGCCTTGCTGAAGAGAGCAGTTGTATTTGGAAAAATGGAAAAGTCATCCAAGAAATGATTCTAAGATTGAGAAATGTTGAGAGTGGAGAATTGGTTGTGGAAATTGAGTGGGTGGATGTTCCAGGTTGCAAAGGTCTATTAGGGGCACAAATATAAGTTGCCCCCTTTCGATAACAATCAACCAAGTCTTATTGTAGTAACTCAGATTCAATGCATGAATCAAACGACCCTGTAATATTATTATATCCTAAATTATTATATAAAGTCTTAGACTTTATATATGTTAGTTTGAGCTTTGTGCAATGACAAAAGGTGGTGTAATATACAGCAGTTATTATGTAATTTATATAATGACTACTCTGTAATTAATCGTATTCAATAAGATGGAAGTTAATAATTCGTGTTTGTAGAAATATTTATTCTTTAGTATTCTAGGTTTTGTGTTGTTGTTTTGTTTAGGTTAGCTTCAATCAACGTATTGCTTTATTTTAGACGAGATCTTAAATCTTAAAAAACAATAACCCACTTTGAAACCCTTATAATATACCCTGATTATTTTGGAAGTGTATGAATCTTGATAAATTCCTTAGGAGGCCATAATGTTAAGTTTCTTTGCTTCTTTTGTCCAATTATTTCTTAAATTTGGTATAAAAAATACGACGGTTAAAGAAAATTAGGCCACTCTTAAGATTTGTTTCTATTATTGCTATAATATTATTATTGAGTCATCAAACCCTAGAATTCTAAGATCAATATGGTATGACATATTGATCCCTTGAACATATGCATTGATCTCATCAGTATTGATACATAAGTCAATAGACGCAAGTGGATGCCTCAACACCATAATAACACACAACAAATATTAGACTAATAAACCCAAGTGGATCAAATTAAACAAACACACGATGTAAAAATGACAGTTTCTTTTTCTACTCTGAGTTTCTCACACGTCTTATACAGTTCGGATTTTAGAATTAAAATAGGGCGCATGAGAAACTCATAAAATAGGAAAAGTAATAGCTTGTATAAATACACACACAACATAGTTCAAGCTCTTATTTTACACACTCCTCTTACACCTTCATTATTGAGTGATTTTCATGTGAGTTTCCACAAAATAATCACTGTCCACTTTCTACTAGTTGGACCCACTTAAAAAACCCTGTGAAACACACACACTTTTTTATAGGGAAAACATACAGACACATACACATGATAGATAGATATATAGTTCATTTTTATTTTTTGAGTAAATGATGAATCTAGGTTAACCTTTAACTAAGTTCCCATCAAGGTCTCTAACAATATTAACAATAAACTGCTGGTATTTCTTTGGAGGTGGGGTGTCATCATTAAGCTTCTCGTATTCTATTCTCAACTTTAAATTTCCATTCTCAACGTTCACTATGGCCTTGTAGTTTTTATACAACTCCAACACATTCCCTCCCACTGCAACATATGTTATAGTCTTGTTCAATTCATCCACTTCAATCCTTTCATTGAAGGTCTCCACCTTTCCTTCTGCATCAATACATTGAACATAAGTATATATTACTGAGTATTTTTAGTAAAAATTGAACTCAATACTTTCGATTTTACAACACTCACACATATATGCTAACAATTTTTTATGATAAAATAATAATGACCCGACTTTAATTTATTTACTTTTGCAAGTGTAAAAATATTTTACACTTTTATCCAATAATATGTTGTTTTCTCATAAAACACATTACTAGTTGTCCTATATATATCAAATGATCCGGCAAAACAATTTTAGAGGTACGTGTAAATTATTTTTATACCAACAACTCATATAAATTAAATAATAATAATTCACTGCACTAAAAAAAAAAAATATCTTGGCAAACCTATGCTATATTTCCAAATCTTGACAGAGCCAGGAGTTTTCCAATCGCCTTTGTGAATCTCAACACCATGCACGTTTTCACTCTGTGCTTTATTTGGAATATGTTGACTTTGGCTCTTGAGGAAGTTGAAGAACTTTTGAGGACACGATTTGAGTTGCACACTTGCCTCAAGGACACAAATTTGAGCCATGAATTCAGATAGATATGCCACTGAAAAGTACAAGCTTTCACGTTGTGGAATACTTTCCTAATCTGCTTGCTACATATTTATAGTTGTAGAAAATGTTACTGTCCTTGCCACTTTTGATTATTTGTTATATTAATTGAAGATCAGATTCTATAGTAATGGGATTTGCGAGCAAAAATTAATTCTGATCAACAAACTCACATAGCTAATTTTTTTTATCAAAATTATATTTTATAGTATTATTCTTTCGATTTGGTTCAAAATAATGATTGATATATAATAAAAATTGATTTCTTATGTAATTTAAATTATACTTGTTTTGATTTTTTTAAAGAGTCGAACGACAAAATTCATAGACACTAGCATCTCCAATGATGAGTACTTTATTTAATAAGGACTTCAACCTATTAAGAACCCTATTGGAGAAGAAAAAAAATGGGTACCTATTAGTTACAAACAATTATATAAGTAGATAAAAGTTGGTCCAATCATCTAAAATTCATGTGATTTTTCTTTTCAATTTCTTTTTTATTTTTAAAATGCACATATTAAAGTACATGCATATTTGTGAATCTACGTAAAGACTCTTTTCGATTTACTATTATTGGAGTCATTGAGTCTTTAATATGTATTTTTATTAAAAAAAAACTATAAATAAATTATGTGTACACGAGAGACCCATTTAAAAACTCTTTTTAGTTTACTACCATTGAGGATACTCTTAGAGAGTCAAACCCGCGTTTCAACGTACCAAATTTGATGTAATCTTTCACAATTGTGCTTATGAGGCAATTAGGTTTGGTGTACTTATGAGACAACTAGTTTTGGTTTTGTTACAAGTTGAATTGGACTTGAAAACCCCCCTACATGCTCAGAATCTCTAATTGAGTCTTGTACATGGGCAGACACTTAGTTTAGTGAGTGCAACACAAGTTTTAGGGTGTGCTTGGATGAAGGGTTTAAGAGGGGAGGGTTTACTTTTCTTTTTTAAATTACGGACATTATAAAATGATTTTTTGAAAATGGAATTAACAACATGATAAATGATCAAATAATACTTCAAAAACACTTAATTTCTTTTAAAAAAACATTTTACATTGTTCGTAATTTAAAAAATAAAAGTGAGCCTTTCCCTCCCTTCCCTTCCTAAACCCTCAATCCAAACACACCATTAGAAAGCAATGCAATGCTGCATTAATTTTAATTCAGTTTATTGACTAGTCGTTAAAAGAATATGTACTAGGGGATTATACTAGTTCCACTTCTACCAGTTGCGGAGGAATTTTCCTTTTATAGGAAAAAATGGTAATCATGATCTTAAATTCTCAAGAAAAGAAAACAAATGGCAGACAAAGCATGGGTGAAGCACACAGTAGAGGTATCCAGTAACAGTGGAGGTAAGACTCTTGGGGAGTGACCCAAGGGGTACTAAACGTTTTAAATCGGGGACGACGCAATCAACATGACATCCACACACATCTAGACTTCGGCTATGTGTTGTATTAGTTTTTAATGACATGAAACCTTGAATTTTTTATTTTTTTTAAATTTTTTTCTTTCCGCACACGTCAATGCCTCGTCACATGTTTGCATACGTCAGCGTACATTCAACACACGCCAACACGTGCCTAGCACCAGTAGCGGAGCCAGAAATTTTGAATAGTGGGGGCAATGTATAAATAAATTTGTAGTAGGGTCATCTTAAACAATTTGACGTCAATATACAATATTAATTTAGAGGTCGATAACAATTTGAAGAAGACATTTTGGTCTCCAAATGTGTGATGTGTTTTCACTAAAATATTTGAAATTTATCAAAACTATGAGTATTTCTTCAAATTGTTGTTTTGTTATTCATTTTATAGACCAAATTGATTAATGAAAAATATATTTAAAGATTAAATTAACTAACTAAAGACAAATTTAAAAATCAAAATGACTATAAAAAACAAAGTTTGTTTTTGTAATTTTAATAGAAAGATTGATGATAACCCATATTTTGATTTGAAACCTCTTAAATTTTTTCATAATAAATAATTACATTATTATCATATATTAATTATTAAGGAAAATGAAACCAACATAAAAGAAAATATATTGAAAGATGAAGAACCAACTTTTTTGTTTAATAGGTTCTATAACATCTGTATAGAAGGTTGATAATTTTGTTTTTGGAGTAAATATAATAAATAAATAAGTAAATAATTGTATTAGTGTGTGTGTGTATATATATTGTAATTTAATATGAGTGTATTAATGCATGAAGCTATGCTGGTTTGGAAAACTTTATGGGGGCACAAGCTCACATAGATATATACATGGCTCCGCCACCGCCTAACACACTTCAACGTGCACCCTCCTTTGATTGGTGCATCCCAACACATTCTCGCGTCAACACTTGAAGAGCCTTTAATGAGACGCGGTCACAGTTCATCTCCTAATGGTCGAAGGATCTGAGCCGTCTATGTAATGAACACGATTACCTTATAAAAAAAACTTGGTTCTATATTATTTACAACAATTGGCAGGCTTTCATGAAATTTCTTGCAAAATAAGTTAATAAGTATTATGAATTATATAGATAAATTAACTCTCATTCCGCACTTATCAGTAACCTTATACTTGAATTTTAGTATTTTATTTTAACTTAATTTGGGACCCTATGAGGACATGAAACTTAGAAAGAACAAAACTTTTTGGTTCTAACATTAAGGTTCTCCTTTGCGGAAAGATGTTGATAATCACACAAGGGAAAGGCGAGAACTTTGATAGTTAATCATTAGATTGAAATGCCCCAAAGACTAGCAAAAATAAGGGGTGAACATATATGGAATGACAACTCAGTTCAAACAAAAATAAGTATAAGAAGTAAAGGGCAATCGTGCTGATTAAATAGGATGACTCTTACCTAGCAATTATGCCCAAAAGGTGGTTGATCTCTAATGCTTGAAAAAGAAAAAGGAAAAAGAAAGATATATAATGAGTTGAGACTGATCATTGTGCCTAAATGTAAATACCCTAATTATTCTAAAAAAGGGACAAGGTTGAAAATATTGAAAAAGTTCTTGCATTTTTTATGTCAGATGTTTGGTAGCAAGGTTAGAGTTGATATGATGCATAACGATAGAAGCAAAATAACAAGAAGTATGAACAACAATACAAACACCATGCACTAGGGGGGAATAATTTAGGTTGTATTTACAAGGGTGATTTGGGTGTTTTATGTAGAATCCATATCTCAAGGACCCCCATCTAGTTTTATTATTAAATGCATGATTTTCATGGTTCTTGGCTAGGAATTTGAAATGTTGTTGAATGCTTATTGTTAAATCACTTGATAATGAATGTTCAAGTTTAGGGGTGTGATAATATGCAATTTTGTTGGTTATTACCTTAGATTTTACCCATAATTTAAATATTCTTTAAGTTGATTCATTCCATATTCCTCCTTAACTTAATGAGTCTTTTATTGTTGCATTCTATTTCTTTTTTATGTTTATTCAAGTTTTAGGAGTCTTTTATACTAGTTAGTGCTTGGTACTTGACATGTTGCATCACTAGTTGAAAATTTGAGCGAATGATATTGCATTGCAGTTTGATGTTGTAGCCTTGGAATGCATTTGGATGCTGCAAGGGAATGTGCGGATGAGTGGGGCCACTAAAGGATTACTTGTAGTTCAAGTTATGAGACTCCTCTATTGATAAGGAATATTCTTATGCTTAATATAAGGATGTGTGGGGCCACTGAAGGATTGCTTGTAGCTCAACCCTCAACAGAACACAAGCAGCCACCAATTGTCTAAAACAACATTTATACATTATATACCATCCTTCATTCCAGCTTGAAGTCACTGGAAATAGATCTTAGAGTTTTGAAGCCTTAGGAGTAGTTACTAAGTGAGTAGGTGCAAAAAACTTATTTCTCTCAAAAAAAAGAAAAAGTGAGTAGGTGCAAAAAACTTGTTGTAATCTTCTTCTTTGTAACATTGAATATACATTTGATTGATGCTATATGAGACTTTGTTTTTAATCTATTCCATTTCTATTTTAGTAAGCTCGCCATTGTCTAAATAATTTTTTAGTTAATGAACAATGAGGTTATAAATATGTTTGCATGTTAATTTTGCTATAATATATAAATCTCCTTTGAACAAGTTGTTTAAACTCAAATCTTTGAAATGAAACTTGACCACTTTTATTGTATTGCAAGCTCCTTGAGATCAGAAGAGGAAAATAATGGATATTCTTGTTCAATATGAATTAAGGTTTTATGCTCTAAAAATATAAAAATGTTGAATGTCTAAGAGTAACCTTTACTCTTCAATTTCATTGGAAAGTTTTGACATTTTAATGTTGTATGATTAACTTACCGGTATTTTAACCAAGTTATGCCCTAAGAAACTGCTAGCCAATTGAATTTTAACCTAATCTTTTTTCTTTTTTTTTTGGTAGTCAGGGTTCGAACCCCAGACCTTACATATTTTATGCATTGTTCATATCAATTGAGTTAAACTCACAAGACATTTTAACCTAATCTTTATTAACAGGGTTTAATTTTGAACTATTAATTTTAAGTTTAAAACCATAAATGATTTCCAACACCTTCCTCATATCCAACACCTTGACTGGCTTTTGTTGAGGTTTTTTTTTTTTTTTACAACATAAAAATTTAAATACATAAGAATAAATGTAGTATACATAAAGACAGGATTCGTGTGTATTATATTGTCCACTTGGTATGGCTTCAATTGGAGAAGAGTTAGCAATAGATGATGAGGACATTCTTAAGCGTGTGGTTACAAAGACGAGGAAGATGAAGAACATGGAAGATAAAGAAGAAGCTTGAAGAAGGAGATAGAAGAAAAAAGAGTTTTTAATTTGAATTTTTCTTAATTATGGTTTTTTTTTAAATTTATTCCCTTTGTTAATTTTCGTTTTTGGATTTGGTCATTAAACCTAGTGACCGGTAACATGGATAGACACATCAACCAATATCGTCACGTCATCTTCTGCTAGCCATGTGCGTTTCCGTAACAGATAGTGACGACAAGGATCAAATAAAAAAGTTTAAAACTTACGAAATTTGTTTTGCAATAAAAAAGATACAGAAACCAAAGCCAAAAACATGCGAAAGTGAAAAACACGCGATGACGATTTAATTATTTAAGGAGTAAATGATCACTTTGGTCCTTGACTCTGTATCTCGCTATCACAAAGGTCCCTAACTCAGGAATTAATACAAAGTAGTTCCTGAATGTGCACTTGTGTTAACTGATGATGCAACAAAAGTTTTATGCTGATAAAGAGTATGAGGTGTCACATGAACTAACTTCTTGACGAAGAGCAATACTTTGTTGGGACGAGTTTGGGGACATTACTTTTCGGTTTAGGGATATTGGTTTTCAGTTCAGAGATCAAAGTGACAATTTTCTATTTCACTTCAATCCATGTGACACTTCATAGTTCATACTCCTTGTCAGCATAAAACCTTTGACACGTTAATCATGAGTCAGAGACCTTTATGATAGCGAGGTGCAGAGTCGAGAACCAAATTGACAAATTGACCATTTACTCTTTTATTTAAGCCATTAAGACATAATTTTTCATTTATAATTGAAGCCGACTGAAGCAAGTATTTTGGCTTGTTGGAGCTGAAGAAAGAAGACATCAAAGGATTGGTAGTCCCATACATCAAATAATAGCTGGTTTGATTGGTGCGTGAAATTAGAGTGATCCAAAATAAGCCGAATATGCGTGGAGCGATATAGAAGATTCCCGACTTAAGTAAGCATCTTCCTCTCTCTTATTCTATCCCTTTTTCCTTTTTTTGTTTCTTATCAAAATCAAAACGCGCTTTTCAGTAAAAAGCGCTTCTTCTTAATTATATTTTACCAACTGAAATCAACCGCCACTACCTCATCTCACTTCCCCTATAAATAAACACATATTCTCATTTCGTCATTTTAGTATTTTACTACTTCTCAACATTAATTTATTTTTTCTCAGGTTCTCTTTCTCTCTCTCCACACTCCAATATATTTATTATTAATTTATTTCCCCTGTTTCATTGTTGTTATTGCTGTTATTTTGAGGTTAAAATTGTGAAGAAAATATTTAATTAGTAGTTTTCTGGAATATAATTGCTTTTTCATGTTTGATTACTGCATGTTTCATCATGATTATTGTTGTTAAGAGTTTGATTTAATGAAAAAATTGGGGTGAAGCAATAATCTTTTTTCCATCGTTTTGTGATTTATGCTAAAATTAAAATATTGTGCTTTCATATCTGAATGCATTGAATTTAAAACATGGCATCAAAGGGTCTGCATTTCAGTTATTTGCAGTGACTTTGACAGAATCACGGTTGAGAATCTAATTTTGATCATGGAAAATCATTTGACATGTACATAATATGTTATTATTTGGTTGTTAGGGTAACATGCAATGAAAATTGATTACAGCTAATACTGGAAGGTTATATAGTTAGATTTTTAATGTAATATGTTGTACTTTTTTGTTGATGATATAATTTGTTATATTAAAAGGTGTATCTTGCAGTTTTTTTGTGATTATATGCTAATTTTTGTGTGGTTAAAACTACATACATGTTTTAGATTTTGTTATGAAGTAATGACAATATTCTGATTTTATCACAGAATTATTGGGTAGCATACATCACTCTAGAACCAACTGGTGCCAGCAAGAAATTGCTGGCCCAGAAGTTGAATTGCATCTGGTCTAGTCAAGCACATGAGTCAACAGGGGACACTTAATCGTAGTAGAGCCCTTGAGGGTATCCATGGGGTTCATGTGGTGCCTCATTCGCCGTTTTCTTTGACAGAAAGTAATCAAAGTGGAGGTCTTCATCCATCTACGGGTGGAACTTCAACTACTGAAGCAAATCAGCTTCTGTTAATGCAGTGAGTGAAATATATATAAGGAATTTCAAAGTTTTCTAAACCCTAAATACTAACCGACTACAAATATGTTTTGTACTTGTAGACGGGTATGGCAACAAAGACCAGCATGCTTGAGACCTATCCATTGTAGTGCTAGTTGTCATGGTAAGAAATTTTCTTTCCATTTGATGTTGTTCTTGTTTTCCTTAGAATAGTTTAGTCTTATGCGTCGTAAATAATTGATATATTGCTATGTCCCTGTATCAGGTGATCAACATATTGCTGAAACAATTGCTAATGTGCTTACTTCGATTCCTTTTATAGCTCTTGGAGTGAATGCTCCAAGGTAATATCTTTCCCCAATCATCTTAAATTCCTTTGACTAGAAACATGTCTTAGTTGTCTGATGAATTATTTTGCAATGTAGGAAGAATCTCAGTTGTAAGTTGTATGCCAATTCATTAATTGGAGTTGGAGTGGCGTCAAGCGTGTATCATTGTTCAAGAGGGAAACTGAGGAAATATTTGAGATGGCTTGACTACACAATGATAGCTACAACAACTGTTGTAAGTAGCATATCCATAGATAGACATGAATAACTAAAGGCTATTCAATAATATGCAAAATCCCTTGGTAAAAAAAAAGTGCGAAATCCAGGCTATATATGTTATATTCTGGACTTGGAAATTGGAATATACTCCAAGTCTCTAAAATATGTCGCTGCAACCAATCTATCCAGATCTGGATAGGAGAACCTAGGTAGTCAATCCGGATAGAGGCCTGGAGCGACCGACCCCAAAAGTGGGATAGCGGGATCCTGGGAACAGAGGAGAGATTGTATAAGAAACCGAAGAGAACAAAAAAAGATAGGATAAAACAATTACCAGTTAGAGATTTGATGCAACAGAAGAGAGATTTAATGTGTCTTTTAATGTCTGTTCAAGTGGTAGCCAATACCAATATAACAATAAAAAAATGCATATGATAGAAAAACAAGAACATGTAATGAATGGAAGAACATAGAAGATCAAAAGAAAACATGGGTGTAGGTTATACACTATATAGTCAATATGTTAAAGTAAAAACATGTAATGAAAGAAATAGAACAGTGAAGAACCAAAAAAAAAAGGGTTTAGGGTGAAAATGGCAAATATAGAGAGGGAATGGAAAGGAGAAGGGAGAAAAGGGTTTGGGGTTGAAAATGGCGGATACAAAGAGGGAATGGAAAGGAGAAGAGAGAAAAGGGTTAGGGTTGTGCAAAAAACCCAAACTGCCCTTCAAACGGTTCAAATTTAAGGGCAAAATCGTGATTTTCTGGGAGCGGGAACCCGGGAACTTGATCTCCCACCTGGAGCGCTGCGAACCAGAAGTGGGATGGGATTCTCATTTCTGTGCAGTTTTTCACCAAGATGCACCGCTCCTCTGGGATCCCACCGGGATTGGCTACCTAGAGGAGAACTATGAGAGTTAAAGTTTTTTCTGTCTTGAATTGTTTAAGCATTATTACAACGAAATAATGAAGGTGCATTACTTGTGTATTCAGAGTGTTATGTACACGTGTTACACTTAGTTCTGGTTTTCGAAGGATGGCAGAGCAAGGCGTTATATGACCGATATGGCAGCTTAAAATGGCGGTTTTTTGGCTTTCCGCTATGGTTCTCCTTCTATAACACTGGCACTTTGGCTTTGCATATAGCAAAAGCTAAATTATTAATTAGTTTACACTTTACATGTGCTAGAACAAACCCTAGATTTTTTCTTACAGCTGGAGTAGACATGCACCCATAAACCAATTTCCATTTGTCATAATCTGTTTTCATATATCCCATCAAGTGTTGGCTAATTGGTTCATCTACATATTTCATTTCTGTGGTTTGGACAATTACATGCAGAAGATGCCTTGTTAATTTTCACAAATTCAATGGTTCTGTCTTCGGCTTTGCATCTTTCAAAATTAAATTTTGAGTTCATATAACCGACTGCTTAGGAAGTTTTTTTTTTTTTTTTGGGTTAACTAAACAGATTAAATTTTAGCCTGCCTGCATTTTTCCCTATATTTCAAGTTTTATATTTTTCTTCATTGCCTAAAACCGTACTGCAGTGTCTGTCAAGGGCTCTCAGAAATGAAAACCCAAAGTTGCTGATGGCGGCATCTGCAGCATTTCTTCCAGTTAATCCATTAATGGTTACACTTATTCACACTGGGATGATGGAGGTAAATTGCTTTCAAATATGTGCAAATGAAAATTTAGTGTTCATTGCTTTAATAGATAATTATGCTGCTCCAATAAAGCATACGGACCAAGTTAAATAATTAACATTATATTTCTAGGTATACCACACAACAAATAGGGAGAAGTTACAAACTGCAGAAGTTAATAACCGATAAATAAATATTGAAGTATATTAATAATATGTCTAGTCTATGTTCTAAACATGTGTAGGCATAAGAAGTGGCATATACCATAATGCTTTTTAATTTTGAGGGTATATTCTTTTGAATCTTCAAGATCTCATTTAAAGTGTTAAGTGTCCAGGAGGATTTGTCCCCACCACCATTAATACTGACAATAATTTGATCATCTCATATCGTTTAAGTACAAGATGATGATGTGACAACAATAATGCTAATGGTACTGATAAGGATAAGATGTTTCTATGTTTTATGTTATACAATTGTTCAATTACTTTTGTAATTGACCACATACTGAATAAAATATGTTTGAGATATTCAATATTACATTCTGAGTGGAATTTATAAGCAAATTTTGCCTTTTCAGATTCATTAATTAACTCATGTATCAAGACTATATATAGTCCAGATACATCAGTTATTTAATGAATCTAAAAAGTGGAAAGTTGCTTATAAATGTGACCGGAGGGAGTAGATCCCTTAAATAAAGTCTTAAATTTGAGTGTTGTGGATGGGAAAAACAAGGTTGGGAGGGGGAGACGCCATTAAAAGTGGCTAGTCAAATTCACCAACTAAGATTGGCCATCTCATCGACGAAGCCGGTGAATACGTTACCTCTTTGATATGGACTTGGATCCTCTACTGCGTTTTCTCTGCTGCCGTCTCTTCGGCCATCATCTCAGCCACTCATCCATGCATTTCCCTCTTTTCAAAACTGTTGTTTTTTATTTATTTATTTCTTATGAACTCTCGGCCATTGGATGAAGCACATGAGGGCTGGCTGAATAATAAAAGCAGAGAGAGGATCCATTTCCCTATAATATGGTTACCAAAATAAAATGTATTAGATTTAGATGTAATTGTTAGAGAAACGAAAGAGCACAAATAATACACATAAGCATGCTTATATATTAAACATTTTTTTTAACTATGATTTCCTTGTTCTACGAAATATGCTTCTTCAGGTAGCATTTGCTAAAAGGGCATTGAAAGATCCAGACTTGAGAATGGCTCACACAGTGCACAAAATGTCATCATTAATGGGGGGCATGCTTTTTGTAGCCGATGATTTATTTCCTAAAACTCCATACCTTCATGCTGCCTGGCATCTTGCTGCTGCTGTTGGTGTAGGCACCTGCAACAAGCTTCTTGAGTAGATGTGCATGCTCTAATAAAATTGTGGAAAGCATCCATTATGTGCAGAGTATGAATAGCATCAACATAATTTGTCGAATTCACCTTGTAACCAGCAATGGTTAAGATTATAAAGTAGTTCATTATCGTTTTGGGTTATGTTTATATTGTAGCTGGGTTTATTTCAGATTAGTTTCCCCAATTTTTTTTACTTTCTTCAGTTGTAGTTGGGTGTTCATTAGTTAATTTATCGGAGAAAGGGATTTGTGTAGAAAAAACTGGCCGTTAATATATTTGTTTAATGAAATTTCAATTATTAAACATCTTCCATTATAATTTCTATATTAATCTATATCGTTTCGTTAATACTTATCGTTTTTTCTTTTGAAGAGATTTGAACTTGGAATGCGTGTAATATATGATATGATGCATTTTATTTTAGTGGTGTGTGTGTATATATATACTACTAATTTTCTATTTTTTTTACGATTAATTTTCTATTTTGGTTTGTTGTTGTATTTATACTTGGCTAATTTTCAAGTGTACAAATATAGACAAAAACTTTGTTGTATGTATACTTAAAACTTTTAAGGCTATTTTGTGGAGCATCTGACGTTCACACAATTCTTGCTTATGGAAACAACCTATCAATGTAAAGATTACATACAACCTACTAATTGTGTTAGTTGCGATTCTGCACATGCACACGTACATAAAGCATGGAAACTATTACAACAGTTGGAGCTATTTTCTTGTTGCTATAGCAGCTCACGCCAGGGCATGACCAACAAATGGCTGTTATTTTTTTGGAGTATGTGGAAATACCGCAATCTCAAGGTGTGGCAAGATGTAACAGAGTTAAGTTTGCAAGTTGTCGAGCGGGCGCATCGTTTAATGGAGGACTGCTTGGCAGCGAATGCAACGACAACCACTTGTCATCGGGGCCAATCTAATTGTCCTACTGGTTGGACTCAACATCAAATAGCAGCTAATATAGACCAACACTCCACTTCCGTAACAGCAGGGATGCGACATTGTGAGGCGGCAGTTTGTTATGCGTAGGTGAGATTGCAACGACCACAACGAGGTAGACTTAAATACAACGTAGACGATTTGTTCTCCAACCAGGAAAATAGAACAGGTAATGGGATGTGTTTGCAAGGTGAGGAAGGAGTATTCATGCCCGCCAAGACTGATTTTCTCTGTTGTACCTTGTTGACGTGGACGAAGCACTTGGCCTGGGCTGTATCATGCAACCCAGCGGGTCATCGATATGTACTTTGACAACTTTTACTTCGAGCTTGACTCAAAACTTGCACTAAATGTCTTCAACAACAATCAAGAAGGTGTTACATAATTTAGATGCCTTCAACAACAATCAAGAAGGTGCTACATAATTTAGATATGTTATATTAGTTTGTAATCGTAGTTTTCATTCTTATTTACAAACTCTTCTGTTAAGTTTAGTTGGAGACAGACAAATGAAGTCAGAAAAATCAGGGTAGCACTTTGGTGACATTGAGGTGCCAATGTCAGGTGACATTGGTCAACCACAATGTCACAAGTGTGCAAAAGGACAAA
>Ga0315914_1006651_pt1 | contig 16288 bp, 8 predicted proteins | sample MpolenodulesMG_FD_203920 | JGI IMG/M metagenome (GOLD analysis project Ga0315914, IMG submission 203920) | Medicago polymorpha root nodule microbial communities from Los Angeles, California, United States - elongated nodules | ecosystem: Host-associated > Plants > Roots > Nodule | place: USA... | reverse complement strand
GCTATTCTGGAGATTTTAATATAGTCATATTTGTAGGCTTATGTACTTTGCCGTTTTATGCTATTAACATGGATGTCGTGAGTTTGTTCACAGATTTATCCTTTTTGTTTTTAGCGAATTTGTATTGTATCGATGTACCCTATCAATTTGAATGAATGTTATTTGTTTTGTGTAAAAAAAAATGGTCTGAATTGAGTTTGTTCGGATAGTTACATTGCATTTGAAATATAATATTTCATGCATGTAGATATAATATTCAATTCACAATCTTTTTTTAAAAAAATAATGTCTATTCACAATGTTGAGGGGAGTAGGCACAACAAACTTAGTTTTGTATATGACAAAACAAATCTCTCATGAGCTAAACGTTTCCATGAATACCATAAAATGAACGTGGCATGTAAATGCTAGCTAATATTTTTTTTCTTCAACCTTAGATGTTTATCCTAACTATAACGAGTCTTCGTAATTTAATTCATCTAAACCTTATCTTATCAAAACGGTATAAAAATAAATCATATATTGTTGTGGTACGCCCAATTTTATCCGACTAATTCAAAAAAATGAAATAATAAGTCATCACAAATTTTAAAATGTTTAGTGTTTTTATTAAAACAAAATGTAATTTTAGAAATATATAGTTGATCTTCACCTTGCTTGTTATTGTTTGTCATTGGTTTATCTTTAACTACAACCAAATTCAAAAATAATACATTCAAATAATTAAAATCCAAAAAATATAAAAGTGCAAAATAGTAAAACAAAGTAACAACATCTTCACTTCTTAATTGGTCCAAATCAAGGTCACATAGAGTTTGTTTTCACAAAATATATAGTTAAATCTTGCATATTCTTTGCAATTCGTTTTTAGCTTCTTTTGCATGATCACTTCAAACAATATATAGGTATCCGATGCAAAGAGCAATAAATTAATATAGGAGAGGGAGAGAATGATTCCTTTAAACTCCCTTCAAAACAATGTTAAACTTCAAGAATTTCAACAATCATCCTATTATTATACACCACAAAAAAAGAAACAAAAAAAAAAAAACAACCATCCTTTTATTATCACTTATCTCATCACCCACTTCACCAAAGAAGAAAACAAAGTTTTATTTAGTTTTAAAACGTTCATCTTTACTTAGAGCAGTTAAAAAGCATTTATCTTAACAAACTCACATATTGTTGGATTATAAAATTGATTAGTATGTTGGACTAATCATATGTTTGATATTTTTTATAATATGTTGGACTAATCATATTGTTTGTTTTATAATCATATGTTTGTTTGTTTGAGATAGATAATATCTTGTACCCGTACCCATTCATGTAGTTTTTTTATCCCAACAAATTATAAAAAATATCAATTTCACCTCTTTTGTCATTCGACTTCAATCCCACAAAATATTTTTGGTATGTAAAAGTTTTTCAAACTTTGAACAAATTAAAAAAAAAAAAAAAAAAAGGTACTTTTACCGATAGCAAAATTTGTAACCCGTAATACTTGAGGAATGACTCACCGAATTTTAGCCACGATTGTTTCTTACGATTCAAACATAATTTTTATTTTTTTGAAAGGATATAACATTTACACATTTTATGGTTGGCTAATGTAACCTATATTCCTTTTTTAACTACTTTTTAAATACATGAGCTTAGCTAAATTGGTATAGACAATGCATAATATATGTAAGGACTGGAGTTCGAACCCTATCCACCACAAAAAAAAAAAAAAATATTTCAGAGGTTTTCTTAATTTTCAATAGTCAAATGGAGCAAATTAGTTCATTAAAAAAAATGGAGCAAATTAGTGTGTATGGATTTTCAATGGTGAATCTAGAACCCTGAGTCAAGAGTGCAAACATTTTCGTCCCACAAATTTTGAATTTTTTTCCTCCTAAAAATCCGTACATATTAGTACTTCAAAAATATCACAAATATAGACCAACGATTTAAAAACTAAAATATTCTTTAAAAAAAAACTAAAATATTATTCAACCCATTATAATATTTACCATAGAATTTGAAAGTATCATCAATAATAGATAAACAATGATCATAGTCACAATGTCTAAAAAGAGAGAAAAATAAGATGTTAAAGAAAAAAAGGAAAAAGAAGTATGAAGTAATATATTTTACATTTGCATTTTGTTAACAATACAATTAATATGGCTTCGTCACCCCTTTCTTATTCTTCTTTTTAAAGGGGTGATTTAGGGTCAATTTTGACCCAAAAATCACTCATCTGAATTGTTTTTTCTTCTACCCTAATTGAATAAGTGATTTGACATATTTTTCTGTTTTCTTTCGTTTGTTTTTGTGATTTCGTCGTCTCTGAACGACTTTGTTTATTTTGATTTTCCGTCTTTGTGCGGTGTGTTTTTGATTTCCCGTCTTAGTGCGATGTTTATTTGATTCAGGTTGAAAGATTAGCTTTGAGCAAGTGTAGATCTGATCAATGACTTTGGCGTCGTCAACGTTGCAGATCCGGAAACATGAGTATTCTGGAGATATAAATATAGTCATATTTATAGGCATAGGTACTTTGCCGTTTTATGCTATTAACATGGATGTTGTGAGTTTGTTCACAGATTCATCCTTTTTGCTTTTAGCGAATTTGGATTTGTATTGTATGTATCGATGTACTCTATTAATTTGAATGAATGAATATCGATTAGTTTTGTAAAAAAAATACAATTAATATGGCTTAGTGGTGGAAATAATAAAGTAGAAAGTGCAGGTCTTTTGAACCACCCGGTTCCATTTTTGAATTTTTACTTGTTAATAAATAAATGGAAATTACATATGATCGGCCTGTCAATTGTCCGTTTTGGTCAGATGATTCAGGCAATTGCACAAATAATAAGTGAGAGCAATTTGGTGCAAATTAAAAAAAAAAACATATAGTCAAAAAGCAAAAAATAGGATCATTGATGCAAACTTTTAAAGTTCAGCTGTGCATCTGCACACCCTTACCGCACGCTAGACCTGCCTGTGGATTTCAATATTTTACTCTTTGACTATGTCAATGTCAAGCATTGGTAGAAGTGAACACGACGTTTTCCAGTGGTGTGATGACCACCGAAGTTGGGATAATATTTGGGTGACATTGTGGTTGGTAATATTGGCCAACCACAATGTCACACGTGTACAAAGAAATCAAAAAATGTTATCAAAGAAAAATAAGAAAGACACTTATGGTATTGTGATTGGCCAATATCACAATGTCATCAACCACAATACCAAGAGTTATGACAACTTGGCATAGCAATGGTTTTCGGCGAGTGATGATTTGCCGGTTAATTAAATGTACATGACAACAACAGATAACATGTTTGTAATATTTTGTTTAAAAAATAAAATAAAATTTATCCTTTGTTTAAAACATATTTTAAATAGGTATAATTTTTTTTTTTTGTCAAAAGCAAGTAAATGGGTGTAAATTGTTAACTTATTTTTTTAATATTTTAAAATGAGTGTAAATTAACATACCTATTGTACTTAAAAAAACACAATAAGGGATTATAGGGTTAAGAATCGTATTCTATCTTTTAGAACTGATTATTGGATGGCTTGAGAGTGATCTCAAGAGTGGTATTTATAGGCTTTTTGTGGGCTTACTTTAGCGTGACTTCAGCCCCAAGGAAGCTGAGCTTTTGGTCTTTTTGGTTGATTTTGGGCGGTTTAAGGTGATTTCTAGAAGTTTCTAGAGGCTATGAAAGGCAGTGTCCTAAGAAGGACGCGCCTGAGCCTTTGGAGGGCGCTTAAGCCTTTCTAAAGGGATCAGAGTCTTTCTAGAGGGTTTTTAAGTTTTTAGGAATATTATGATGGTTCACCTATATATATATATATAGAGAGAGAGAGAGAGAGAGAGAGAGAGAGTCATAATCCATTGACATCTGTGTAAGTTCAAAAACTTACACCAAATCTCACAATCAACGCCCAAGACAAGAAAATGAACACAGATAGAAGAAAAATACAAAAAATTTAGAACTTCAAAACATACATGAACAATTTTTTAATTTTTGTTTAAATCCAATAACAGATTATAAGATAAACCATATTATTTTTAGTCAAATCTTAACTAATCAATCATCAAGTCTAATTTGAAGTCCATAATTACTGTCTTAACCCCCCTCCTTGTTTCTCAAGAGCGGCCACCTTTTCATTCAATCGAGTTAATGAGGTCACGAATATTGGTAAATTCGTTTGTAAATAAAATGGGTTAAATTCAAAGTTCAAAAGAGAAATTTGATCGTACGTTTAAGGCTAAACATACAGCGAGGTGAAATTTCAAAAATCTATCATTAAAATCCAACGGCTTAATGGCCTCTCATCACATCAGACGACCTAAAATTTCCACCGAAAAACAATTTTCACGTTCACAAAGTAATGCGATAGAAGCACAAAGCGAGTAGTTTCTCTCTCTTTCACAAAAGACTATAACATTGTGATTGGCCAATGTCACAAATGTCTTCAAATTATATGTCACCCAAGTGCTACCCACAAAGCGACAATGAAATGTGGCAAATAACGCGACATAAATACATGCTAATGATTTATCTCGTCTTTGAGATGTAAGTCTAGGGGGCTTGAGGTACACCTTGGTCACCTTGATGTTCGTAACCTTTGGGTCAAGATAAAATGAGGAATGATATTTTGACAACCAATTTTAAACAACTTTTAGTAACAACTTTTTTTCTCCATTCGTATTGGACAATAACAATAGAAAGAGAAAAATGAAGAGAGAGAATAAAAGTATAATGAGAATATGAGAGAGAGTTGTCACAAAAGTTATTTAAAAATAGTTATTCAAATATCATTTTTCAGATAAAATAGCTAAGGGTCTATGAGACTTGCCTAATGATATTAATTTCAATAGGATAGTATAACATAAACTCATAATCTCACTTAAATATGATTTTTCAGTATTACAATAACATTGAAGTGTCTTTGCAGACACACACCCACCTCCCATTTTTCCATTGTTTTTTTAATAATATTTTACTTTGGGGGTGTTGTCAAAGGACCTATTTTGGAAGCCTCATCTCCATCTTTTGCATTTAATTGATTTATAAAAATTAATATTATGTATTAGTTTTTTTACTGTAATATAAATTACTTCTTTAAATAATATAAATAATCTATAATCTTTGAAAAAAATATTTAGTCATATATCAATTCCACATAATTCAAAATGGATCACCAGAAACCCAAACCACCATATTTTATTATCATTTCTTTATTTCACACGTGTCCTTTTAAAATAATTTAAAGTCGTCATATATTTTCTAATCATTTTTTTAAGAAGTTAAATTAGTCTACCGAAATTGATACCGGGATAATCGGAAATGAAACCTTGAGATGAATAGCTTATGCATTGGTTTTGATAATATAAAAACTTAGGTTTTTCAAAATAAGTTGTTTTAGATCTTAAAATTGATTTGAACTAAACCAACCCGTTTTTCATATGTTTGGTTTCAATTTCATGACAAAAGATTATAAATACCCAATCAAATCAACTATTTTTGTTGCGATTTAGTTTTTCACTTATCAAAATCGAACCAAATCTGTCCATTGCGCATTTAAGTAAGAGTATTTGAACTATTATTGTAGGGGTAGTTTATGCAATTCAAATCATGTAATCAAGTAATTGAACCAATCTCAAACGTCGGTTTTAGATCAGACAATCGAGATGAGTAACTGCGTGCAAGTTATATCCGAATCCAAATGGGACTGTGGTTAACAAATAAGAGGGTTATGTATTGAGATCCAATTTTTGTTTTCCATTGGTGGGGCCCACTAACAAATAACCCAAAAACAAATTCAACTGAAAAAAGAAAGAAGAAAAAAAAAAACACAAGACAAGAACCTTTTTTTTCTTGTGTCATTTATGAGAAACATGAAGAAATCGACAATGGATTTTTTGATTTGAACAACAATTACTTGTTTTGATTCGAAAAATCAACACACTCTTCACTCTTTTTGTCTCACTTTGGTTCTTTTCATTCCAACAATGATGTCTCCTAATCACTTGTCGGATGATCGAGGTTCTCCTCCTCATCATTTCAGGTAAACAAAAAATTATATTTTTTTCACTTTTCTTGATGAATTTAGCTATTATAAATTCTGGGTATTACTTACTTTTGGGTATTGGTTCAAATTGAAGGAAAAAAATGATTTTTTTTTTTGAAGTTTTGATTTTGAAAGATCTATGAGTGGTTTTGGTTGTAATATTCTGAAGGTGTATCTTTGTTTGTTTCAATATTGAGTATGGTAAGGTGCATTAAAATGTGACAATGCTTTAAGCTTAAATCCTTATGGTTTAGTTGCTGCTACTGTTTCATTTTTTGAAATAATAATTTCAAGCAATGTTTATGCTTATTGGGACAATAAGCACGGACATTCCTTACATTAGGTGTGTCCTAGTGTAGGACAGGTGTCGACACCGACACATATAATTAGAGGTGTTGGCGTGTCAGTGTTCGTGTCATGTCATGTGTTTGTGTCCGTATCCGTGCTTCATAGTAACATTGTTTGGTATCTAATTGTTTCGTAGGGAAAGTTGATGGTAATATAATAGTAGTAACCTTCTGACCAACACTTGGTTGGTCCTAGTGGACGGGTTTGTTTACTGACTCTTGCGAATGGAGAAAACCCTCTTGGGAAGGGTGAACTCACCTTGTGTGCCTAACAGGGCCTGCGTCGAAGATTAGTCACTGCTTAAGGACGTTGGATTGGATACTTATTATCTATAATGTGGTTGTCTAAAAAAAAGTAGTCTTCTTAAGTATTGAGATTCGATCTATCATTTGAAATGTGCCAATGCTTTAAGCTGAAATCGATATTATTCAGTTGTTTAAGAACTGGGTTGCTGATAGTGTTTCATTTTTTAATAGTAATTTCAAGCAATATTTAATCGTGGTGTCTATTATCCTTTGTATCGCTGACATTTTGGATTAAATTCTAGCTGTGTTGGACACCGGTCCGACACTGCCACATTTAGATTCAGATATTCAATCACTTCCACTTTCTTAAATTGTTGCCACTTTCTACGTGTTAGTGTCGTGTTCAGTCTATGTGTTTATGTCAGTTTTCATAGCTATTATCTATTTGTTTAGTAGGGAAATTTGAAGGCAATATAAGAGTAGTAGTTTTCTTAACTATTGAAATTCAATCTATCATTTGCTAATGACATTAAAGAACATTCATTTCACGGTATTAAATGCTTTGAACTAATTTATTTATTTTTCAAATTAATTGTAGCAGAGATGCTAATGTTGCTTTGGATGTGTGGTAAGACTAGATGAGATAGGATTAGGAACGTATACATTAGAGAGAGTTGGAGCAACACCTATCATAAAAAATATGGAGGAAACTCGGATTAGGTGGTTTGGGCATGGGGAGAGAAGACTTGTAGATTTGTAGTAAGGAGGGTACAACAGATAGATGGTAGTCAAACCGCTAGAGGCAGAGGAAGACCTAGAAAACTATTAAGAAAGACCTTGAAAAATTATTAAGAAAGACCTATAGATATTATAGATATTATATATGATGTAACATTATGACGTTGGTTGATCCATGTAGCCGACCCTACTAGTGGGATAAGGAGGCTTGGTTGTTGTAAATGCTTTCAGTAACTTTAAAAAAGAAAGTATTTAATGATTTTTGTGTTTTCTGTGCACTTTGTATTTGCTATGCTTTTAGTGATTATATGTACAAGAGTATTTCAGTTTCTTGACATTCTACTATACCATAATGATTAGTGATTGATTACCTATATTATGATACATTTGTATATGAGGGATTCTGGGATTTTATATTTGAAGTTATGACTTGTTTTGTTCTTGTTGTTCTGATTATACTTTTTCCCTTCTCTTTATAGACATACACCGTTGCAGATAATTCATGTTGCTGCAAATTTCTTGAGGATATGGTCAGTATACTCCATGTTCCGCTACTTATCACAGACCGGAGCTTCAGTTGTTCTTTTTCTTTTTGCTTGTCTAGCTCCTGCAGCTTTCCTATTTTTGATTTTGCAAAAACCTTGGAAGGGAAGACCACTTTCCAACACACAGGTAAACTTAATTTCTACTGTAGGAGAGAATACTAAGGAAGAAGTGTTAGATTCTACGTAAATTTTAACATTATACGCATATTCCTCAACTAATACCAATTTTGTTTTCTTCAGGTCGTGCCTTCTATAATAAACGGTTTTATAACAGCATTGTATCTTGTCTTGTGGGGAAAGGGACTGAAATCATGTGGACCAGTTAGGTTGGTTTTGTTTCCTCAAAGAAAATTTCAGTTGCTAACTTAAATGTGTCAAGTTCTGAAAGTCTGTTTAGATTAACAAATTAATTAATTGCTATTGCATAAGTGATTATCATATAAGCTATAAACTGTTTTCATAAACTATGCTGGAGAGCTTATAGACATGTCATAAGCTGCTTCCATAAGCTCTCAGATAGTCTCACTCTCACAAGTGCTTATGCTAGTAGACAAACTCGCTAATCCAGACAAACTCTAGTCTAACTATGTAATTGGTTTTGAGTGATACGACATTATGGCTGATGTTCAGTCACGTAGAACACGAAATTCCAGTTTTTCATAGTCCAAGTGAATCATCGATGTCATCCACCACCATTATAGAGCTTTTTCTTGAATATTTTTCATTCTTTTTTTATTAACTGGTTCTTGATTTGATGAATAATTTACTTTTAAATTGGTATATAAACTCATTGCAGTTATTGTTTTTATTATTAATTCAGAGCGATATTGGGCGAGTATTCTGGTGCCGTCCTTGGAGTACTGTCTGGAGTGTTGTATGGGAGGCGAAGCAATCTGTGGAAAAAGGTAATACTTTCATTTACTCCCTTAAATTGATTGTACTATATATAGGGTACCGTGAAACCATATACTGTCCAATTGAATTAGATATTTATTTATATTGATAAATATTTTCAGAAGTTGTAACTCTTTCCTGAATTGTTTTACCATGCCTTATGAAGATTGTTTTTCTTTATCCTCTCTTTAGGGTAATCCAATTATATTGTTTCTTTAGTTTATTCATGTTTCTTATTATTATATTTGTTTGGTTCGACTTATTTAAGCACTTGTGAGAGTGTTCAGCAGAGCTTACGGAAACAACTTATGACTTGTCCATAAGCTATTTTCCACTTATTTTCATAAGCTCTCCAGGGCAGCTTATTTAAATACCTTATAGCTTATATGTTAAGAGTTGGAATTTTTTTTATCTTTAGTTGTAGAAATGGCTTATACATAAGCACTTATATGATAAGCCCTTATACTATAAGCGCTTATATAAGTCGTTTATCCAGAGATGATCTTAGTCTTGGCTGTTTTTGAGGATCTTCACCGCCCCCTAGTTTTCTCTCTAATAGATTATACTATGTTTTTGTTTAAAAAATTATGCATACAATTATTTAGTCTTCTTTGATGAAAAATGAACAGATAAAGTTCATGTCCAGATTATGTACTATGATATATCAATGATGTTATGTTCCCTCATGTTGTGATTGATGTGTTTGATAGAAGTTTAGGATCTTTTCTAATGGTGTGTACTTTCTTATTTTTGAACCAGATAGGTGGCCTAATTGCCATGTGTGCATCATTTTACCTGCTATCTGAAGGATGGGCCACAGCAACATATTTTCCGTTCTATATCCTTACTCAGTGTTATTTTCTTTCTTAAATTCAATGTTTTAAAAATCAAAGACCTCTGCTTCATCATGGTTCAACCACCTTAAACCACTCGAAATTAGACGAAACCGCTGATGGAACGCCAAAATAACCAGACTACATAAGTCTGTTTCAAGTTTCAATTGGTTTACTTGCCCTTTTCGGTTGTTAAAACTCTGCTTTAATTGACTAATTTTACTGCTAAAGCATCTTTTGATTGTTTTCTCTACGTATTCCTTTTTGTTGTTTGTGTAGTCTTTCATCATTTTTTATCTTTTCCAAAAGTGTTGTAAACTTAACTAGAATATACCACGGGAAGATAGAGATGAAACTGAGGCTCAGACAGAACATGTTTTGGGCTTGAAGCAAATGTTAATTCCTATTATTGCTGGTATCCTATCAGCACTTAGGAGAGTGATTGCAAGGCGCGTTTCAATCAAGGTAGTAACATTCATGTAATTTGTAATTAGTATTTTCTCTTTGGTCTCATGTGCTTTATGTGCGCCCTTAAATCTAAACCGGAACATCTTTTGTTTTCAGAATCAACTTAAAAGGCGACTCCATGCTTTAACTATTGCTTCTGCAACATGCTTTATGTTTCCCATTGCCATGTGGGATGTGATCATAGTGAGTTCCATGACCGTGTTTTCCATTTTAGGTCTAAATTAAGACAGGGTTACCTCATTATGGAATGTTTGTTTTGTGGTTTTGGCTTGATTGATTTATGACAAATTTTTGTAATCCTCTTCGTCTCCTTCATTTGACTCCTTCAGGGATCACCTTCTGAAAGCAACGGGAAATTACCATTCTCGGCTTGGGCTTTCTTGAGCACTATCCTATTTGGAAATATTTTGATATTCTATGCTGATAGTATTGCAGAGGAGAGGTATGTCATGATAGTATTACCATGCCCATATGTAATTGTTATATGAGTAAAAGAAAGCTGTTTTTGCATTTTGGCCACTAGGCTTCATAATTGTAAAACAGCGGTTTTAGCACTCTAGTGTAGCAAAATTTGGACAAACCTCTATTGTTCCGTGATGCAATATTTAGTACAAAATTTGTTAAATTGTGGCTGTAGCGGTATACCTATGTTGCATAGCACAATTTGAACAAACCGGTATTTTCTGCAATCCACAGTTGTTAACACTAGGCTTCTTATGCTCATTAGATTATTGGACGAGTTCCATATCATATTTACTCCTAGTTGCATTGTAGCAGCAACATTCTCTTCATTCTTATTGGAAAATTGGCTTCAATTTTTGGTTTTGGTGAAATTATTTCTTGTCGAACTATTTGTATGACTTTATGCAATGTATGAAAGATGTTTGGTTATAATAAGGTCAAATTTAAATTCAGATTTGATATGGAAAATTCGAATTGTATTTGAAAGTTCTGAATTGTGTAAGATAAGATAATGCACGAGAGTGGTGATTCAAAACACATTTTGGTTCTGAAGATACTGAAATTGTACTTTTCGTTGTAGATTGCACATGGTTTTCTCCTCACCGAGGCATTTGATGGCTGCTAGTGCATGCATCATTGTCATGGAGATCGTGTACAAGATGGATTTTTCTCTTGCAGGCTTCGTGATTTGCAGCTTAATATTAGGTTTAGGTATGTTCTGAATATTAGATATTAAAATTTATATTTCAATATGCATTTTTCTCAGTTTTTTTTTCTTTTAATAATTAATTAATGTTAAATGTTCTTTGCAATGGAATTATGTAGGGATATATCAAGCAACTGCATTAGAGCGAAATAGAAAAGATTCTATTCGAAATTCAGATTTATCGAATGGCGAATTCGATAATCAAATCCAGATGTCATCACTACCTACTTGAAGTACATATACTCTCAACTTCTCATTGTGAAATATGACTTTACATGCCAATTGTTTGCTTTGTTTTTATGTGTATCTATGCATTTCTACTACTCTGAGCTTCTGTTTAATAATTCAACAGGACAGGAAAATTTATTGAGTTGATTGCTTCCGTTTTTGTTTGTTTTGTTTTTTCCTATTTTATTTTACATGATTGAGAGTCCACTAGTCGCCAAATTTCCTTTAAGCGATTCTTCGTAAAATAAGTGATTTTTCATAAAATGATATGATATAAATGGCCTTTCAATTGCATTGATGAAAACCAGTGTCCAAAATGATGGAAATTAGAAATCATTGCACAATCAAAGCTCACCCTTATAATGATAGATGTTAGGATCATAACTAGCTTTATTTTATACAGGGGCTTGAATAAACTCGGTCATAATTTGGTTCTCTGTTGATTAGGGTGTCGCCACATTATTTTGACAAATATTTTCGTGGTCTAGGAGTCCATTTTGAAGATAACAATATCACCATATCATCGTCTAAAGATTTTCTTAGTTATCATGTTTCTCGTTTACACTAATTTGGTGAATGGTGACAATTTCGTTTTTTCGATAGGCAATTTTTGTGAAAAGAATATTTAGGAAAACTAATATGGTGACACTTTCATGGGACTATTTGGGAGTGAATACTCAATTTGGTCCCTAAAATTGTAGGACTGTCAACTTAGTCCCTTAGATTATCAATATTCTAAAATGATCACTATAATTGCAAAATAGTAATCAGGTTCGTCCCTCTGTTATCAAATGCATCTCTGACATTATTCACTTAGTTTCGAGTACCTCCCCGGCATTACCAACATAATGTTGTTATACTTCCTGCAAATACTAACGGAGGGACAAATCTAATTAACATTTTGCAATTTCAAGGATCATTTTGAAATATTTTTAATATAGGGGACTTGGTTGATATAGCCCTACAATTTCAGGGACCAAAATTCAGTATTAACCCGATTATTTTCTAGCAAAAATATTTGGAGGGCTAATATGGTGAAACCCTAATGTTTAGAGGATGTGGATATGTTACCAATGCTGGTTGGTTATATGTGAAGGAGTCTCAAGTTTGTCTGTCTACTTTTTGGCAGGGTGTTTGGAAGCATCAAATGGAATCTATCGACACATAAGTTCCTTTGCTATATCATGAGTTACACTTTGATCACCGGCAATTTCATTTTGTGCACTACTAACTGCAAAAACGCTGTTATCCACGGCAATGATGTATTGTCTACCACTTCCGCGGTCTTCCAGTTGCAAAATTGTTATCAACAGAAATTCTTGCCGATTGATCCGAGCTTTAGGGAGGTTGAACTCCACTTTTAGTCTACAAAGTTCATTATTTTGTCTTGTACAGGATCATTAGTTAATCTAGCAGTTCTGTGTAGTTTAGAAGAAATTATCTGTTAAAAAAAGAAAACATCAATATTCATCATGATCCTGGTAGCAGTTCTTTAAATCTTTATATAAGCTGACTATACATTTTAATGAAAATATTGAATGCCAAACAGCTGGTTATTCTTTGTATTGTGTTTGATGTTGTTTTTTGTTTCCTTTCCATCTTTTTTGCTTCTATTATTTACATTTAACATCAATAATGCTCTGGATATTCTTTGTAAAATACGTATCTGTGAAGTATCTCATAAGTATATGTGTGTACCCGTGAAGTATCCGATAAGTATCTATTAAAATATTTTAAAAAATGAACTATGATACTTTGTGGGTAAGTATTCACGAGTATCCAATACGGACACGTCTCCATATTTAGAGTATCCAGGCTTCACAACACATATCTACAGACACCGGATAAACGTCGAAAGAGAATAAGAGATAAGTTGGATATATAGTCATGCGGAAAATAGCCTTAATCAAAACACGAGGCTATAAAATGTCTCTTAAAAATGACTGAGATCAAGGTAAATTACCTGACCAACTTCACTCCACTAATGGATAGTCACATGAGAATTTTCTGATATGCGTATGATTCTAATATGGGTTAATAGTGTTTTACCTTCGGTAATATATGATATTTTCAGTGGTTTTCCTCCCAGTAAATTTTTTTGTTTAGATTTCATCTTTGTAAAATAAAGATTTTACAAATTAACTCCCTGACCCATCTGACTGTACAAAAATGATGATGTGACACGCTGAGTAGCCTTTTTTTTTTATTATGTCGCGCGATGACTGTATAACTATTTTGTTTTTCAATTTTTTTATGCGTGCATGTGGCATGTGGCTAATTTTTTAAAAATAATTTATATTCGTTTATATTAATTTAGAAATAAAAAAATAAAAATCTGAAAGTGAATTATCGAAAATAAAAAAATTAGAAAAAAAATCATATATTTTTTTTCGAAATTAAGACCATTTTTTTATAAAAAAATAAAAACTCTGGAACTTAATATATTTCAATATTTTCGAAAATAATTAGAAAATATATTTCGTAAATTAGAAAACCAAATTTGAAATTAAAAAAAAATTCAGATTTTTCTTTTGAAATTAAAAAGTTTGTTTTTTTTATTTTTTCTACAAAAATTTAAAATTTTGGAAAATATTTTTCGTGATTAAAAAAAACAAAAATTAAATAAGATTTTTTGAACTAAAAAATTTGAAAAATTAGATAATATTTTTCCTGAATTTTTTTATTTTTCAGACTTGAAAATATTTTTCCAGAATTTAGATAATAGTTTTCTATTATTTTATAAAAAAATTCTTAATTTCTAGAAAAAAAAATGTGAATTTTTTTATTTTTCAAAAATTAATTTTCAGATTTTTTAAATTGTTTTTTTATTTCTAAATTAATTTAAATTATTTTTCAAAAAATAGCCACAAATGCCACGTGTACCCATAAAAAATAAAAAACAATTAATTATATAGTTAGCGTGCCACATTATCAAAAAAGGTGACTCAGTGTACCACGTCCTCTTTTTTGCATAGTCAGATGGGTCAAGAAGGTATTTTGAAGAATCTTTATTTTACAAGGACAGAATCGGAAAAAAAATATTTTAAATGGGGGAAAATTGGAAATGACCTATATTATATGGGGTAAAACACTATTAACCTTTATGATATTATCAATTTACCTCTCCAAAAAGGATAAAGATCAGACGCGAATACCACAAAGTTGTGTCATTTAAACAACCATTTATATGATAACTTGTGAGACAACCATATGTTTACAAAGAAAATGAGGTATTGACACATAAACCAAATCAATAGAGAGAGAAAATAAAAATATAACGTGAGTATAAGAGAGAACGTTGTCAAGGTTTGAAAATCCAGTTGAGAAATTAATCCGAAAAGGACGCTTGCAGAAGAATGTGGAGAAGAAGAGCCAGCCATAGATCGGGAGAGATCGAGACCACAAAAGAGGGGGCCTAGAACCTCAGAAAGTCATTGATTCTAAGACTTTGTTTACGAGTTTGGAGAGGAAGGGACATAAGAGTTTAGAAAGTGAAAAAAAATAGTTGGAAGAAATAGAAGACATTGGGAGGGGAGGGTTTTGGAGGGTTCATTTCTTCATAATACGAAACTCTCCTCATCTAGGGGAACTCAAAAATTGTATTGGAGGAGGGTTTTGAAGGATATTGGAGAGTTTATATGAATTCTTTAAATTTAATCTTTTTTGTGATAATATTCTTAAATTTAAAATATATTAATCATTAGTATAAGTATTAATTTATCATTCTCTACAAAATTACTATTTTGAAAAATGTGAAACATTTCTCCGTTTCCCCTATATTTTTCTCTTATATATACAAAAATCTATTAAATGTTTGTATATGAGAAAGTCGATACGATTTTTTTTTGAAAACTCATGACTATTTTCAAAATCAAAATTAATGTAGTGTTTCTATTAAATAACTTTTTATTTTATATGAAAACACCGTTCAATATTTTGAACTCTCATTGAAGATTTTAAATGCCTATATCTGCATAAACAAATTTTATATAAATATATGAGAAAACCGATAAGATAAAATATTGGAAACTCATAGACTATTTTTAAAATATAAACATTAATGTAGCATTTCTATATTTAAATAACTGTTTATTTTATATAGAAAACAACATTCAATTTTTGCCCCGCACCAGTTGCAGATTTTATGTACTTATATATACATAAACAAATTTTTATGTACATATATGAAAAAGTCGATATAATAAAATTTTGAAAACTCATGATTATTTTCAAAATATCAACATTATAGTGTATCTATTAAATAAATTTTTATTTTCTATTTAAAAATACCGTTAAATATTTCAACCACACTCGTTAAAGATTTTATATGCTTCTATATTACTTATCGGTACATCGAGTTGATGTGTTTTCAGTTATTTAGGGAGAGAAAATTCGACCCAATAATTAAAAAAGTAATAAGAATGACTTTGAATTAGGGTTTTTATCTCATAGGAGTTTTATTTACACAATTAGGGTTTTTACTCAACACAATACCGAGTTAAATATATTTCTTACTTTGCTTTTAATTTTCGATATTCCACAGAATCGCACAATCAAAGCAGGGTGGATTGGTGTTAATATTCAAGGAACCATTGGAACAGAAAACAATATGCATTTGGGAATTTTCTGTATATTATTCACAGTATCGAAAAACAATTACAAAGTGTTATCTTTATACAAGACCAAAAACATGACAGCTAGCTAGAATGTTAAGTCAATTAAAATTGACAATTAAGACAATTTAAT
>Ga0315914_1006649_pt1 | contig 16289 bp, 8 predicted proteins | sample MpolenodulesMG_FD_203920 | JGI IMG/M metagenome (GOLD analysis project Ga0315914, IMG submission 203920) | Medicago polymorpha root nodule microbial communities from Los Angeles, California, United States - elongated nodules | ecosystem: Host-associated > Plants > Roots > Nodule | place: USA... | reverse complement strand
AAATAGTAAGTACAATGTATAATATCAATACTCCTATCGAGTATGATATTGTGTTCTTGTGGTACTTATAATTTGAGATAATCATAAATGTTCGTTCATTATTGACATTTTAGTGGCCACATTAATCTACATGTTTTTTTTCCTTCTTTAAACTAAGTGTCTATGTTAATCCATTTTGGAGTTTCTTGAATTTCCTATTTCTTTATGGATTTTCAAAGTCACATTTTTTCTAAAACTTGGATTAATTGAATGTCAAAGAACATTTATCGATTTTGATTAAATGTAATTACACTCTCTTAATAGGCTATCCCTATAAGTAATTATTATTCTTATACCTATGTGGATATATGACTTTTGTAAAATTGAAAACTCATTGGCAGAACCACTAACCACAGACTTATATATACGAGTATTGTAACTCATAATGATTTCATTAAGTCTATGATATTTTGGGTTAGTGGGAGTTTGTTATAGCATTTTTAAAATGCTTGAGCCATTCTTTAATGACACATTCTTTTAATTCAAATGTGTCACTATAAACATTTGTTAGAAAAGTGAGTCTTCGATCTGTATGATTTGTTTTTCCCATCAGATTCAATTTTTGCAGCATTAAAGCTTACTTCTCTTTTGAATGATTAGTGCTTTGACCATACATATAATTTTAAAATTTAAATTCTTTATGACATGTGAATTTTTTTATTCTATTAGTAATTGAGTATTGTCATCCAAGTGGGAGATTGTTGGATTAATTATTTAATTAATCAATTATGGATTGACAATAATCAATTATTATAAGTTAATGTCATAATATAAATTATGGTCTATTGTGTTAAGTATGAATTAGTTGATGAATATGTGTGATTGGGCTATTCTTTCTAAATGGACCGTGATGGGTTGGACCATTTAGTTAAGCCCAATGAGAGGTCCTTGCCCTCAGCCGTTTAGCTATTTAAATGTCATCCCATCAGACGGTTATTCTATTCTGAACATTCTAGTGCTAAACGGAATGAGGGTGGTCATCAGGGTAGTCATCCCTCACATCCTTCTGAAAGTTGTCATTCATCAACCTAATTCAAAGGTACACAATTTCTTTATTATTGATGGTATGCTATAACTTATATCTAGTGATTCATGGCTAAACACTAAAACTTCTATCAAGTATTTGATCCCATTTATTCAGAATAAACTTACTTTATAATATATAAGATAAATAGATACTAGATTTTAAACATTGTCTTTTTTGTGTGTAAACTTGTTATCCTTTGAGTGCAACTACAGAGACTAATCACTCGTCAGATAAGACCTCTGTGAGTGCCAAAACATATTTAAAACTGCATTTCTAACGTTAGATTTGAACCTATACTTCTAGTGAAGCTTAAAAGATCATTTGTCATCTCATTCAAATGCTTTTGGTAAACCTGCTCTTTGAAATGATGAATCAGAGAAGTACATTTTCCTTGTATTTCTATCATTGTACCAAACAGTCAAACACTATCATACCCCAAACCCCTATTAATTAATTTCTCACAATAAAATGTTCTGATAATTATTTTCATTGATTTAATTAGCACATTAGAAGAAAAAGAATCCGGTTAACCTGTCGCATTTTAGACCGATCTCCTTGACTGGGTGGATATACAAGGTAATAGCAAAGGTTCTAGCGTATAGACTTAAAAAGGTGGTTGGCACAATTATCTCAGAAAGGCAAATCCTAGATGGCATATTGATAGCGGATATATTCAAAGTGGAAATCAGTGATTGATGTGGTGAGAGTCAGGCAGTCGAGGTTGATTCATAAGAAGTTATCCATCGGAGGTCGTGTGGTTATAATTAAATCGGACTTGTCAGCTATCCCAGTCTATAACTAAACTTGAATCTCTCTTTAAACAATTTCTTTGGGGAGGGGAAGAGCATGATAATAAAATTATTTGGGTCAAATGGGATAAGGTTTGTAGGCCATTAGAAGACGGGGGTTTAGGAACAAGAAATTTGAGGGTATTTAACATTGCTCTTCTTAGCAAAATGGGAGTGGAAAATTAGAGAGGCTAGAGAGGGTTTATGGTATAGAGCTTAGGTCAATAGATATGGGGTTAGGGATGGGGTGATCAAAAATGATGTTAATAAGAGTTCGTTATGGTGGAAAGACATTTGTAATTTAGACTTAAGGGGTGGGGAATTAACATATGAGCATTCTGTAAAGGAGACCTATAAGAAAATCATGTCAAGTTTCAATATTTCGACTGATCCTTCATGGTCGAGGGCTTGACATAAAGCAGTTCCTTTAAAAGTTTCGTGTTTTGCTTGGAGAGTGTTTCAAATAGAGTAGCCACAAAAGATAATCTTTATAAGAGAGGCGTTATTGATCAGGGGTCCATCTGGTGTGTTGGTGAATGTGGAGCCGAAGAATCTGTCACTCATCTCTTTTTTGAGTGCCCGGTGTACGGTGTTTGCAGGTACTTGGTATATGATTAGCAAGTGGTTTGGGACGTTTACAGCATACCAAAATGAAGGTCTGGCAGACTTAGATCAAATTGAAGGACTGATTGGCAGCAGGAGAGTTTTGGCTTAGTAGTCTTAGTGTGATTTGGTTTACGAGTATTTGGAAGGCAAGGAATGACAAACTAAAAAAAGATGTTGTTTTGGAAAATATTATTGAATCAGTTAAGCGGTGCTCGTGGAATTGGTTGAGATTCAAGGAAAATAGCATGAATTATAATATGAATCAATGGTTCGTGAATCCCAGAGCATGTCCTAAGATGCCAAATGTAATAGTTAATCATATCCTTTTTATGTTGTGTTCGAAGGTTAAATTGACATAATAATAGAATTGGTATATGTGGTTGGCTATCTGATTGTGGCCTATCTGAGATGCTTTGGATTGGTAGATCCATATTATTGGAATTATCCTTTTAAATAGTGTACCTTGTTGCTTTTCAATCGGAACTGTCAGGAAGAATCTTCTGGGATGTTGCGGGTTGGAGTTCTTAGTTCTTTGGCGAGCATATTTGTTTGGTTTAGGCAGGGGTGCATCTTGGCATCAGCCTACTTTTGCATATCTGTTTGTTGTTATTGGTGTTTATATCATATCTTTGTTGAGAAGATTAAGCAGATTTTTTTTGATGCACAGGCAGTGTGGAATAGATCAATTGTTGTGTGTTTTTATCAGCCTACTTTAATTTTTTTTTCTCACAACGTATCCATAAATTTAATCATCACAATCAGTTTTTTATGAAACCAAAAAACACTATATTAAAACACCCCAATTAAGCATATGATGTGTCTAAAATGAGAACAAAAAATTACAAGAGTTCAAAAGAAAGTATAAGCAACACAAAGGGGACAGGAGCATGGATGTGCCGCTTTACCCGAGTTGATAAGTGACACACTCCTTTCACCGAATATCCTTTCACATGTTCATACTTCCATATCCATTTACCCGACACATTATCTTGCAAAACAAATTCACCGAGTAAGGAAATACACTCTCCCACCTGTTCTACCTCCCAAGCAAGAAGTTTCTTCCTCCACGCCAGACCATCTACCCCCACCTTATCCTCCACATCTCAGCTACATAAATATTACCATCAACAACTAAATCAATTAAACGCACAACGACACTCCCTCCAACCAAGGATCGTTCAAAATAAAGTAGTCTCATCATTACCCACTGGACACACCGCCCCATTTGCAATCCAACTGTCGTCGTCGGAAACTACTTTATCTCTAACACCGCATAAGTCTTACCACTAACCTTACACATTACTACCCCCTTCGCTAATATGACCCCTTGGCCCCAATTTAGCTACCAACACCTTGTACCACGACCATCCCGAATCAACTTACACCTCTATCACAACTTTCATAACAATGCCAAATTAAATTTCTTAATCCTCTTACACCCAAACCTCCAAACTCCTTATCAGAAAACACTTTACCCCAACGAATCCAATGAATTTAGCGTGCTTCCTCACCCCCCCACAAAAAAGAATTAAAAAGGGATTCAATTAATGAAATTATACCCGATGGTGCCCTGAAAAAGGAAAGAAAGTAATCCATTGATAAGTTTTTACTTTTCCAACTTGACAATCTTTTACGGATACTATCAATCAAAGGATACAAGAAAGAAAGATGACGATGATTAACACCAATAGGAAGGCCAAAGTAAACAAAAGGTATTTGGCCATTTTTGCAATTCAACACCACAATATCTTCCATTAACCATGACTTCGCCACTTTTGCCACTTTGCCACTTTTTCCATCAACGTCCAACATTACCCAAACTCTTCTCCCCCACAACCAACATGTTGTCAACAACATTGTAAATTGGAAATGTGCAAACTAGATTTCGAACCAACACCCTATCCTGTATACAACCCAGCCTTCAGATATGAATTTAGCATCACATTTATCCCTTCAACAGCTAAAAGGAAAAAAAAGAGCAATAGTGGATCCCCTTGACTCAGACCATTACCCAGATTAAACTCATTCGTCGAACCGCCGTTAACTAAGACTGTTGTTGCCGACCCAACATACTCCATAATCCAATAACACCATTTTACTAGGAAAACCCATCTTCAACATAACATAATTTAACTAATCCCACCCAACAGAATCGCAGGCCTTCTCGAAATTCATTTTAAATAGAATAAGTTCCTTTGCATCATCCACTATCTCATTAGTAATAACAATATCATCAAGAATATGTCCACCCCTAACAAAAGCTTATTGAGATTCAGAAAATCACACTGTCAATAACTAACTTTAATCTATTCGCTAAATTGCAGTGTATCTGGTTAGAAGCTTTCGAAAGCTTACAAGTTTATTTTCCTGCATAATTTTGCAGGTTGCTCTTTAGGGGGATAATTGTATTAGTAGCTATGGTGGTTATTTTATCGGTGGTCGTCGGACCAGTTCGACTATATGGGAAGGAGATGAGTTTAGTTTTGAGGAATTTGGAGCGGCAACTGTGTTTTTGTTTTCGAGTGCTGATGCATTCAGTGCTTTTCTGTTTCAGCTGCAGGTCTCCTTGCATTTTGTGGGTGTTGGCTACCTTTCATGTTGTTTCCTGCAGGTCTGTGTAAGTTTTTCTGCTTAAGTTGGTTTTCTGGCTGTTTGTGCGGCTGCAGCTGTGCTTTGCTAAGGCTGTTTTGTAGTCTTGCTGCTATTTTGCTTTCCTTCTGGTTTTGTAGTCTTTGCTATTTTATTCAATATCAACATTGACATTAATAAGGGAAAACTTTCGTATTTTATGCAGTCAATATTGAATGCATTTTTTCGAAACAAGGAGTTACAATACTTAAAAATTTTACGGTTTCCCAATGTCATGTAACTTGCAGTTGCAATTAAGGACCTGTTAGCCATAAAGTCCTGAACTATGTCTATATATATGACTGAGCTCAATTACCTGTCCATAATTGTTTGACACACATACAGTTATCCACATAGAAGATGGATTATGGCATCCAGCAGAAGACATCTCAAGCAATTGAGAGTTTTAGTGGTCCGTCTTTACATGTTTTCCAGCCATATTTGCAAATAATGTTATGTACCTTATTTACCTGTTCTTGTTGGTTTAACTATTGTTGTGGTTTTATTGCAGCTATGGTTGACTGGAGCAGGACGGACCAGGATGACAGTTTCCATCAACTAATTTGCTTAAAGTGGCAAACTTTTACTTTATAGTTCAATCCAAAAGTGGTGTGTTACATCACCCACTATTTAAGCGGCCTTGTTGAAAGATTTGCCTTTTTATCTATTGATTTTTTGCGAAAAAAACATATGTCTGTTGAAATGTAAACCATTGACCCACTGTTGTGATTCATGTCCACAGCCTATTACAGTTCTCCCGAGGCTATTAGTGGAGACATTGGGCCCTGAATTGTGGCGTTTTGCTGTTTTGAATGACCTTGTTTTTAATCAAGTTGAGGTTGTCATTGAGCAAAAGAATGGTCGATTGTGTATCACTCATGGATGGCATGAATTGAATAAGCTATATGACTTGAAGTGGGGGGCTGTTGTGATCATTATCTCTGTGCAACCATCAAGGTTCGTGATGCACGTGAGAAATCGATATGGTGAGGAAATTAAATATCCAGTTCACACTCCTCCCCTGTTTCTAAAGTTAAATCGCGCCATTTTTCCAGAAGGGATGGGTTCCGAGTTTGTGATAAAAAAAGCTCATATTCCATACAGACATGACATTGTGAATTTCAAATTTCGTGCAGCAAAATTCTTAAGTGTCGATGATGTTGCATCCGGTGTTCTGGTATGTGTCCTCCTGTTCTGATGTTTAACTTCTTTTTATAATGATTTTTATATGTAACTAATTTATGTTTAATGCGTTTTTCACTTTTCAGACAATGTCGTACAATCAGTTGTTTGAATCGTTTCTTTCAAACAATCAGTTGTGACTGATGATTCCGGTTGTTTGTGGAGGTGCAGCTGTATTCAATGTGTATGTTATGTTTCAGGCCATATACGCTTCATAGAAAAATCAGGTGGCATTGCAAAAACGCTGATTATTCCGGTAGATAGTTTGGTAGCTTGAAAGGAATATTGATTATAGGTATGTTCTTTTAAGATGCATATTCCATCAACCTGCCATTTGACATATTTATTTATATATGATAACAGAAACAAATTGATACTAAAACTGTCTATTATTTTGAATATGAAAACAGGTTAACAGGGAGTTAAGTCAGCTGCTTTGATAAGAATGTTGTTTCAGGACCCACCCTTGAGTTAATTTGCAATTCGAAGTCTATTGGCGCAACATTGTTAATGCGAAGTATTCTACATAATGCAAAAGGGCACATTTTTAGCATTTTGAATTGCGTATTGAGTTATTGTATTTTCTAAATATACTTTATTTAAAAGGTGTGTATCCAATACCGTTGCGTCGTGAGTGTTCTTTTATAAAACTCCACATTAACTTAATCATGTTCTGTCATCATATAACTTAATTATGACCTGTGCAGCAGCACAGATAGACGATCTAGTATTAACTAACTCTAGCTAACTTAACATCCCCTCAAACTCATATAATTGGAGAATATACCAATTTGAGGTTGGACAAAATTGTTCTGAACATTTAACAATATTAAAGCACTATGTTTTAAGAGAACAATATTGAAGCACTATTGACGGCTAAAATATTATGAGGAATGCTAGCAACACTCACTTTTGAACACTCTCTTTAGCATTTACTCTTTTATTGGATGGAATCAATGTATGTCACACCACTTTGTGTAGGTTCTATTTCCAATTTGTAGACCCACAAAGATTTAAATCAATAAGAGAGTGAGTATTAGAGAGAGTGTTTAAAAGAGAGGGTTGCTAACACTACTCAAATATTATTATCAAGAACGTCCCAAAAACGTTATGCAGCCGAAATCAGAGCACGCTTATTTGCTAGCAAGGCCAGTCCAAATTCTTTAAACTCAAGAAAAACCCCGAATCTTCTTTACTTTAGATATATTTTTGAAAGTCAAATTTTTTAAACATTTTTGTGTCAAGTTTGGTTGGTAGTTAAGTGTAGATTTATATACGTGTAGTTCATGTTGTAAGTTTGATCCCAAATATAGTTATTTTATTTGTTCTATGTAGTTTTTTTTATTTAGATTTCTATTAATATGATATTAGTTGTTGGAAGTATATTAAGACAAATTATGAACAACCAAAATATGTAAAAGTAAGAAACTAATTCATATTTAATCAAGTGGTTAATGAGGTTCACAAAAGTAAGAATTAAACTTTACTTAACTAAGTAATTGAGTTCAAGTGGTTAATGAGGTTCACAAAAGTCAAATCGCTTGAGAGAACCCAAGTTCGATTCCTTAGTGGAACAATTCTTAGTCCGACTATCCTTACCTCATGATTAAACCCTGAATGAGCACAACCTCTCACTCTGAAGCGGAGGATTAACAAAAATAAACAATTCAATTTTACTTTGCTATTTCAAGTCATGTACAATTGATAAATAATGTCTGTATTAAATGTTATTTTCAGCATATATCATTAATTAATTGTTTAGAAATTATTTTGCACTAATGGTTGGAGTTAGACTCTCACAATTGATGAATCAATGTTTCGAACTCTAACGGAGAGCATTACCCATATTTTTTATGTTTCTTTATCAACACACTTAAAATGCCTCAATTTAGAATTTGCTTCAGGTCTACAAATAAATTCGGCTGACCCTGTTTGCTAGGAGCCTAATCCAACACCAAATTCATGTGTGCTTCAATCTTCCCAAAGAATATGGAGACCCAAAATAACATGTCTTTAGTATTCTTGCCAATAGTGATCCAAAAGCAAACTAATATGCCTTAAGTATTCTTTCTACAGAGACAAAATTCGTGCTTCCCAAATGACGTTTTGCGAGCACAACGAACTAGGCTTGAGAAAATGAAGAACGTTAATGACATAAGATGGAAACACCACAAGATAACAACAAGAAGCAGACCACAGAACCTTGTAGGAATCTGGAAACAGTTAGCAAACCTGACATGTAATGTAGAATTTCCATCGGGATCGAAGGTGAAAACAATTATCTGAAGAGACAATGAGGACTCATTTCTTACAATTATCTTTTCCGCTTAAACATCCATTCCAAGATGGAACAATGAATGGTAGACGAGACCTGGCATAGGGAAGGTGATAGTGATGCTCAAAATTGAAGTAGAATGATTGATTTCGAAGGTTGCATTTAAAGACAAATGAGACACTCTCATGAAGCCATTAGTGATAATCTTCAGCTATGGACGTTAAGTCAAAATCCCGACTTAACATAATTCCAAAATAGGCAAAATCCTAATAAAATAGCATCAAAATTGCTCAAAATCGTGAAATCCACACAAAATCACAAGATTTTAACAAAATTTCTGTTTATTTTTCGGTATGTGTACAGGTTACCCCCTCCTCTACAGCAATGTTCCATATATCTTTTGCATATTCATAAATTGTACGGTCACTACTGAACTTGGACAAGCATGTTGTGTTCAATATTGACATTCTTGTCCATTTCTGCACCCATGTATGATTGTAAATTGTGAATGATAGACACCTACAGAAGTTGATGCAATAACGTCAGTCTTATGTCGTCAATACCACAAAATAGAAAAAAAAAATTATTCACCCCATTCCTACACATTTTTTTGGTGGTGTCCGGGGTTTAAACCCCTAACTCAACATATGTTATGCAATGTCCATACCAACTGAGTTAAACTCACGAAGACCCCGTTTCCACACATTGTCTATATTATTCAATATTCTACAAGTTTTTTTTTATTTACTATGATGTCATTTTAACATCTAAATCATTCATTGGTAGTTTGAATAATTGAATCATCCTTCCTTTAATATGTTAAAGATTAAGTGATAGGTAGTTAGTTCTTGATTGGAAGCCCTTTAGCATTTCTTGGATCTTCTGTGATAAGTGGTTGAATAAATGTCAATTTTTTTTAACTTGGTATTTGACTAACGGGAGGACCCATTTAAAATCAGAGCAAAAATCTACATTCATAAAGTCAATATTTCATTGGATTGATCCCTAATTGCAAGAATCATGATAAATTTTTAAAAAATCAATTATATTAAAGTATGAAGAACTCACAAAATCAAACGTGTAAAATTTGATTTGAAATGTTAAAATGAAATTGATTTATTTATGCTCATCAACTAAAAAACAAAATTTAATTTAGGGTTAATTAAGTTTTTAGTCCCTATAAATATTCACAGTTTTGTTTTTAGTCCCTACAAAATAAAATCACACTTTTTAGTCCCTGTGACATTTTCCTTAAGCATTTTAAGGACCAAAATTGTTGATGGAAATTTTTGACAGGACTAAAACTGACTAAAAATGCTGATGGAAAATTTTGTAAGGACTAAAAAGTGTGATTTTATTTTGTAGGGACTAAAAACAAAACTGTGAATATTTATAGGGACTAAAAACTTAATTAACCCTTTAATTTATTCAAATTAAATTTTGGTTTTTGAGGGGATTGAAATAGATGTGATTACCACCGTACATAAGGCACAAAGATCTATTGCTAATTTTAATAGTGCTAATACAGTGTTGTTGGAGACGTTAAGTGGAGGTCCAAACTTACCCATGTATGATGTTCACTGGACACCCCTCGATAATGGTTGCTATAAGCTAAATGTTGATGCAGCAGGTCCAATAGAGGGAGGTAAGTGGGGTATTGGTGATGTTGTGAGAGATTATGAAGGTATTGTGGTTGCTGCTAGTTGTTATTCCACAAAAACACAATAAACTACCACAATCCAAAAAACCAACACAGAACTCAAGATCCCTATTTTTTAATATGTACTTTTTACAATTTTTTTTTTTCAAAATCTATGAACCATTGTTAAAAATTTAGAGAAATATGAATATGAAATTTAATGAACACAAATATAATTACCCTAGGATGATGATGACAGGAGTGACTGGTGAAATTGAGTGAGGGAGATCAAACCAGCAAGAGAGCGAGTGAAGTCGACCCAAAATTGAGCAATTTAGCGATGAACAATATTGGCGGCAGTACCGGTGGTGCATGTTAGTGGCGAGAGACCTTTCTGGTCATAGAATGGAAGAGAAGAGAAGATCCGGTGGTGAGAGAGACAGAGGTTGATGTGAGACACTTTTCCGGCGGCCTATGTGAGATCAACGTGGCTGAGTGATGAAGATGGTAAAAGGGTTTGCGTGGAGAGAGCTTAGGCTTTCAATGAGAGAGATAGAGAGAGATATTTTCCATAGAAGAGGGGTAAAGTAAAAGAGGGATGTTTTTCCCTTCAGACATTATTGTCCCTGATGTGAAACATAATTCATCATAATTAAAAACTTGCCACTGTGTTTCTTTTCCCTCCAAGCTTTTATATCCAACGATGTGAAAATTGATGCACACTTTCGTGTTTAATTCGATTAGCGTAGTTGCGCAATGGCAAGTGTACTAGTCGTTTTCATCAAGTAATAAAGTTAGTAAGTGGAGTATTGTATCCACAAGGATTGTCCTTTCGTCCGAACAATTATTGTTACTTATTTTTGTAAGTTTGACGGTATAAAAGCAAGTTCTAATTTTTATTTGTTTGCAACAGAGCGAATTTTCATGTTTTTGGTTGCAGAAAAGTAAGCAGCAGTTAGGATTCTTTGAATCCCCTCTGTATATTTGTTGTTGGATAATACGTAATCTAAATGTCGCGTTTATTTATCTCTTGGTGACTATAGAAGTTATAAGGCCGTTGGGAGTTTCCTAAATAGGTAGGGCACCACCTGGCTCAATGGGTTTTAGCCACTGGGTACCTAATTAGGTCTTTCTCTCCGATGGCCAACTGCACCTGCTGATCACACGGTGATCCTTACGTGCGGGGTCTTGCTAATTCAAAGGTAATTGAGATATAAACTTAAATTGGCTTTCCAGTGTTTCCCAAGCAATGAAGGGCAAGGTTCCCTTAGGTCTGCCTATCTATGAATCTTAGGACACTCATAACACAGTCTCTCTAAGCTTACTTAGTAGTTCTACAAACGGGCAGCCCTAATCTACGTCTACCTTACTAAGGGTTTCAAGAGAATAGTCTTACTAGGTTTTAGCTTTAAGTCGAACAACTAGGTGCTTGTTTCCCTAATTACTAACCAGTTAGTTCCTAGTTTCGGTAATGCACCACATGACTTAATAGGTTCTAGCCACTTGGTACCTACGTCGAGGGTCAACAATTCCTATGGTATTTGTGGCTAATTAATAATTACTTACTTCCTAAACAAAAAGTTAACTGTAAAAGGATATAAATATCAAGATATAAGCATCTAGTTAGTGTAAACAATATTAGGTCCTGTCACAACCTAAGTACCTAATCTAGGGTTGCACCTCTCACAAAAATAAAGACTATAATCTAATAAAATTCTATAGTGGACAAAAGCATAAATAAAATAAATAAACGACAAATCAAATTAAATAAATATCCAACAAAAAAAAACAGAGGTTTATCTTAGAACTCTAACCTAAAAAGATTTAGTTACACATGGTAACTATAAACAAATTACTAAGGCTAAATTAATCCAATGGTCCTCAACTAATTTCCAGTTTTCATTTTGGTCCCATAAGTCTTAAAATCATCACTTTGGTCCCTCAACTTTTTCTCCGTTATTCAATTTTGGTCACCTTCGCTAGTTTTTTAATGTCTAAAATTTTTGATTTGATTTTAACAATTTGATTGCATGTCCATTGTATTTAATAGTGAACTGCAACACCTAATTTTTTCACTTTTCATCATCGTGTCCATTCTTTTTCCTTAAATCTTCATCAACCTTTTCCAGAATTTAAAACAAAAAACAAATTAAATTTATAGATCCTAATCCTATATACATACATTAATAATCATATTCATCAAATTTTACATTTTCCCCCTTTCCTTCTAGTGTGATCCACTTCTTCTTCTTCTTCATTCATTATTATTCAATTCATTATCCACTCATCAATAAACTATATCATCATATTTCAATTCAAACACCAGAAACGAAATCAAGAGTGTGAAGTGGACAACGACGAGATTTGAAAAATTTCAATTCAAATGATTAATTTCATTGTTACTGGAAAATTTCGAATAGGTGCAGAAGTTGAAAATCCTAAAGGTGTTCAAGCTAAAGGTGTTCTTTGGAAGCCACCAACGACGGAGGATTCATCTTCGTGAGATCTCAGATTTGTTGTTTTCCGGCTTTCTCGAGGCGCCGCGGAAGGCACAGAAATGGTCGATTGTGGTTGCGAAAGAGTTGAGACAGAGAATGGCGACGAGATTCAGTTAATGGTAGGGTAGGGTGGTGAATGAGATCCGAAGTCGGAGGCACCGAGGAGATCGACGAAAATGGGTGAAGATTATGGATCTGTGAGTTTGAAGAAGGAGATGTAGTTAATGGGAGGATGGTGGGTCTAAGAATAGTGAGGATGCTTTTGATGAATTTTATTTGGTTTAAGAATGGAATCATGTCATGTGATAGTTGTTGTGGTATGTGGATGTTGATTCTAAGGAAGAGGAAGAGGAAGTTGAGATAAATGTAGAAGAACGAGGAGGAACTTAATATTCTGTCAAAAAAAGAGAGAGGAGGAATTTAGCATAAATGAGGATGTTGTTGTTGTTGTTTAATTGATATGATGATGATGTTGTTCTTGAATTGATGATGATGTTGTTGTTTTGATTTGTTGATGTTCTAAGAATCAGTTATGTGTTTTTTTTTTTTTTGGATTTGTCGAAGATTATGTGAAGATGATGACAAAGTTCTATGCAATTTTTTTGCAAGCCCTAGGCGCATGGAATGAATTTTCATGCCCGAGGCGCATTTCAAATTCCCTAGGCGCAATATGTCTCTCTTCCGGTTCCAATCTTCGATTTTCTGTCATTTTTAGGTCTTTGTCTTTAAATAACTTGCCTCGGTACTTTGGGAACAAAATTCCTCCGACTTATAAGTCTTCTGAGGCCTCTTGAATCTTAATTCTTGTCTCTTGAATCTTCACAATTCTTCGGTTGTTCGTGATTTTCCGATTTGCATGATTTCTTCGTGAATTACTTCAAAACCCCCCTCAAATTGCTATGTTTCGGGAAAACTAGAATTACAGACTCAAATATAGAAAACACCATGGTTAACCTATCCAACCATTTTTCCGTCATGTTTGTTCCTTTTTTAAACACCATGTCATTTCTTACCACACCAACATGAGCTCCACTGCATAGAAATTCAATGAGACTACAATGCCCAAGAGTAAAGGCATCATTTTCTTCATTTGAAATACTCTATAAATCATTTCCAATGAGTCTTTCCAAGTTTATTCCATCTCTTTCTAAGACGGCTTTCACTGCTACGGCCTTTACTAAGTGAAATTCAGATGAGTTTCCGCAACTTTAAATGTTATGAACAAAGAAAGTTGCCCACGCCCTAGCTATAGATTTCATGTAGTTCAAGCTAAACTTTTTGGGTTTCTTCCAAGGGGTTTCTTCGATTCAAAGCTCATCTTTAATTAGTTCTAATTTCCACTCCTCTTTTAAATACCTGATTTCTTCAAGTTCTTTTCTTCTTTTCTCTACACCACAAATTGCGGGGATCGGTGTGCCAAGCATCTCATTGAGTGTGTCTTCATCAAACTTTATCTTGACTCCTCTTACCGTAGTTTCAAAGATGGGGTTACCTTCCGTTTCTTGATAAGCATTTGAAAAGAATTCAACCGCCATAGAGCTATTAGCATCCTTAATCAAACCATTTAATCTCATTCATCCCCTTCTTTCTAATTCCTCTTGCACTCCATCTATATTGCCTACATACAAGGTGAATGCTTTTTCTCCCACAAATCTCTTCTTCAATTCATTAAACCTAGTTTTATGAAGAGGACTCTTAAAAAGCTCAAACTTTGCATTCTTTTTCTTTGCCATTCTTCCAATTCCAATTAGTAACAACTTGCAACAAGGGTTAGTGGTAACAAAAAAAAAGATTTTTTAGAAACAAAAGAAAAAAAAAATAGTGGAATTAAGAGAGTAGAATTGATGATTAGAGAGAAATTCAAAATAAAAAGGGTTTTGGTTAGGGTGGGAAAGTTATGGTAAAAATAGGTTCGTTTTGTGAAAGCCAAATAAGTTTCAAATGGGGTTAATGAGAAAGATTAGAAAAAGATGTTATGTGGTGAAAGAAAAAAGGTTTAGGTGAGGTTTCAATGATGGATTGAGAAGAGGGTTTATAAGAAAAAGGGTTTATGGTTTTTTGTGAAAAGGGAGAGGAAAATAGATTAAAATGGTTACTTTGAATCACAAGCTTTTAGCCAAAAGTTGTTTTCCAAAGAATGAGGGTTTAGGGTTAGATTGAGAAGAGATTTATAGGCAAAAAAGTGCAAAAAAACAGAAAATATGGGGTTTTATAAAGCTGTGGCCGAAGCCACCTCTTCTCCCAGTCCTCACGTGCCTACACGCGCAGGCGATGGGCCTCACGCACTAGTATATTTTTTATGAAAAAAAATCCATTTTTTTTATAAATATTAGAAAAGATATAAAATAAAAATATAAAGATTTTATATAGAAATATAACGATTTTATATTAAAGTTCCTTTAAGATCACTAGCTTGGCCAAAGTTTAGCAAACTAGTTTTTTTTACTTCTTTTTTTCTATGATTTCCAATAATTTATTTTCCTAATTTATTTTTCTTAACAAGACTAAAACTACTAATAGTATGATTCCCTTTATATAGTGGTTCATATTATTGGGAACATATTCCCGGTTCTTATCAAGACTACTCTTCTATTGCCTAGTGCTTGCATCAGAGAGATTAGAAATGGGGTTAACATTAACAGTCGTGACTGAGAATGGTCTTATAGCAGGGTAAGGCCTATTATTTGAAGAATGGAGGGTGATATTTTCAGTCACATGTATGCTATTATTAATAGGATGAACAGACTGAAGATGAATAGATTCTTCAGTTTGAGGGATAGCTGGTTCGCTATCATTTAATCCTTTCGTGTTTAATTCGATTAGCGTAGTTGCACAATGGCAAGTGTACCATTCGTTTTCATCAAGTAATAAATGTTGGAACAAAGGGTGTTTCTCAAAATCACCTCTTAAGTTTTGATGATAACAAGGTATTAAAAATTATCAATTGGATATGCTAAACATTTGTTCAAGTGTACATGATCATAATCAAAGTACTATTCATAAAGATTCTGATTGAACAAGTCAAAGAGCAAAGGAATTTTAATTGAAGCTTAGAGCGTCTGGAAGAATGCGTCTGAAGAAATGTGTCTGAGAAGTGCGTCTGAAGAAACGAGTCTGAAGATAGAGCTCCTGAAGACACGTCATCAGAAGCAAGGTCATCAGAAGCAATGGTCATCAGAAGCATCTTGCCAGAAGCTACTTCACCAGAGTTGACAAAGTACAGTGTACGACCACTAACTCTGCAACTTTGTCTCTACATCAAGACAAGAATAACAGTAACATTGCTGCAGACTTTGTTCCTTTTCAAATGGAATGGATTTGAAATTAGTTCTTCATAGGACAATTATCAAATCAGGCAAAGGATCAATGGTGAAGAATCAAAGCTTCAAACAAGACAAGTTGATGTAACGGCTAATTCTCAACGTCTCTCAAATTCTCTATATATAGGGATAAAGACTTGGAGAACATACAACACACATATACAACAAGCAAAAAGGCCAATACTCTGTGCAAAACGTTGTAAACAAAACATCAACAACTTAGAGAATTCTTTCAATTGTTCATATCTTAGAATTCTTAAGTGTCTAGAAAAACAGAGTCTGTTCTG
>Ga0315914_1006648_pt1 | contig 16289 bp, 8 predicted proteins | sample MpolenodulesMG_FD_203920 | JGI IMG/M metagenome (GOLD analysis project Ga0315914, IMG submission 203920) | Medicago polymorpha root nodule microbial communities from Los Angeles, California, United States - elongated nodules | ecosystem: Host-associated > Plants > Roots > Nodule | place: USA... | reverse complement strand
TACTTAAAATTCGATTTATTTTGGTCCCTTAACTTTCTCTCTGTTACATATTTTTGGTCCTTTCAGTTAGTTTTAATTCAAAACGTTAGGGCTTTTCATCTTCTTCTCTTCTTTTTCATCTTCATATCATCTCCATCAATCTTCAACAACAAAGATCCTAGAAAAATTCCATAAAAAAATGAAGAAACTCTAACGTTTTTGAATTAAAACTAACAGAAAGGGCTAAAATGTGAAACAGAGAAAAAATTAAGGGACCAAAATAAATCAAATTTTAATTAGGGGACCAAAACGATATTACCTAAATAGTTAAGGGATCAAAAATGCAATTTAAACTTTAATATTTTATTTGAAGATAGATAATCATAAGGTAAATGCTAACCTGCATCCTCAAAGGCACATATTAAGAAATTTATTATAGAAATATAGATATCAAAACTCGTTTAAAACTCAAAGATCAGTAAATGATACAACACAGGAGGACATTTACTTAAACATAGAAAAAAAAAATTATAAAAATCAAAAAATAACTCAGATATTTACTTAATTAAGCTTTAAGACTTTATAGTGAAATAGACTTTTACAGCTTTAAAGTGATAGACAAGTCCTAAGGTGGATTAAACTTCAAGTGTGATTTAACTTATTTAAAAGTAGATGAAATGGACTGTTAATGACTTAAGTATAAAATAAGTCTGTAAATAAATTTTCAAGTCATACCAAACTTTTAAATAGGTTAGACCAAACCAAAAGATAAACCTACAGAAGACCATATGTAAAGCTCAGGTTTGCAAATATTTTCATAGATCAGGTTCAGGTTCAGACCTATCAAAATCTACCTTGACATGAACTATTTCCAACCCTACTTATAGTTTCAAGATGTATCTTTAGGGGAAGCTTCTCACCTAAGTGGGACACGATCCATCAAAAAAAGCATGTTGTGATGCAATGTCGTGGGATCGAACTTGGTTGAAAAAGAAAAAGTCTCTATCAAAGACCTCTAAACCACATGAATCATATGCTTTGATCTCGCACGGTATTTATGTATAACATTATTTTTTGAGGGGTTAAATATGTTTTTGATCCCTACAAATATGTCAATTTTTCGTTTTAGTTCATCTCAAAATTTTCTTCAACTTTTAGTCCCTAAAATATTTCTCATCTTCACTTTTGGCCTCTCTTTTAAAGTAAACTCATATGTAGAATTCATATTTTAGAATAAAATTTTGCAGAAAAATTCATAATATTATAAGAATCTCTCCAGAAAAAATTATAATTTTTTAACAAAACAAGAATTTAATATGAACTTTTATATTTTTAACGGTTAAAAATTTATATTTAAATTATATTTTGGTAAAAAATTCTTTTTTTTTTACAATATTCTACACCTTTCTGTTCAATTTCATTAAAAAAATACAAAAATTAACTTAAAAATAGGGACCAAAAGTAGTGATTGAAAATTTTATAGGGACTAAAAGTTGAAGGAAAATTTTAGAGGGATCAAAACGAAAAGTTGGTATATTTATAGGGAGCAAAAATATATTTAACCCTTTTTTAAGCATGTATGTATAACCATGGGTTTTTCAAGCAAAATATATAGGTAAAATTACCCTATTCTCCTTTAATTTAATTTTAAGTGACACTTTGTAATTTATTTTTATTGTTTTATTTTAATTTAGTCTTTTATATTATAAAATGACAGTATCTTATCATTTTTTTTATAAGATTTGTTCAATAAAATTTGAGTTTTGGGTTTATATGATAAACGGGGCCGGTTCTGGCCAAGTGCAACAAGGCCCTTGGCACATGGCTCACACTTAGAGGGGCCTAAAACAAATTAAAAAAAGGAAAAATACTTGTTCCTAGAGATAAATTTTGTTGCTAAATGTCAATTTTCTGCAAGTAAAAGTCTGGAGGACAACAATTTTGGTGTCAATTATGAATTGCTCACAAGTAAAGGTCTATATATTTGTAGGTAAAGGTCATATTTAAATCATTGCTCGTATATTTAATTACAGCTTAATTGTTTGTCACTATAAATTGTGTGGATTTTTTCTTTTCGATTCTTTTTAAATGAAAAATTGTCATGTTTGTAACCGGATCTCTGAATTGTCATGGATGACCCTGATGATGAAGATTTTGATTTTTTTATGAGTTTGGTGAGTTTTTGATGAATATTTTTTAGAGTTTTTGAATTTTTTTCTGATAAAAAAATTATATTTACATTTTATAACATAAAAGATTAAATCGAAACAAAAGGAAGATAAAATACAAAAGTATTATCTAAAGTTAAAGGATGAATTAGTAATTTTGTCAAATATATATAAACACTATCAAACCCTTTTGGAGTTGACATACTGCGTGTGATTAAAAATATCTGATGTATAATTAAAAATATTTAATGGATGGGGAGAGTTTTCAGTTATGAATGTGGAACTTAATTTACGTGCGTCATCTTCTAATCTACTAAATTAGTAGTAGTAGTACTAGCACTAGTATATAAATAACACTAATTCACTATCAAGTTGTGGTGACTGATGACATGCATTCGTCATGACCACGACCCCTGCAACAACCGTAGTATTCATGCATGCACATTATATTGTGACGTACTCCGTATTTAATATTTAATATGTCACCTTGTGCCACATTTCAGTTATTAGCTTAGAGCACCTTCTAGTGGGGTTTCTTTCAATTGATCCTTTGCACAATAAAGAGTGTGTTTCAATGGAATCATCCACATAAGTAACCGTTTTCAATATCAGGGCCGTTGTTTGAGAAGTGCAAAGAGCTAAATCGAGTTGGGCCTCAAGAAAAAAATTGTTGTTCAATATCCCCACCCCTACTCAAAAAAGAAAAATAAACATGTTTCATGTTTCAATTTCTAAGAAAAAATCATGTTTCATGTTTATATTTCTAAGTTAAAAAACACTTCTTTAGTAAAAATAATTGCTAATATAATTTTGATTTCGGTGGCTAATAATCATTATACAAGTGTTATTTTTAATTTAAATACAAGATTAATCTTTTAAAAAAATTGTACATTTTTTTATCAAGAACCTATCTTTACTATGAGAGCCGAGCCTCCAGTTTCATAGGGACGACCTTGTCTAAAATATTAGAAGTTTGCTTAGTGAAGCAACCATGTGCTTCACTTTTTTTCTTACTAATTCCTTATAACTTGTTAAATGATAAAATAAAATGTAAATGAAATATTAATTTGTAGAACCGTCACATTTTTTTTGTTAATATAAAATTTAGGGGGAATAAAAGATCTTCAAAATCAACTACATTTATATTACATTTACCTTGTTCAAAAAAAAAAAATAGTGGAGCTCCAAAATAAATTAGTTGTTTTGAAGTAACGTGGTGAAGTCTACTTAATTAGGCCAACCTAGTGAGCTGCTCTATTGAAGTGCTCTTAGCGCACAAACATTCGTATCGTACTATCAATATTGTTTTCATATCCAAAAATCAACATTGGATTGGTCTAAATAGTAGGAGAGTTGAGTCTTTTAAGTTAGTCGGCAAAGTTCGATTCCTAGTTTATACTCCCTTCGGATTTAAATGTAAGAAACTTTTCACTTTTTAGATTCATTCAATAAATGATGTATGTAGTTCTTATTATAGATCACATACATCATTTATTGAATGAACTTAAAAAGTGAAAAGTTTCTTACATTTGAGAACGAAGGAAGTATGTGTGAAAAAATATTTATTTGGGAAAGGAGAATCCACCTTGTATGTTCTAATTAGTGCACATATATCACGGTAAATGAAAAGAAAACAAGTATATTGTATATTCAAAATACTCTATTATTTTTTAACAATCTATTTTGAAATATTTTTGTCATTTCCGCATCATTTATTTATTAATTTTAAGGTTGCATTAATTATTTTGTTAACTGGATGTTAACTATTTATTAATTACTGATAAAAGGGATATCTCATGAAAAGATCAATAACTTCATCCAAAAAATGATTTTTATAAGTAGGGACGGGAATAGGTCAGGCCGGTCTACACGGGCCTACGACCTAACCTATGTCAGACTCTTTTCTTAAATAGAGAAGGCCTAGGCTTTTTTTAAAGCCTATTTACCTTAAAAGACCAAACCACATGCCTCTCAAAAAACCTCTTAAGCCTACTGGACCGGCCTATTCAAGTAATATTAATAATATTATTATATTACATTTTTTTACTTTGAATTAAAATATAAATTTGTAAACTTTTTCAATAATTTAAGCTTTATTAGTATAAATTAATTTTTTGCATATACAAATGTATTATTATAAACTAGAATAAAAATATGATACAATATACAGTCGAATTCCCTAAATCCTCATGTTGATTATGAAAAGAGAGTTTAATGTAATTGAATTATTAGTTCGCTGGTCCATTTAAAATTAGATCACATTGCTTATTTAAAGATGTTCATAAGATATAGGCTTTTAAACATGCTAGTAGGTCGTATCAGGCTTTCAGAAGGCCAAACTCATGCCTAAAAAGTAGGTCTATGACAGGTCGCAGGCTAGACTTAGACTTTAAAAAAATATGACAGGTTAGACTTAGGCCTTCAAAGCCTAACTCGACCTAGCTTATTCTCACCCCTATTTATAAGATTGTAAAATGTAATTATTGAGTACCGCTTCTATTCTCTGATGATATTTTTTATTTACAAAAAACAAAGATTAGAGGGACAAGAACCATACTATACAATGATAAATAATTGTTTCCTTCAAAAAAATGATAAATAACTGTTGGATGGTGAATTTTGAGCGGTGTTTTTGAAATGGAATTGTGTAGTGGGTCCAATGTTCAATACAGGGAATACTGGTGATCCTCTCAATATGGAGGAGGGTGCAGAATAATTCTGCTATTCTCCCAACACATTTTGCTCGCTCCTAACTGAACTTTCGAAAATACTCCTACGTGACTTAACTCTCGCGCATCTCAATATGGAAGAGGGTACAGAAGAATTTTACTCTTCACCCAACACATTTTGCTCGCTCCTAACTAAACTTCCAAAAATACCTCTACGTGACTTAACTCACGCTGCGCGAGTTAACTCACGATGATAACAAATCATTCATTTTTTTCACTTTTTTGCACATATAGGCACATGACAACAAACCAAGGCACACATGATTCACTTTTTCACCTTTTCTCCCACTGTCACACATATTCATTATATTCGTTGGATTCTTTTAGATAACTATTTATTGTCTTATCATACCATCCTGACAACAAACCAAATTCATCACTTCTTTTATTAAATTCAAGTCAAGTATGGTTGTAAATGACTAAGAAAAGTGAATGGTATGCATCATACTATTTTATTAATATGACTTAACTCCACCTACACATATGCACATATACATAATAGTGCAAAAAAGTGAAAAAATGAATGGTTTGATATCGGCGTGAGTTAACTCACGCAAGTGTTAATTCCCTGCGTGAGTTAAGTCACGCAGAGAATAACACTAGCGTGACTCAACTCACGCTGCGTGACTTAAGTTGCACAAATTTTAAAACTTGCGTTAGTTAAGTAACGTGAGATATTTTCGGTATTTCAGTTGGGTGCGAGTAAAATGTGTTGGGAGAAGAGCAGAATTCAAAACAAAACGGGGTGGTGTTAAATGTAATCCGCTTACTATTCTTCAATGAGTATTTGTACATTTGCTTTTGCTGCCCATTGACTTCAAATAAATGCATCTTTCTTTTCCCACCCTACAAACCTCTCATTCACCCTCTGTATTTCCATTTCTTATATAATCCGAAATTAAAAAAAACACACTTACAAATTTTATAATCCAAAAGGTATCCATACATAACTCATCTCAAAACCCATTCCTCATTTTCCCATTTTCGAATTTAGACCTAAAAACTACCCAAACCCCCAAAATCCGAACCTTGTTAGACTGTGCCTTTCTTGAATTAAAGTTACTCCAATACGTCATATTGGAGACCATTTTCACCACTAAACCAAATGTTAATTCCTATTTCTTCAAACATCTAGTGTTTTCTTTGCATTTTTTTCTCAGCACCAACATGGTTTGAATTATACTAGTACTTTTACCCGTGCTATCGCCCGGGACATTAACAATGGAGAAGGTAAATATATTGTGAAATGATTCATTACATAAATAATAAAATAATTAAACATAAACAATCCTCAAGGGCATACAATTTCTTGTCACACATTTTGAAATATCTCTTTATACACTACATTTGAAGTGGTGTTTATACAATCCCCATTGTCATCCGTCAATAATATGTTCAGACCATCTCTAAACTGTGCAAAGCTTTGCGAGTATTCTCTGCAACATCATCATCCATTCTGCAAGCTTTGATGCCTCTTGGCTAATAATTAGAAGTAACAATAAGTTTTGTTGCAGAGAGAACAAATGTGTAAGTCTGAGCCTTCAAAGGGTATGTAAACAAAGGAATGACCACATTAATAAACATTAATGCTCTTTGGGTAACAACAAATGTAAATTAATGACCTGACTTTGAAGCTGGACAGACACGTCCAAACAATGGCTCAAAAATCGTGTAACATAACATGGGAAAGCACTCTCTGAATCTCATTCATAATGCAATCAAATTCAAATAAATGACACTTACTGCTAATCATATATCTCAACTGTAACACCAATGGACATGAATAGAGAAATTGACGAACACCGTAATAAACCTGATGATATTATCATACTGCTGAACGATTAGCAATGATAACGCCGCGATCCAAAAACATAAAAAAAGTGTGAATAGCTGCAACAACACTGATACCGCATTCGTGGTATTATTACGGAGTTTGTGATTAATTTTTGGATATTGCCAACAAAATATATTCACTATAAGTGGATATAATAACACTACACACCAACAATCAACTTATTTGCGGCAAACACAGCAATCTCAAAATAAAATGAGATCATCTGATGATAAACGTTGTTACAAAATTATCAAGTCCCTAATATCATTGCCGCAATTTTTAGCAATATAGAGTTATCAAAACAACGCTGCTACTGCAAAGCAATATATATTAATCAAAACAACGCCGCCTATCTATCTTTATTCGTTTGTACACTTTAGGAGGTGAATTTGGAAACATAATTTGATGTTTTGCTTGGTCATTTCAACTAAAACCTCATTTGATAGTAATTGAATTTCTTTAACACATGGCAGACATTATTTAAGGATATTATGTGAAAGTGCAGCATACAATTCAAAAGCTACAGGGATTAAAGAACAAAAAAGCACCATTGCATTATCGAAAAAAACCACAAATTTTGAATTACATAACTTTGTCTTTCCATAATTTCTACTAGCACTTGCAATAATAATAATGTAAACTTAGCTAAACATCAAAGCCTTCTTAATGAAAAAAAACAAAGGTAGATAAAACAAAATATCAAGCATAAATCTGTCACGCCACCACCAGAACTTATCCAGACGTTGCACATCGTTAAGAAGATCAGTTGCGAATCACACGATCAGTAGCGAATCACGTTAAGAACATCAAGCTCGACTGTGTAAGTTTTGTACTTGATACGAAGATCGTTGTCGATCCTGTCCAATTCAGAGATGGGATTAGGTTCAGAGGTGCTGGTAAAAGAACACCAGAAGAAAAAAAATCAGTAATATGTACAGTCACAAAAATTACAACAACAAAAGATGGAAGACTCATACCAATCAAAGCATGGTAGGAAAGCAACGCCTGGATGCCATTGTTTGCCATGGGATTCGATTGAATTTGAAAAAGAATGAGATATGAGTGATGTGATTCCATTGTATATATACACGTTCAGATTCATCATGTATCATGGATATAATAACTATACATTGGTATAACACAAAAGCTTTGGAAAGAATAACAACATTAAATGCAATCCTGAAAGGGGGAAAGCCACAACCAAGAACGTTTAACGTATAAGGCATGGGGAAACTGAAAGTGCAAAGTCAGATTAGATCAAAGGATGAGATGAATGCTTAGCCAAATGATTTGATCAAACGGCCATGCTTGATTGGCGCCTAAAAAACTTAGGTTTAGGTTTTGCAAAGTCATTAGCAATGTTAAGTAGGATTAGATATAAGTATGATATGATGGCTTTTGTTTCTCTGAGGTTGAAGTATAGCTTTCCAACATCAGATTTAGCAAGTGTGGTCAGTGGTCAATGGTCCTTTGGAAGTGGCCAATTAATTTTGATGACAAATTAAAGAAGCCTTCTCTGATAAAAATTGATGAACAAATTCTTTCGAAAAAAACAATTGATGAAAAATCAATATATTCAATATATAGTTGATTTTATATCATGCATAACTCATCATGATTAATCCGTTTACTCTTTATTTTCTTAATTTAGAGAAGACAAATTTCATTCACATGCATAACAAAGAATGAATTTTCAACAATTAAGATTTTTTGTATAAGAAAGCCTTTTTTTTTTTTTGAAGATTGAGATTCTTTATTTGTTTTTTGGAGTAGATAGTAAGTCTATGATATATACTCTTAAAAAAAAGTCTGATATACACACTCCCTATGTTCCTTATTATAAGACTCTAAAGAAAATTACAACTAATAAAAATAAAGGTTTTAGCCATCAATGTTACTTTTACATAATTAAGGGTAAATGTATTCCAACTGGGACGCACCCGAGGAGGGAAGTAACATGGGAGCCAATGATCTGGCTCATTGCAAAAAGGTTTGGCTCGTGGGACCATAGATTTATGAGCCTGAGGTTGGGTGGTTCCTATCAACTTTGCCATTTACTCAGTCCTCGCCTTCTATCTCTCCTTCATGAAGATCTCTGTCAATGTGTGGAGATTTATTGTCCCGCTACTGAGGCACTTCTTTTGGGGTTGTTCTAAAGGGGTACTAAAATTTCTTGGATCCGATGGTTGAGAGTTACAATCTTAAGAGTATAGGAGGTCTAGGGGAGATGGACTATTAGGTAAGTGACATTTGAGAATGAGCCCTTATACATGGATCATCTTAGGTAGCATACACACTTTGACATCCACACACAATTGTGATATGTGGTAAAAAGAGCGAAACTCATTTAAAAAGAAGGTGATAATGTGATGTGAAATTACTAAAATACCCCTTTCACATAGGGGTGTGCATGACTGGTACATAAAAAAAGGTGTCAACCTATCATTTTGATTTGAGAATCATATTGGAAGGGGGCATTCTTTTCTTTCTGCTAGATACAACTCTTAAACAATGTTTTCTTATAAACAAGATAGTACTCTCTTCAATTGCTATTATAAGAAGAAAAAACGCACTAATAAAAATAATTACTCATTCAATTTCTTAGTATAAGAACCTTTAACAAAAACCACGAATATGAAAAAAAAATTGTGGAAGATTGAAAGTAATAAATTTGTCTAAATTCAAAATACATGTCGCATTTTTGTAATGTGCATTATTTATATAACTTACTTCGACCTTAATTTTTTACTAATATATAAACACAAACATTGGTATATAAGATGTTGTTTGATTGGTCTCGACAACTATTTTCAAAATATTAAATTTCTAAATTTTTATACTTTAGATAATTAACGATCAAAGTGCATTAGCATGTGTGCAGTGGTTGACTGCGACATGTATTTTGAAACGGAAGAAGTACTAAATTATCATTTATGTATTTCAAAACAAATTGGTGGAGGGGGATATCTAAAAAGTGAATAATAAATGCATTTAGAAATTTATAAAAAAAATTATATTTAGGAATAAACAAATTTTTGTAAAGGGTTTTATAATTAATGAGAGCAGCATCAAAATTAATTGGCCGCTTCCAAAGGACCATTGACCACTGACCACACTTGCTAATCTGAAATTTCTTGGAGGTCGGGAAGACGGTAAAGATTCCTCAAAGGCACAGCACATAAAGCAAAAAAAATACCAAAACAAAATTCCATTGTAGAATATAATCCCTATACTACAGAGTTATCAATTCATTTTCTTTGATTGACTTACAATTTTCTCATATTTAAATATTTTGTTCTCGAACTTGACACATGTTCTATGCATGAAACATATTGAATTCTTTAAACAAAACCAGTGATCATGAGAAGTAGCCCAGCTGAGCGGGCATAGATTCCTCACATTGAGCTACAACAGCTTCCTCTGCTATGATCCAGCCTTCGCTATTGGACTTCACTTGTTTAATCTCTGCACAGCAACTCTGAGAAAATGAAGACATGAGAACATAACAAGCACTAAAAGATGTATTATTCTCTAATCCCTACAAAAACTTCAACCTAAATCCTACCAGTAAGAGATAACAAGGAAACATTCAGACAAAACATTGACATCAAATTTCCATATAAATGGCAAAAGATGTATCCTCCCTCTCGTCAAAACACAGTGAAGTAACGTACTGAGGAAGAAATGTATTGTAAGGGTTTCCACAATTGATAATGTAATAAAATGGATAATTGAAAATTAACTATTCAATTAAGATAAAATTGGTAGATTATAACTCAATTAAAATTGTGTTCTTAGTACATAAAAGAGAATAAAAGAGATAGGAGAAAACTTAGTCCAAAGACTTAAGCCATTACTCTCAAAGAGAGTACCAAAGGGAGAGAGGAGAGACTTTCATCATTTTTCTTCATACCCTTTAGTGATCATTCTTTCCCTATTTATGCACAATCACTACCACATGTCCATTTACCCCAACCAATTACATTTTGCCAAGTGTATTTTCTCATGTGTTATTTAGAACCATAACATTACTCCCCCCATTAAAATCAATCTTGTCCTCAAGGTTGAAGCAAAGACAGTGTTGTTGGTGAATAGTAGTATCTACCCAAGTTACTTCCAAAGCAATTGAACCTTTTCAATGAACAAGAGAACACCCACCCGGATCCCATTGGTTGAATTGAGAGGATCCCTTTGTATGGACAAAGCAGCAACTGAGCAAAGTAGGTAGATAAACATTTGTACCCTCATAATGAAAAATATACTCTTCAATTTTCCCACCCTTGCAAGCTAGTGCAATGATCATGTGGGCAGTACTGCGTATGACAGTCATGTCACTGAATATAGTAGTGGCAGGGCCCATCTCACAAGCAGCCAAATGATGGAAAAGTGAAATATCATGCATCATACTTTTTGTGGAAAATGCTAGGCTTAATGGCATAACCAAAGAATGACCTTCAGGAACATGAACAACAACAACTGTAGTAGAAAAAGAGATTAATCCCACAATTTTCAAAGCATTTTCATTAGAAGGATCATTCATGTAGCTCAAAACGTGAACCTGATATGCTTCAAGTGCCATATTAGGCAGTTGTAGTATATGTACAAACTCAAGCAAAGCAAAAGTATCATCATCATTATTTACACCACTGAGATTGATATCCCATAGCATGATACTTAGAGGTTCTTCATACCGATCAACATTTTCTACTTCCTCAATGTGTGGGAAAACAGATTCACCAGGCACATCAGTAACATCTATTAAAATCAGAATCGATGATCTTGTAGACAAGTATGCAATGATACTAGCTAGAAATTGGATTGGCCTCAGAAGGGTGTGTGTCCTTTGTGGATAGTGGTTCACAATTTTTCTATCTCTTTGGATAATCACCACATCAGGGTATATCATAGTGCGCCCAACTTTAAACAAGAGATCAGTTTTCGTGTATACAACCAATACAACTTCATATAATAGAGATGTTGTTATGTGATCAATTGCTGCATTAACGTCCAAAATGTGGTGCCATAAAATCATGCTGCCGATGCCACTTGCCACTTGTAATAACAAAAGACTAGAATTAAATGTTGAATTATCCTTATGTAAAACATGGGATAGATCATGTACCATGTAGCTTGCCGGTAGGGAAAGCCTGGAGTAAGGTTTGTGTGTAGAAAAGTGAGCCCGTAGTAGCCATACATCACATGACCAAGGAATTACAAGGTAGCTAATATTCTCACTACTTGTGTGGCTAAATTCAGCATAAGGCTCATGAAGCAATTCACCATTCCTATCAACAAATGTGTTAAGTTCTAAACTAATGACTCTTAAATTTGTGACAGGAAAACCACTCCTTGGAGCCTTGATTGTACCTGGGTCCCATTGTTTGAAATCTAAGGACCAGTTTATATTTGAAAAATAGCAAGTTCCCCTAAGAGTAATTTCATCAAACATGTAATGGGTGGTGAATAAGGTCCTGATGTTGGTGGCATCAATTGATTTCCTTGTTCCATACTCAAAAACTACCCCATCACCAATTATTGAAACTTTAGTATAGCAAGAATCCAATGCAAGCAAACATTTCGAAACGGCAATTCTAGCATCACTAGTTAAGTTGTTCTTCAACATAGCATGAAATGATGAATGGGAATGGAAAGAAACAAAAGGGTTATATTTTGCCTCTGGTAAAAACCATCCCAAGTTGGGTACAGAACTTAATCTATGATTCACCATCACAGTACAATTGAAATTTGGGTAACTACCGTTAGAGGCGTACCTTGATGGAAAATTCACAGTTGTGGGAAAAGATAAGAGTTGTGAATTGGATTGTGGAATAGCAACACAATAAAGTGAGTCACCATAAGTTGTGTTTGTGATGTTGTTTCCTGGAATATTGAAGCTATATTGTGAATGCCAAGGTTGCGGGTAAACTGAGTGATGAAGCCATGGCAGTGCAAGTGGCGGCGACGGAACGGAAACTATGTCTGGTGGATCTGATAGAGAAATCCCAGGCCGGGTAAGTGCAATAGCAAGTTTGGAAACCCTTGGGTCGGTCACTACTGAAGAGTGATGTTGCTTGTCAACAACAATGAAGGTTGCCTTCGTCTTGCCACAACCATCGAGTTCAACGACGGAATGAAGAGAACCTTGGAGCATGTTAGGCTCAACATAATCTGCAATTAATTGTTCAAACGCTTGATCACCACTCAAATTAGAAGCATCTACAACTGGAAAAGCATCGAACCAAGCTTCTGAACTTATCAACTTATCAGTGGTGCACGGTGTCACCGCCATCTGTTCCGTGTATGAAATACTCAGATTCAGAGCACTGATATCAACGTCAAGGGATTTTGAAGCATCAATCTCGTCGTGATTTACGTCAATCATTGTTGTAAGCATATGAAACGGTTCATTTGACAACGATTGAGCAGATGAGTTCGAACCACCATTAAAGGCGGAATCCACTTGAAGTGCAACCAATTTCGCCTCAATCCGATCCATACGCGAGATGGAAGCTGAGCGTGACTGCATATATTCAGTGTGACGTATTTCTTCATCTTCCATGAACTTCTTCAATGTTGCATTGAGGCCTTGGATGGCTGCCTCCAACTCGTTCATAGAGATATCATCTTCCGCCATGGTGATGGATGAAAGTACCATTGTAAGGGTTTCCACGATTGATAATGTAATAAAATGGATAATTGAAAATTAACTATTCAATTAAGATAAAATTGGTAGATTAGAACTCAATTAAAATTGTGTTCTTAGTACATAAAAGAGAATAAAAGAGATAGGAGAAGACTTGGTCCAAAGACTTAAGCCATTACTCTCAAAGAGAGTACCAAAGGGAGAGAGGAGAGACTTTCATCATTTTTCTTCATACCCTTTAGTGATCATTCTTTCCTTTTTATGCACAATCACTACCACATGTCCATTTACCCCAACCAATTACATTTTGCCAAGTGTATTTTCTCATGTGTTATTTAGAATCATAACACGTAGCAATTAAGGCAATATTATAAATTGCAGAAAATAGTGTTTTGCAAAAGTGATATAGAGTGCCATCGCTTCTATTTGACAACATTTTGTACTAAATTGCATATCGCGGAATAATAGCGATTTATTCAAATTCTGCAGTGCTACAACACTATAGCGCCAATATAACCACTGTTTAACAACACTGAATTAACCTCTAAAAAGAATACTGAATTAAGGCCAACACAAAGAGATAACAAGGTTGGAGAATCAATTATGTTCAGGAAAGATGAGTAACTAGCACAACCACTGAAGCATACAAACCCAAAAATTCTGCTTTCTGATCCCACTCAATAAAGAAATATGCCTAATATATCTACCAGGAAAACACTATCGATACCGTTGCCATCTAACAACTTTTTCACCACTAATCCTTATATTGTCAAAATTGTGAAAGAGCAAGGAACAATTCTCTAGATAAATTTAGAATTTCAGATAGTGGCAGAATACCAACCTCAGGACAAGTATATACGAGCAGGGTCATCCAATCCCAGTTTTCAACCATCTGTCTTTGGTTATCATCAAGTGCTTCCTGTAGAAAGTATAGTAATGGAGGCATTAGTTGCATCTCGAATTGCCTTGGTCTGCCACAGAGCCCACACCTTCCAGGGTTTATTTCATTAGCCACAGCTAAAATTGGCTTGCCACCATATGAGTATCTGCACAAAGGATTAATGAGAAAAGAACGTTGCAGCTCCTTAAGCCGAGAAAATAGGATGGAAGAGAAAAACAGGGAGGAGAGGCAGTGCAGCAGAGAAAACAAAAGATATGACGCTGTGGAGAAACATAATTGATACATTGAAAGAATAATAGAAAGATATGTATACTTCTCCACTCGATTAAAGGGAGCCACAGAGAGAACTGGATGGAGAAACCAAATTTTCTCCAACTTTCTCAACTCATGTGGATTTGCATAATTATATTTACACGTTCATAAAGCCCGGGTACAACCAATACAACTCCTAATGAGTATGATAATTAGAAATAAATTATATATTTCTGATAAAGTTTAGGAAATAGCCTTTTTGATTATCTCTTAACAGTTACATAAGCATACAATCTCCTATTGAAACTGCTCTAGTCTCAACATATTTTCACTTTCTAAGAAGACAGCGGACTGTTGTGAATCTTTAACCGATACTTTCAACTGGCTTCAAACCAAAATAAGTAATAAGGATGGGTCGTTTTTTTTTTTTTTTTTGTTCTATTGAATTTAGCGGCGAAACTCAAACACATGTCCCTGCACCCTTTACCATCAGAGTTGTATTTACATATTTACGAGACAAGTCAGATGCATTTAGCTCTATAGTGAGTTCACTCCAAAGCATAATTTGTCACATACCTGAAACACTGCTCAGGATACGCATCCAACCGTTTCTTGAACTTGAGGTATGTTCGATCAGCAGTCAAAGCTTTATCATATTCATACTGTTCCTTTTCCCAAGTTTCTTCTGCTTGCAAATTATCCTCAACAGAATTTCCATTCTCCTTAATAGAAAATGATGAGTAGCTAGAGCAAACAGAACTAAGACCCCCCGTAGAAGGCTCTTCCTGGGTGTATATATAAAAGCAAGGCAGCACTGAAAATAACCAATTTCACCGATTTTAGCACAAAATCAATAATGCCACAAGGTAAAAATTCGTTATCATTTTCCAAATCATACTCTCAGTACCTGAAACATCATTATGATTACTGACATCTTGAGAAGCTGTTGTTGGTTCTGGATATGGAGAAGATGTAGGGAATTTGTGTTGGCGTTTTTTCTGTTGTTTCTTGCTCTTAGATTTAGAATTAGAATTAGAAGAAGCCAAAGTCCCAGCTTGAAAGAGTGCCTCAGCCAATTGTTCAAAACTCATGTCATCTTCGTCTTGGCTTTCGTCTTCATCATCCCTTGAGTTGGAATTTTGAACCTCGACCTGTTGTTTAAGTTGAGAGATATCCACATGAGCAAGTTTCTGGAGTCTAAGAACTCGCCAAACAGTTGTGCATTTGGGCGAAACACAACCGAGAATGAAAAGAATGCGATGATGATGAGACAGTGGAGCATAAACTTGTGCAACGAGGGATAGGCTACTGGAACAAGAAGCACAACGTAGAAAATCGGTATTGATGGCATCCTTGGGAAGGGGCCAATCCTGTTATTATTATTAGAATTGAAGTAAAGAGTAAGTCAGTTGCAGTTATTGAATTAAATAAAGCATTCAGGGAAAAGTTGAAAAGATGAATTACAGGGAGGCCTCCGATTTTAGTAGTAAAGGGATCGGATAGTTCGCGATAATCGTTTGCCCATGGTCCCGGCATTCCTAGCAAAACTTTACCCATTATTACAGCCACTGCAAGGGGTAAACCTCAATTAAGTGAAACACCGATTTGCTTCCTCCTTTTCCTCCTAAATTGCATACAGTGAAAGGATGAAAACAAACTACGGCGGTGATGGCACAGAATGGTGGAGGCGCCAAACAACCGATCAATAGGTTAAAGATTGGTAGTATTTTTTTCACTATCAATTTAATTAGTTTTTTTTTTTTTTACAAGATCAATTTAATCA
>Ga0315914_1006647_pt1 | contig 16289 bp, 8 predicted proteins | sample MpolenodulesMG_FD_203920 | JGI IMG/M metagenome (GOLD analysis project Ga0315914, IMG submission 203920) | Medicago polymorpha root nodule microbial communities from Los Angeles, California, United States - elongated nodules | ecosystem: Host-associated > Plants > Roots > Nodule | place: USA... | reverse complement strand
ATGTTCCATTAAACAGACTAACTATTCTAGGGACTTTATTATTTTGAAACAAAACAAAAATCAATAAAGAAATGCCTTATTATTTATATATTCACAATATATATTTATATCAATATCATGATACAAAGCCAAACCCAATCAATATAGATTGGCTATTAGGGCTTACTCCAGCAGTTAGTACTGGAACTTTTACTCTTCACTTCTTGTTCCTTATGTTGTATGCTTGATTGCTTCTGATTAACCAACACCTTAGGTTTAACACCTTTTGGTTTTAGTTCCTAGGAAGCAATAACTGTTTTGTTCTTCTGAAACTTGGACTTCAAGATACCAGACTCTGGTTTCAACAAACTCTGAGGAACAGGTTTTGATCTCTTCAGAATCTTGATCTTTGAAGTTTCAGAGTTAGAGTTTATCATAGCCTTAGGCTTAGAGTTCTTTGGCTTTGAAATGATCTTAGCCTTAGAGCTGGAAGCTTCAAGTTCTGACTGAACAACAGTTTCAAACTTAGCACCTTCAGGTACAAAGAAGGTTTTCAATCCTTCCTTGATGCATTCACAACATGCTTTAAGACTGAAGGACCTTTGTGTATTTGTGTAATTGTGTCTAGCAACTTTGAAGGACCTTTACCCCTCTAGGTTGTGCAAGACACTAAATGTAAGATGTACTCTTTTTTGTCATTTTCACACTCTTAAGTGCATCTTATATCTCACATATCAATATTGGTATTCCTTATTTTTTTTTCTTACTCCCAAAAGATTGGGGAAGGTTTGTTTTTGTTCTAGTGTGTGTAGATTTGATGATGAATGAAGAAAGTCAAGGATGATGCTCCACAATAAGCTCCTTGACTCTCAAGGACATCATGAGTAAAAGTGTGATGAAGACATATTCGAGGACTTTAAATACTTAACCTCTCCATTTGTCTTATCATGTTGGTTGATCACGAGTGACCTCTCAATCATCATTCTCATTGAAGTGCTCTAGCAAGGGAGTAAGTATGTGTTGATAGTAGGTAAAATTTTCTAGGAAGATTCAAATGCGTTTTGATCTTTCCTTGAAAATATCTCCTTTACCTCTCTCGTTTTTTTTTATTTTTCTGTCAAATTGTTTGAATAGCCATTGTGATTTAAGTGTTAAGTTCATCTTTCATCCTTGCGTGCTACTTTTTTTATCCTATTCTATTGTTTTGCATGCTTGCTTGTACGTCAATTGTGATTGTGTACTTGCTCTTGTTTTGGTTATTCTTTGTTGAACTTATATCACATCTCTATTAATTTGATTACATATGTGCATTCATGAAATTTTTCTTTTTGAATCGATTCATTCCTTATTTTCATCAAATTGAATTGATTCACAATGAGTCGATTCATTAAATTGATGAATCGATTCATGTTTGTATAAAACGTTATTACTACAGTGTCTGGTTCATCACACCCATTAACCTTTACTTTCTTCTCTCTCCTGCCACTCTACCCTCTACACTCCTAAACCTCACAAAAATCTCTAACCTAACATCTTCCCCTCTCACAAACCATAATCAATCTTCCTCAAATACAAAAAGCCACTACTAACCCTTCTCCATGGGTCCACAAAAAGATACAACAACAAAAGGGGCTACTAATTCAAAAAGAGGAAAAGGCAGCGCTCCTCCTCCTTCCACTCAACAAGTTGGGGTTTTGGGTCAAGATTTGCTTCTTGATGAAGATTATGACAGGTATATTGAAAAATTTCAGTCTAAGAAAGATGTTTCGCTTCAATTTTCATGAGCTGCTTAGCTTTCAAAATTTGGGTTCATTTGTTGGATTAAAGAAAGGGTATGATGAATCCCAAATTAAGGCATTTTATTGCAATGCTCAAAGACAAGATGGTGTTAGTTTTGAATGTGCTTTCAAAAATGTTCGGGTTTCACTCAATCCGGAAAAATGGGATTCTCTTGTTCAACTAGATTGTAATGGTGTTGACATAGAAGTTAAGGACACTTTCGCCAACTACAACAAAATAGACTTTGTGAAAAGTGTGTCGAAAACCGGGTTTGGAGAATTGAGTTTTTCAAACTTTAGCCCTCGACAACTAAAATGTGCTGATAGGTTGTTACATTGGGTTATTGTCAAAATCATTATGAGCAAACAACACAACTATGGCAGAATTGATGGCTACGATCTCAGCATTATGTGGTTATTTAAAAACAAGATCAAAGTGAACTCGCCTCTTTTCTTCTCTAACCGCATGATCTCCTACAAGAAAGATAGTAGGAAGAAACTCCCTTATCCTTCATTCATTAGTTGTCTTCTTAGATCCGACTGTGTTACTAGTGTTGATACCCTACTCACTATACCTAGTGAGGTTAGTGGGTTAGATGCAAAAGTGGTTCAAAAGATGCATTATGTTAAGGATTCTAAAGGAAATTGGTTCTATGATGATAATGTTGTTTAGTACTATGATTTTACCGTTGTGGTTGAAGGAACGGATCCGGAGCTAGTTGAGCAAATGAAGCACAACATGGAAAAAGAGGATTACAACATTAAGAATGATGTAGAAATGGAAGAGGGTGAACAAACTAGTGATGATGATGAGGATCTAGACTATGATCCCGAGAATGATAACTCTCATATTGACAATCAAAACCATTCAAGTGAATCTCTTAGTGAAGTCTTGTTGGGAATAAAGGACTTTAAGAAGTACATGTCTCAAAAGTTTGATGCTCAGGATTTACAATTCAAGGAAATCAACAAAAGGTTTGATGCTCAGGATGTGAAATTCAATGATCTCAATAAAAGACTAGACTTTCAAGATACTATCATTCAAGAAATGTGGGAATCAATTCAAAAGTGGAATGATCTTGGTGTATCATCTGATGTCTTCTTTGCTTCTCCTTGCCCCGACCAAGATGAGCCTGATGGAACAACCAACCCTACCGAACCAGAGGCTTAGTAATCTTTTTTGAATACTCCCTTTTTGACGTTGTCAAAGGGGGATAAATATTGACATTGTTGATGCTTGATGCTTATATGTTCTTATTCATGATATGCTCTTGTTTTAGTTTTTTTGTTGTTGTTGTTGTTCTTATGTTTATGATCCTTCTAGTTTACATATATTGCATGTATGTCGCATATGCTAAGTTTCAGGGGGAGCAGGTAATCATCAACATGGTGTTTTAACATCATCAAAAAGGGGGAGAATGAAGCCTCTAACTATAGTTTTTGATGATGTGTGGTTTATTCATAATCATGTTTGTTTAGCTTTTCATTTTTGATTAGACTATGTTAAAGCACCCTAGTGAACATCTTGTGTCTATTTCATTTGTGTCTCTTGTCTGCATGAATCGACTCATTTATGTTTGAATCGACTCAAAAAAGTTTCTGACTTTGAGTGAATCGATTCACTCTGTATTTGAATCGATTCAAGTTTGTGTCGTATCATTCCTTCATGAGTCGTATCATCAAACTCTCTACCTCCCTTTGAATCGATTCATTATTACCTTGAATCAATTCAATCATCCATCTAGGCAGCTTGAATCGTTTCAGTCATCTCTTGACTAGCATCAATCTTCATAGATTTTTCTTCATCTAGATTTAATCTTTCTATGTCTGAATCGATTCAAAAGTTAAATGAATTTATTCAATCTGTTGTTTTTGTGCGAAAATTTTATCTTATCACCTCTCCTTATAAATAGTCTCCTCCTCATAACTCCCCAAGTATTGAATCATTTGCATCTATTCTCTCTAGGTCTTAAAAACTCATTGCTCATACATTCTTCAAGATTAAACACTTTTTCTTAGAATCACTTTGTCTTTGAGTGTGTAGATTCTCTAGGGTGCTAGTAGGGATTGTAAGTTGGTTCTCTCAAGAAGATTGATTGGGCTTAATCAAGGCTTCAAAGGAATTGAATAATCTCATTCCACCTCCAAAGGTCTTGGGGGTCTTTTTAACCGTTCTTGAAGTCGAAGGGGGTTCGTTTACCGGACGTAGCATTGAAGACTCGAGTGAAGAGATCGAAGGAGTGCACGGGTAATTCAAGGATCCGAAGATTCAAGGAGCACCAAATTCAAGGGGTACTTGAAGTTTGGGGGAGCTTTGTTTTACATAGGAGTTGAAGAATTAGGGCTTTAATTTGAAGGAACTCTTGTAAACATTGTAATCAACTTTTCATACATAGTGGATGACCTTGGTGAAGGCATACTTCATCAAGTAGAGTAGAGGTAGCCCTTAGCGAGGACGAACAAGGGTGAACTACTATAAACATCGGTTTATCTTCAGTTACCATGAGTAACTAAACCCTAATTGTGTAGGATTCTAATATGAACCTCTATTTGTTTGTTGGATCAATTTAATCCAAGACTTTTTTTAGCCAAATACCTAGGAATCTCGATTAAACCTATAAACGGGAATGCAGGCGGTGATATTAAGGACACCCTTGGTTACTCTTTTCCGAATGTTTCATTATAAACTTTATTATTTTTCCTTGGTATGGTAGACGACATAGAGCTGTCAGATTGTAGAACAACTAAGGTAAGAAAGGGTATGTGATGTACTTCTAAGATTCAGAGACGAATTTGGAGCCTTTAGATAACAATTTAGGAATACCATTTCTTTTATGTTTCAATTACCTCTAAGTAATGCCTCATTCTAACAACCATGTGTAGGCATGCAGAACCTGTAGGAATGACGACTCTATACTCGTAAAGTGTGTATAACGTTATTGTGATCAGCAGGAACAACTTGAAAGTTGGAGAGATGTAATAATCCCACAAACTCATCACTTTAGTAGAACCGTTATCTCATAACTGATAATTATCTATCTTTAATTCAACAAGGAAATAGAGGAGGATTCTAAGAATCCTAACCACCGCTAAGTTGTACAATCAAAAACCATTACTAAAACTCAACTATTTTGCGCAATCAAATCAAAATTGTAAACTCCCCCCCCTCCATTTTGCTCGCTTTTATTTATTTATTTGCTTCTTATTTTCCATTTTAATTAGTATAGCTAGTTGCCTTATTGAAACGACAAGATTGTGGAGACGATCTTAGTTATCACTTTATTACTTGAAAAAAGTTTGACTCACTTGTCAAATTTAGTCATTTATATACTATATTAATTTGAATGAATATTATTCTTATTTGATACAAACTTACTTGTTTTAGAATTTTAACCAATATCCCAAAGACACTTGTTACCATTCTTTTTTTTTTGACAAAAATAAACGATATTCATTCATTCAAATTGTTAGAGTGCATTGATACAATACAAATCCAAATTCTCTAAAAACAAAAGGGATGGATCTGTAAACAAACTCACAACATCCATGTTAATAGCATAAAACGGCAAAGTACATATGCCTACAAATATGATTAATATGACTATATTCATATCTCAGGAATACTCATGTTTCCGGATCTACAACGTTGACGACGCCAAAGTCATTGTTATTGATCGGATCTACACTTGCTCAAAGCTAATCTCTCAACTTGAATCAAATAAACACCGCACTAAGACGGGAAATAAAAAACACATCGCACAAAGACGTGAAATCAAAACAAATAGAGTCGTTCATAAATGACGAAATCACAAAAACAAACGAAAGAAAACAGAAAATATGTGAAATCACTTATTCAATTAGGATAGAATGAAAAACAATTCGGAGATGTGATTTTTGGATCAAAATTGGCCATAAATCACCCCTCTGAAAAGAAGAATAAAAGAAAGGGGTGACAGCTAGGGTTTGAGAAGGAGAGGAGAGAAAGAGAGAGGAAGAAAGGGGTTACGGAGCTCCCGTTAGCATTCTTCTACTCCCTCCGTTTCAAAATGAGTGTCGTTTTAGCCAAAAAAAATTGTTTCAAAATGAATGCCATTTTACATTTCCAATACAACTTTAATTTTTTCCTTCCAACTTTACCCTCAATAAATACTTCAACTTTTTTCTCACTCAATTTTCAATGCAACTTTAAGTTTGTCTTTTTCATATTAAACAACGGCAGTTTAGTAAAAGTGTTATGTCTAATGATTATTTCATTTCATTCCTTAATCTATGTGCAATTGACTAAAGCGACACGCAATTTAAAACGGAGGAAGTAAAATATATCGTTACATCAAAATTGTATTCAATGCTAAAATTAGATGAGAAAAAATGGTCCAATTGTTATCATTTGAGGCCAATAAGCAACTTTTTTAAATAGATATATGTAATGTCGTAATAGACCTTTTCGAATTAATTAGGCTACCTGATGGTTGGACATGCCCTTTTTGTATTAAATGCTAATTAATGGCTGACCCATCGTTGTGTCTCTATTCTAGTGTAAGCAATGCACATGTCCGTGCCTCATTCTCACATTCTTGACCAATTGGAAAATTTAAAGTGCATGTGACCCTCAATAGAGCCACGTTTATGTGCCGACATAAACTTTTTGGAGAATATAGTTATATCTTCATGTTTTTATTTTATTTTTATTTCTAGTGTTATGAACAATTAATTGTTTTTAATTGATCACCAAGAGCATCCATAATGGAGACATCCATTTTTTGGTTCTTAAATGGGTCTCACGTGTACACATCACTCATTTATAATTTTTTAATAGTAGTACCTAATAAGCATTCAACCACTCCAACTCAGATCTCACATAAAGTTCTTAAATGGGACCCACTAATCAACTATCAATAATTTTATATCATTATATTTCAATTTTTTAATATTAAAAGAGTGTGGGTCCCGCTTAAAAGTGGGAGCCTTAAGTAAGACCCTGAAAACGATTCTCCCCATTGGGGGTACCTAATAGGTACGGGGTCTTAAATAGTTAAGACTCTCCCAATGGAGATGGTCTAATAATCATTTTGATCCTTAAATATGTAACACATTAACATTATGGTTCTTTAATGTATCAAAATTATAAATGCATTTTTAAGTGTTGCTTTTGTTTGTAATTTTAAGAAATAAATTGACTAACAAAAAACAAATTTAAGATCATAATGACACATTTGACGATAGACATGGCAACAGACGGGGTGGGAACACATTTTGTGTTTCCCACCCCAATATGATGGGGTTTGTGTATCCCCGCACTCGCCCCCAATATCAAGATGGGTGAAAAATAGAACCCCATCGCAGCTTTGTACCTGTTAGCGTTTAGCTATCCCCACCTTGCACCATCTCCGCACGAACTTGGACCATATTTTTGTATATTTTTTTATCAATTAAAAATGTAAAAAGTCCAAAACTATGACGTTTCAATAATCTGATTCTTTTTAAACAAAAAAATAGAAGAAACAACTTGTTTGAGGCTCATCTTAGAAATTAAAATAAACATATGATTGTAATTTAAGAGTTTATCTGAGGGTTTTTAATTTTAGAGAGATAAAAAATGTAGTTTTTGTACAAGTTGGCATGTTTGATGATGAGTTCGAGGTAGATATGAGTGTTCATTTTATGCCCATCGAAATTGAGGTATATTTAAATGGGTATCCACCGATACATGTTTTATTGGCATGCCTATTTGAGAACCAAAATGACGAACTAAATATATACACTCGATGATGTGTTTGTAATTTGGATAAATTCATGCACATATGAAATATTTGAAGTGTTTATTTATTACAAACCCTGAAATATTTATGTATCGTTATTTGAACGTGTTTCAAAAAAAATTTGTAGGCAAATTCTTTGAAGATATTAATTGATTAAAAACCATGAAATATTTATGAATCATTGATTACAAACCCCAAATTTACGCATTTTTACACATTTTATCGGCACTTATTGACTTGCATTTTACACATTTGATCGACACTTATTGATTTATTTTACAAGTAATCTAAGAAAAATTCCCCAGATTGTTATAAGTATATCATTAAACTAGCTTATAAGAGTCATTGTAGCTTTCCTATAAAAAAAAGTCATTGTAGTTACTTTGACCTAATTCCATGCATTTTGTAGGGTTTATTTCTCAAAGAACATGAAGTTCCATATCTTCTTGCTATGTATTGTAAGATTATTAATATTATGTATAACTAATTCTCTCTATTGTTAGGATTACGTGTAGTTACTATTAATCTAATATAGAAACTTGATTTTTTTATATATACATATAAAAGTTTCTTTCGTTACATCGATACATTTATTCTTACTTAATGAATTTTTGACATTAAACTATAACATTGATTATCTGATTTAGAAAGTGCTTGACGTGGACATTTTTTTTTAAAAGAGACGTGGACTTTTTATCTAAGAAGCATGAAATAGATTCACGGCATAGTTAACAAAATCTAATCCAAACAATATTATCTCTCTCTGGTATTTTTTCCTCTTTAATGCTTGGATCATTTCATGTACAATAAACCCTCTTTATATACTTAAAACTACATTAGTTGCTGAAAGGCTTTAGTATTGTATGAGTCCTTGTGGAACGATAAACTCCGAGTGCTTACTTTTTATATGTAAAACTACATCTATCATAGTACAACGCAGGGGACATTTGTTTATACCTAAAAATAAACATCATGTTAGTTGATATCGGAAAATAGATGATTAAACATTAGGTGATGAGAACCCTTAGTTGATTGAAGGTTAAGCAGTTGTTAGGACAATCGAGCGAGGGAGACTAATACTTCCTCAAGTGCACAACTTGAGCACTTGGGGCTTAAATGCCTTAAATTGATGAGTCAAGACTAAGTTATATTAGACAATGATCGATGCACAAAACTCATGTTTCATATTTGTAGAACTACCAAATGCTAAGAGGGATGAGGGAAGAAACATGTTTGTAGTGGAGTTGCGCACCAAAGACTATGTAAATGAATCATGTCATGGAGGAGACTTGAAGATGAACGTTAGGTGCCATGTTTCCCTGAACGAGGGGAAATCACAAATTACCCACTAAATTAGCCGAGGAGAGGCTCATCACTATAGACCACATCGTTTGCCTAATAGATATAGTTTTTAATATTCAGCTCATACACTTTAATTAATGTATCCAATCATTCAAATGAGTTTATTTTTCATGTTTTTTCTCTCTTTACACTTTTGTCTTTATCTTTATTTTATGCATTTTTTAATGTAACTCAAAAACACAAAAAACAATTGTATCTAACGCTCTACAGAAGAATTTAAGGAATCCAAAGTTGAGGGACAAAGTTCATCTCAACGTTAATCTTTGAAAAAAATAAAATTACAATTGAGGACATTCAGCCAGACATAGGCTAAACTTGCTATGAATTAACTTTAGGGGCACTATTTTTAACCTTCTTAATTTTATTTCAATGCTGCACTATATGTACCAATTACTGTAACACATAGTATGGCTCTCGTTCTTCCAAGTCTCTCTTTATCCATCTATATACTGTTCACGTTATATCAAAAATCAGAAGAAATTCGTGATTGGTAAAGGAATTGACAAATGTGACATTATTTTCTAAAAAGTCTATAACATTATGATTTTAATGTATGAGTCAGATTGCGTTTAATCACACACACACATCATATGTTTGTACCAAACATTGAATCCATCTAACTTTGAATGTATATGATATGCTTCCTTTCGCTTTCTTTTATTATTATTATTATTATTATTAGAGGAATGCTAACAACACACCTTCTAACACATACTTTTCAACACACTTTCTTTGATTGGTTAAAATTCACATGGGTCCCACCAAATCATGTGGGTCCGATATACTTTTGGTGGATCCCATGTGAATTTTAACCAATCAAAAAGAGTGTGTTAAAAATTGTGTGTTAGAAGATGTGTTGCTAACATTTCTCTCGTTATTAACCTTCATAATAAAATAACTACGTGTTACACACGCTAATGCGTTTCAAGAAATATCAAAATCATTGTGTTTTCTTTTTTTACGGGATCAAATTAATGTTATCAAAAAGAAAATTTAATGTATGGAAAGGGAAGGAAATAAATAAAGTTAATTTTAAATGTCATATACTATACTCAAAAACAGTAAGATGATATAACGCGGATCACTCAACAACATTTAGATGATATGACGCGTTAGGATGTGTTTGTTTTCAATTTACCAAATTTATTTGTAGGAATAATATTCCTTGAAACATAAAGATGAAAATTTTATTTCAAGGTATTTAGAAAAAAATATGTTTGCTTAACATTATAATATTTCGGGGAAACATAAAAATAGGGATTATAATAGATAATTAAATATGAATTTATTTCCATATTCATGTGAACTTTATTCCCACCCTTTTCTTTGGGAAAAAATTTCTATTCCCGGGAATATTTTATACCTGAGAATAAAATTTAGTAAACTTGTAACAAACATAGATAAATATATTTATATCGTTTTAGTTTTAGGAATCTACGAATACGACTTGAAACAAACGCACTTTTATAGTTTAATCAAGATCTTAAGTTCGAATTCAACTTTAGAAATACAACGGCGTTAAAACTCTCAAGTTTATCGCTCATTTGAATCTCACGGGGCTAGATAAATTAGTTTTCACAGTTGCGTACAGAGGACACTGGATTTACGTAAAGTAAAATAAAATGAAAGGCATATACCTTTTTTTAATGGAAAAATATTATATATATAATGGTAGCTCAGTCGGTAGTGATATTGCATATTATATGCAGGAGTTGGGGTTCGAACCTCTGACACCCCATTTCTTCACATTAAAAATGAGTGAGCACTAGTCACTATGCTACTTGACCAAAAAAAATCGCAAGTATACACCAAAAAGAGAAAATAAAAACACCAAAAACCCCAAAATGAAAGACATATACTATTGAAAGATGTAGTATTAATTTTCTCTATTGAAAGATGCAGTATTAATTTTCTCTGATGCCGCCATGAGCCGCGTGGTCTTTTCTTTAGCATAAGCTTTTAATCATCAAAAACCGTCCTTGCTATCTTTGACAATAATTGATGCTTTTGTTGCCTATAAATTATCAGCTACTAGTTCACTCTTTCCATATTACATTCTTTCTTATATTTTCCATTAGCAACTTAAAAAGATTGTTCATTGAAGTTGTTCCTCTACATGTAACAACATCCTTCTTGGCATACACATAAGGTATATACTTTTTTAGTCCTTTGTATGTCAATTTGAAATTAACTGTCTAGAGTATGTTTCTATTTTATTGTTGACATTGTATAAATATGCCACTATTCACAAAATATACACTTTACATAGTTATTTTTCGAAAAGGAAAAACGTTACTTAGTTAACACATATAGTTATGTATGTTCAATAGAATGAATATCATCCTCTAGAAAAATGTTACTCCCTCTGTCCCGCAATAGATGACCCATTTGAAAATATGCAATTTTGATCTAACTTACTTTGATCATATTTTTCTACTAATATACAAAGATAAATAATCTCATATAAGATGTCGTTAGATTCGTCTCGATGAGTATTTTCAAAATATCAAATTTTCATAATTTTTTCTAATATATTATTCAACATATTTAACCTCAAAATTATGCATTGGTATGCGTAATAGGGTCAACTGTGTCATGTATTATGGGACGAAGGAAGTAATAAATATCACCTATATTTCAACACAATGAATGTTTTGATATAAAATTATTCATTTTTTTATAAAAAAAATTATTCATTTTGTTTTGTTCATTATATGGTTAATGCATATTAAATACATGATTAATTAGGTTCACTGTAAACTAGAATTTAATTTATATAAATCGTCAGGGTCTACTGATTAAAAAAATAATAATATAAATCGTTAGTGTCCAACAGTTTTACGCATTTAATAATGTGGTGTCAAGTTAATTAATAAAGTATCATAAATCTTGTATTTTTAACTCATGAAATGATACAATAATACATAATTTTATGCATGTGTAAAACTTGTATACACTGACAACGACAACGTATATAAATTAAACTCCGAATTATTAATGAGTTGCAAAATGTAATTAATCACACATTTTAATTGTGTTAACTATGTGATTAAAAGATGAACAATGCATATGTCTTTGTCAAAATTTGTGAGAACATAACATGTTCAAAGTCAAAATTTGTCACACATTTTAGTAACTAACAACTAACATTTATTTGTAATAATAATAATAATAATAATAATAATAATAATAATTAAAAAAGACATAATAAACTTTCTCTACATAGAGCAACTCTTCTATGGACATAACCCTAAATGAAAAGTATTTGAGCGCGCACACAATCAGAAGAAAAAATAAATTGAAAAATTAATCATATCAGCTTTTACTTTTATCTTTTAATTTTTCTTATCTATGTGAATGTACTAGGTATTTTTTGTGGCACTAGAACCTGCATAGCAGTGTTAGGAGATTATCTAACCATAACTAACCAACAAACAAGGATTCTTTTTAATCATTTTGGTAAAAGGTTAGCTTAACCTTACACATAATAATTGAAAATTCAAATTAAAAGTCAACATATCCAATCACCCAATCACGTGCATTGAATTCTACCTAGATGTGACCATGTGATAGTGTCAACTCAAGGTTATGTGGGTCATAGATGTAGACATGCAGTAAACAACAATATGCAACCTCAACTCACAATTATAAAGAGTTTTTGCTGACCAATCCAAAATAGACTGCAAGATAAACATATGCAAAGTTATTAGTATATAAAAAAAAATTAAAAAAAATATATAATTTTGAATATAAAAATTACTTCCTCAGTTTTAAATTAGGGTATTTTTTTCAAATTCTATTTCGTTTTAAATTATATGTCTCTTTTACAATATCAATACAATATTTATTATTTTTTAACTAGTATGCCATAATTTATTGCATTTCAATCATCTTTAACTACTACACTAACTATAATTAATAAGAATATTTTAGTTAGTGACATATATTTTACCATTGAAATCAAAATTACTAATTATTTTCTTAATACTCGTGTAAAACTCAAATCAAACACTTAATATAAGACGGAGGGAGTATTTGTTATTATTTCCTCGGCATCTTTTTAAATATTTTGTAAACTAATTCACAATTACTCTCCGACCACTTACTGGAAAGACTTGCCTTATGTTTCTATACAACGTTAAATATATTTATTAATTTATGTCATTTATCGTTATTTTAACATCCCATCTCATGATCGATCAGTTGCTAACAAATGGACCCAGTTTCTGACCCACCATTTGAAGAAGCATACAAGATCCTCTTGAACAAAACCAAAAACAATTGTAATAATTTCCCCAACGACAAAAAGTTCGCAGTGGTGGAGGAATGCGAACTTCCGGTGATCGATCTTGGCCGTTTAGAAGACGACAATGAAATGGTAAGGGAAGCATGCAAGTATGAGATAGCTAGAGCTTCACAAGAATGGGGTTTCTTCCAGGTGATAAATCATGGAATTCCAAATGACATTTTCAGTAGGTTGAAATGTGAGCAAGAGAAAGTGTTTAAGCTTCCATTTGATAAAAAGACCAAAGAGGACAAATTCTTGCAATTCTCTTCTGGTAGTTACCGTTGGGGAACACCTTCTGCCACATGTGTTGGACAGTTATCTTGGTCAGAGGCATTTCATATCCCTTTAAAGGATGTATTAGAATCCAATGCTCAACCAAATACACTTAGGTATGTATATTCTTGCTGCGAATAAATTTGACTACTCCCTCTGATCTCGAACGTAAGAAAATATCCTTTTTAAAAATTCATTCAATAAATAATATATTTAGTCTATAATATAAATTAAATGCATTATTTATTTAATGAAAATGAAAAATAATTTTCTTTATTTTCAAGACCAGATGGAGTACTTTCTATCCATCATTTATTCTTTTCTTAGATAAATTATTCAACTGGTTAAGGTCTTATTCTATATGCACTATATCAAATAAAAGTTTTGGTATAATATCTTTCTATCATGGTTGGTTAGAAAAAATAGAAGAGTTTAAAAAATATAATGAGGAATTTTTTATATAAAAATGTCTCTAACTTTCGCACTAAATTTAGAGATGAGAGAACCAAGAGTTTCAAAAATATAATGGGAATTTTTTTTTTTTATATAGAATATGTTTCTATCATGATTAGAAAAAATAAAAGTTTCAAAAATATAATTGGAAATTTTTTATATAAAAGTCTCAAACTTTCACACTAAATTTAGAGATGAGAGAATAAGAGAAATTTTTTCCCATTAAATTTTGATTGCTTATTTTTCTTTTATTAGTGAAATAAAGGTAAAATATGCCGACCAAATTTTATTTAATAATACAACAGCTATAATTTATTGTTGCTAAAAAAAAAAGCTACAATTTATTGATTGATGTGATAAATTTTTTTAGAATTTAGCCATGGATCACTGGATACAAGCTATAGCATATCATCAATAATAAAGAATAGCAATAAAGAAATTGTGTACCTTTGAATTAAGTTGATGAAGGATAACTGTCAAAAGGATGAGAGGGATGACTACCCTCATTCCGTTTAGCACCAGAATGTTCAGAATAGTTTAACCGTCTGATGGAATGACGTTTAAATAGCTAAACAGCTGAGGGCAGGGACCTCTCATTGGGCTTAGCTAAATGGTCCAACCTATTATGGTCCATTTAGAAAGAATAGTCTAATCACACATATTCATCAACTAATTAGTGCTTAACACAACAAACCATAATTTATATTATGACATTAACTTATAATAATTGATTATTGTCAATCCATAATTGATTAATTAAATAATTAATCCAACATGATGATGTAAAAAAAAGTTGTTACTAGCATAGACAAATTAAATGTAATTAATAAACCAATCTTAATTAACTCCTATGAATGCATATATTTTTGCAGATCAACAATTGAACAATTTGCTATCATATCATCCAACCTTGCACAAACTTTAGCTCATATACTAGCTGAAAAAATGGGGCATGAGTCAACTTATTTTAAGGAAAATTGCCTGCCTAATACTTGTTATCTTCGATTGAACCGATATCCTCCATGTTCCATAGCTTCTGAGATTCATGGTCTAATGCCACACACTGATAGTGACTTCCTCACCATATTATATCAAGATCAAGTAGGAGGATTGCAATTGGTAAAAGACAAGAAATGGATTGCAGTTAAACCAAATCCTAGTGCTCTTATAATCAACATAGGTGACTTATTCCAGGTACTTGCAAAGTTTAATGTTTATATATAAGTGCATCCAATGATATTTCCAAATTAAATTTATACCATAATGTTATTTTTAGAAGTAAAATGCTTATTTCCCAATTAAAACTTTTTAGGTTGTGAAACCATCATAAATTTTCTTTTGTATGTCGATTAAGATGTATATGTTTAAGCAGATATTTTTTTTCTTTCAAAAAGTCAGATATTTTTAGTGATCCAACAATTATGAATTATGATTGATTGACAGTATAAATAATTTACACCGTTACAACATATCGATTAAATCCTTAAATAAATTTGTAATTGCGTATTTTTGGCAATGCATGATATTGTAGGCTTGGAGTAACGGACTTTACAAGAGTGTTGAGCATCGAGTTGTTACAAACCCAAAAGTTGAAAGGTTTTCTATGGCGTATTTCTTGTGCCCTTCAAATGAGAGTGTGATAGAGAGTTGTAAAAAGCCATCTCTTTACAAAGAATTTAGCTTCCAAGAATACAGGCAACAAGTTCGAGATGATGTTCAGAAGTTGGGTACGAAAATAGGCCTACCTAGGTTTCTCCTATTTTAATTTATTTTTGTTTATGAAAAGAATATTGAAATTGTACGCATGTACTAAAGAGTAGAGAGTGTTCATTAGAGTTTCACAAAACTCGAGAGAAGTCTTCACATTTGTGTGTGGGAATGGCCGATTTACACACACAAAAACTAGTATAGTGTTTCCGCAAATGTATGCTAATTATATGCAAATTATGCAAGTTTAAACAAAATTGTGTTTGAGACCTTGTTTAATGCTAACGAATCATTAAATCTTTGTCTTCGTGAGCTTAGCTCAGTTGATAGGGAAATGCGTTATATATGCAAGGTCTGAGGTTCGAACCCCAACCACCACAAAAAAAATCATTAAATCTTTATTTTATTTTAAACTTTTTGAGTCGTAAAATTATAAGTAATTAATTTTAAGGAGGAGGAAAATTTTATTATAATAAAGGAGGAAACTGAGTTTTATGAAATAAGGAGAATAGCATTTTATCTTGGTTGTTTAAAGTCTCTAAAATTATCTCTATTCACTACTAAAAAAAACAAAAATTAGTGAGGGATATTTAGTGAGGGAAAACGTGAAATCCCTCTCTAATTCCGTCACTAAATTTTGTGACCAAGGAATTTGTGAGGAATTTCATTTTTTCCGTCACTAATTTCCCT
>Ga0315914_1006645_pt1 | contig 16290 bp, 8 predicted proteins | sample MpolenodulesMG_FD_203920 | JGI IMG/M metagenome (GOLD analysis project Ga0315914, IMG submission 203920) | Medicago polymorpha root nodule microbial communities from Los Angeles, California, United States - elongated nodules | ecosystem: Host-associated > Plants > Roots > Nodule | place: USA... | reverse complement strand
ACAAATTAAAAATAGTAAACATGTTTGAAAAGTCAAAGGGAGAAAGCAAAGTAATGTTATAATCAAGTAGTGATTTTTGCAAATAAAAAGTCAAAATAAATAACTTCAAGTAATATAATACTCCCTCCGGCCCTAAATATAAGGGAAGAATCTTTTTTTAGGTTCATTGAATAATTAATGTATGTGGACTACAATATAGACTAAATACATCATTTATTCAATGAACCTAACAAAAGAATCTTCTCTTATATTAAGGACCGAAGGGAGTATATGAGAAACGAAGAGGCCAACAAAATTACACTAAGAAGTTAAGTTTCTAGTGATAAAATTATCATCTGAATCAGTCAAATTATCAAAATTTTTGAATATCGTAACACATAGTAAGCATACACCAAAAAACTGATCCTAACCGCAAGGCCTATTAAATTTATAAAAATGAAAATGAAAAGGAAAATAATAACAACAATAATAATAATAATGAAAAAGAATGACCGTCAATAAAGGAATTGTTAATATTGAAAAGAAATTGCTATCAGAAATGAAACTGCTAAAGCATTTGTGGCTTTAAAAAAAAAACTTTAGTGCGGTATATCAATTTTGGAAGCAACAATATTTCAATCAAAATGGAAGTGGCTTAGTGGTGAAAGATGTAAAGTGTAGCCATAAGGCACTTGGTTCGAATCCTTGGAAAACCTTTTTTCTCAAAAAAAAATTTAGACCCGCCAAAAAGGGTGGGATTAGGGTTAATCAGGGTTGCTTGCAACACTGTTTAACATTTAGATATATAAAGATTTATTTTGCATGAACAGAGAGATTCATATGAACATATTTAAAAAAGTAATCATATTTATGTTCAATTAGACTAGTGAGTGGTTTCGGTCCACCACATCACCCCTTTGTTAGATCTATTAGTGACTTTTGTCCCGGTAGGTTTGGTCTGTTAGAGGTTCTCGCCTGCTGTCTTGCAAACTTCGGCGACCCACAACGTCGTAGCTCTCGATAGAAGGTATGTTTCCTCTCAAAAACCCGCAAGGGTCAGTTTCCTTTGGAGTCACCGCTTTTCAGGCAGTGGTAGTTTGATCGCGTTCGATTTGGTTTGCTCATCTCTTAGCTCTCTCTTTGGTTCGTGAGGTTATGGGTTTTAAGCTTTGCAGACGGCGTTGCCGTTCCTCGGTGGTTCTGTTGTGCGGAAGCTTTAGATCTAATATGTCAGAAAGTTATTGATTTTGTTTAAAATCTTGGTCATCGATCTGGATCTGGTTGGACTGATATGGCTGGTTTGGTGCTAAAGTTCTTAGGTTCTATTCCAGACAACCGTCACTGTTATGCTAGTGTGGTTCGCGGTGTGCAGGGTCAGATGGGCTCGAAAGGGCTGAAAATGCTTTCTGTGATTTGTTGCAGGGGTTGTTGATACGTGAATTTTTTGTCCGTGTTGACAGTTGATTCAGACACCATCCCTAAAAATATAAAGGTACATGCTTGTCTCTGATTAATTGGTTCGATTTCCTCTCTGACGATCAACCTTCAGTTCGAATTCCCAACCTACCGTCGTCGTCATCCTCAAGATTGTCGTCGTTCTTCAAGGTCTGATAAGGGACGCACTGTTGTGTTGATCTAGATGCTTCTGGATGATGGTTGTGAATTCATCCCCGCGTCAGAAGGAGGATCTTATTTGGCTATGTCCATTAACCGCGGTCTAGACCTCTACTTAAGAGGCTATTATAATCCATTTGTGTTGTTTTTAATTTCATATCACCTGTTTGGGTAGACCTCCATTTTATGGATAAACTGATTAGGTTTATGTCCCCCAGTTTTTTTTATGTATTTTTTTCCTTTTTTTTAATAATATATTTATGGGCATCTGGCAAAATATTAGAGTTGGATAAAAATTTAGTTGGGAGCCACTTTTTTTTATGTCATTTGTTCTGGCCTTGTAAAAAAAATTAGACTAGTGAGTTAATTCAGTTGATAGGGACAGTGCATAATATATATGTAAGGATCGAGATTCAAACCCCGACTATCACAAAAAAATACTAGTGAATTAATAGTCAAGTCAAATGAGATAAAACTCTTTTAAAATATTTAACATTACATTTTAGGTAATTTAATTATACACGATATTATATTTCAATTTTAGTTTATAATAATATATTTAAATTTATCAAAAAATAATTGTAGACTCGTTAATTTAAATTACTCAAAAAATTAACAAAGTTATAATTTAATCTAAATTACAAAATTTTATAAAATAATAGTAATAAAAAGTGTTGTTTGTATTTATTTAAGTAGGTCGATTTGATAGCCTAAAATATTTTTATTATGGTCGATGGTTTGACATTTTTTAGCTAAATAGACTTCTAAAAAACATTAATCTTTCCTATTTAAAAAAAAAATGAAACTCTTGTCTACCTGTGTTTGACATAGGCTATACCGTAAACCTTTATTGGCCAGCCTGGCGCCATCCCCTGTGATAAACATCACCTAAAACCCACATACTTGCTAGGTTTGAGGTTTAAATTCGAATAAGGATGTTCAACCTATCAATATCGATATTGTTAATTGAGCTAGATTTTACCGACCACTTTTCAATTTAGTTTTAAATTTTTCTGTGTGAGACGGGTATGCTACATTTACCACATGCTCCATTTAGTCCATTTAAGGTCTGGATGAATGACATGTGACAAAAAAGAATTCAATGGTTCACATTTAAATTTAAAAAAACATTTATTTTTCAAAATACACAGTAATAATTAAAAGTCATACGCTTCTCTTTCTTTTCTTCTCACGTTTCTAGTACTCACATCCATGGTCGCTCAATTCATCTCCAATCATTTTCCCTCGCTATCATGCCTCCCGTCGCCGTCATCGATCAAACACAACATCTCCCCTCTTCCTCTAACCACGATTTCTGGTTTGAAAAGATTCACAAACCAATGATTAAAACGACGACGATCGACTGGTTTGAAACGACGGCGGCGAGACAAAGGTTAACAGATGATGAGTGATTAGATGAATGAACTGCGGCACAATCAATGGATATTGGCGGTGACGTAAGGGGAGAGGAGGAGTTTTTGACAGAAGCTGAAAAGAGAGTAACGTTCAAGAGACAGAGAGGAGAGGAAGGTATATGACAATGTTTTTTTAAAATTTTAAATTTGTACCATTGAAGCTTTTTTTGCCACATGTCATTCATCCAAGACCCTAAATGGACTAAATGGAGCATGTGGTAATTGGAGCATACCTGGACTCACTTTGAAACTTAGTTTTTTTGGTCAAGTAGTACAATTTCTTTGAATTTCTCACTTAAATTCTTTCAATCGTGATCACTTGATCATTTGTTAAAAGACTATTGTGACAACTATTTTGAAAGAGTAACGATATTTGAACAACCAATTGTGACAACTTTTTTTACAACTTATTTTTTCTCACTTTTCATTGGTCAAAAACAATGGAGAAAGAAAAATGAAGAGAGAGAATAAAAATATAATGTTAGTATGAGACAGAAAGTTGTCAAAGAGTTGTCACAAAGTGGTTGTACAAATATCATTTCTCATTTTGAAAAGTGAACAGTTTATAACAAAAACAATATCCTTTATCTACCCGTTTTCTTTCAAAAGTTTCAATTACTCATCTTACCAACAAAATAAGAATATGAAAGTTGTCTAAAAAGCTTGTTGATAGGATTAAGAGTACCCAATTTCTAAAATCATAGACATTTAAAGAGGATAAAAAATGATAGATATCTAAAGGAGGCAGGCCCGACCTTGGGGTGCGCAAGCAGCTCAACCAAGCCGGACCTCTAAAAGTTATGGGCCTCAAAACAAATAATTAAGTCTAATATCCACACCCCATTTAAATAAAAAAAAATATATGTTATTTCTTTTTCTTTTTCGGTACACGTTTGAGTTTTTTCTAGACTCTAATTCTCCTTTCTAGATCTGATGCTATCAAACCTCCCCCAATTTGTATAATTAGTCAATTTGGAAAGCTATTTCATTAAAAGAATCACAACAATCATTTTTTTCCGCATATACCATTCGTTTTCTCCTTTCCCACAACGGAGGAGTGACAAATCCAAATGACACCGTTTGGTAAATTTCACCACTCTTTCACTTATTAATTTTTTATTTCGTTTGATGTTTAGAAGTTCTATTGATTCTGATTTTTTAATAAAAGCTTAACTGCACAAAAATTCCGTTATTATTTTACCGGGGACCTATTTTAAAAAGAGAGCCGAGCCTCATATTTTATAGGAACGACCCTGAAAGAAGGGATAAAGTGGCTATTGATGTCTACATCAATATATGACGCATGAAAAACATTATCATTGTCATCAATGAGATTGTCATTATTATTTGAAGGTTCTTATACTCATGAAAAATATTTTAGTAGATTGTTCAAAATTATCTTCTTCTACGACCAATCCATTATTATTTGAAGGTTCTTATACTCATTTAAAAACAAATTTATCCATTTTTATCTTTTTATGATTATGTTAATTCTAACGTTCTTTTTTCTATTTTTTTTTCCACTAATAGATGCATGTTTTGACGACAACATTATACGATAAAATAATAAAGCAAAACAAATAGAATAATAGCACCTGAATCGTGTTTGTCGATGAAGCTGTCTTTGGAACTATTTTTCTTTGTCTTTCGCTTTAAGTTATCTTTGCAATTTTGTCTTTCACTCGTGTGCCTTTCTATTTTGTTATACACTATTAGTCTATTACAATATTGTTGTTGCAAATTAGTCATTTGATGGCAATACATGAAAACCCTACTCTCATCCATGGAGTTCAAGCTGTGGTTTGGCATATTCATAGAACCAGAAATTTGATAAACTACTTGTGAATCAAAGCAATAAATCCTAAATAATGTAAACCAAAGTAAAGAGAGGAAACATTTTTCTTTTAAAACGTAATATATACAATCTTCGTGAACTACTTTCAAAATTTTCTTCGCTATATGAATTTTTTCTTCTTCTTTGCAGATATATTCAATGTGCCTGACTCTAAATATCATCTTAATAATACTATAATAATACGATCCGTCAAAGATAAAAAGAATTCAAATGCACCAAAAAATATTTTTTATTTATTTTTTGTCCCCAACTGTTAGAGATATTAGCCTATGGGTATTTGGGGTTCAACCCATACATATGATATGCATTATCTCTTAACAAGTCAGTTAAACTTACATGATCATGCACCAAAAAATATTATTAAATAGAATTGGAATAGATGCACATTAATTAATTAATTAACACATTTTGACTATGCGTGTCATTGGCTTTAAAACGGAGGAAAGGAATCGGGAGTGGTTAAGACCAAGCACCTGTAGTCTACAATTTCTCTGTCAGTGTTTTTGTTAAATGTTATTTTCAGCATTAACTAGATTATTTTTTACACTACAACAACTTGATTATTTTTTTAGTCAAAAACATGATCTTGATTATATAAGAAAGTTTTAATGTTTTTTTTTTAATAAACTTTGATCAGTCAAAAGGTGTAATGGAGTCTCCGATGATATCCAACCCTGAATTGCTTGATTGCTGCAATTGTTTCCAACCCTTAACTATTCCCGTCTTTCAGGTATGTATTTGCTTTTCTTTTTTCATTTTTGGTGAAAATTTCATTCTCTTTTTAATAAGTTATTTTTGACAGAACAGTTAATTTGTTGTCATTTACGCCCAGGACTATTCAAAACTGTAAATTTTCAAATGTTTTTTAAGTTAAAAATGTTGCATGCTGAAGGATACTTGGTTGGTCCTTGGAGAAGTTTTTTTTGTTGAATAAACGGTGATTATCTATGATAAATCTATGAATTCTTTGTTGTTGTACTTTTTTTGATTCAATAGTTTGTTGGAATTGAAGATAATAATGAAAAACATATATGCAGTGGACCTTAAACAATTTTTGAAGTTTGAGAAATATTACATTTGTTGCTGTTTTGAAATTTTGTTCTTGATTAAGGCACATGAATATCCTTGTGTAGATTCATTGGGGAAAAAGAGAAAATGATGCTGATATGGATCAAATAGATACCCACTAAGTTGTTGACTATGTTTGGCCTTTAGATTATAGTTATTTTTTTGGTGGTGTCCGGGATTCGAACCCTAGACCTTGCATATATTATGCATTGTCGTTACCAACTGAGCTAAGCTCACGGGGATATTTAGATTATAGTTTAATTGAACAGTTTAGTATAGTTTTGATTTATAATAAAAAAGGATTGATAGTAGCTTATCGGAATATCAGATAATCAGCTATAATCTATAAACAATTTCATATAACTTGTCAAATACTACAATATATACCACAGTATCATGTTTGCCAAACTTGTAGGCTTTTGACCTTATCTCTGTATGATCTGAAGCATGGCTCCAAAATTGCAATTACATTTATTACTTCTTATACTCCTAATTGTTATATCCACCATAAGATGTTGTATTTGATCTATTAATTGTATTCCTATCCACAATAACATGCACCAAGTCCTTAGATGATACATTCTTTTTAATAAGCCTTGGAGGGTCAGACTTATTTGCTTTACATTGGGTTTGGATATTAGCAACAACGAAATTGGATTAATAATTATGAATGTATTATATTTTGTACATCTTTCTATTTTTGAGCTTTTATATGTGCAAGGTATGAACTTGTATTATTTCCCCAATTTTTGATATAGCGGCCATACTGCTACTAGCTATACCGCTATAGCATTTTCTTTTTTGGCTTCCAGCCACAATCCGTCACTGAGTACATGATTTTGAGAATAATAAATTGAGAATAATTAACTATATGTTGGTTATACTTTTAATTGCATGGCTTGCTAACAAGCCTTACATATAAATGTCTTATTTTATTTTATTTTATTCTAGCAAATGGTTCATAGTATAATTTCCGTTTTGTTGCAATACAGTGTGATAATGGTCACATTGTTTGCTCTACCTGCCGTCCTAAACTTGGGAACAAGTGTGTCAAGTGCTCATTGCATATTAGCTCAAAAGGTTGTAAAGCCATTGAGAATCTATTGCTATCTATTGAAATGTCATGTCCGAATGCAAAACATGGTTGCAATGAGAAAATAAGTTACATTGGAAAGAGGAAGCATGAAGAAGAATGCATCCATGTGCCATGTTGCTGCCCTGTTTCAAGCTGTGACTTTGTTGCATCATCAGATGTGTTGTCTAAGCATTTCAGCGATAAACACGGGGATTCTCATATCAAATTTTCTTATGGTCACTCCTTAATTGGCTACATCAAGTCTAATGATGAAACCATTGTTTTTCAAGAGGAAAATTGTGGCAAACTATTTATTCTCTATAATAGAGCTACACTTTTGGGAAATGCTGTAAATATTTGCTGCATTGGTCCAAACTCTTCCAAGTCTGAATATAGATATGATATATTGGCTAGGTCTCAGTTGAGCAAACTGAAATTGCAGTCTTTTGCGAAGGATGTCCAGCGTGTTACTTTAGCAACTCCTTCCTCAGAGTTCCTTCTGATTCCATTTGGTTCTTCTAAAGCTCTCGACCTAGAAATTTGCATAACTTGCATATACCCCATGGCCATGGTACCTCCTATCTCCTTTTCTTTGATTTGTTTTTATTTTCTTTTTAAGTTTTGAATTTATACTCTAGCTTTTTATCTGAAATTCATCTGTTTTTCAAATGCAAAAATAGCTTGTTAGTGTTTTCTATTTTTGTATCAGTCTCAAATTTTCTTTTATTGATTTGATCTTTAATTTCATTTTCCCTGTTTTGTTGTAATAAATTTTGCAAGGGTTTTGTTCTCTTTCTGCTGCCTTTATTATTGATTAATGTGTTGGCAATTGCGGTGCAGATGAAAAATTTTATAAAGACCTTGACTGGAACGCGTATCTCCCTGAGGGTTAATAGTTCTGACAACATAGTCAATGTGAAGGAGAAGATTCTTTACAAGGAAGGGATACCAGTGGACCAGCAGCGTCTGATATTTGATGGTAAGCAACTAGAGAACAACCTGACCCTTGCCAATTACAACATCCAAGAGAAGTCAACCATCGACCTTGTCCTCCGCCTCATCGGGAGCTAGATGACCAACCGTCCACCTCATTGTCCGCCTTCGTCTGCAACCATTATCATGAAGGCAATCACCCTATAAGTAGAATAATCGGGCGTTATTGATGACAGTCTTTGACTTTTTCTTTTTGTATTAAGAATTTGAGTTGTTCTTTTTGTTTTGTCATGAGTTGTATAATGATTTTCAACAATTGAAGAATCCTTTTTGCTTTTCAACATAAGTTGAATTTTTACAGTAATTCTCACATAGATACCTTCAGTGATCCTGCAGTAGAATTTGGTTTAACTGAAAAGAGTCAGTGATAGAGTCCTCAGGTCTCATAACCTTGATCAAGCTGTTGAATTGTTGTTTCTCACTCTTGGATATTTTCATGGTCCTTAATTTTCCTGAAAGATCTACCTGAAACGCTTGAGAATGTTGTGTAAAATGAACACTTGACTATCTCTTGGCCTAAAAACATTTCTTTGACTTGTTTTCAACCCTTAACTATTCCCGTCTTTTAGGAATGCATTCCATTTTCTAACTCTGAGAAGAGTAATTTTTTCATATATATGCAGTATGTTTCTGGTCATTAAATTTGTTTTCAACCCTTAATAGTCATGTAAACACCTTAGGCCTAAAACCTTGATCAAGCTGCTGAATTTTTGGTAAGTTCCCTAAAACTTCCAAGTTAAATATCGAAAAAGAGTTTAATATCTTTGAAGAAAAAGATACAAAATAAATAAGAGTATTTTGGTAAAGAAATAATTAATGTAATTGGAAATATCAAAAGTGTAGTAATAAGCTTAAATTATTATTTGTTAACCATAAAGAATAAGACTTAACCTTTACTAAATAATTGAATTATGGGTTTGTCTAACATGTGCAATATTGCACATGTTAATGGACCTAAAAGTAGTAACTTTTTATTGAAAAACAATAATTATTTAATAAAAAATTATGTATTTAATACAAAATGAAAAAGTTATGTGCTCCTCGATTTTCAGATATCAAATCATTAATTGATTTGAATCGTTAATCTTTGAACTCTTAACTTTTAACTTTTATTCGTGGGAAGGGAAAAAGTAAGTAAAAACCCTTATGAGATTATGGATCCGGGGGTTGATTTCGCGGAGGGAAGGTATTAAGCACCCTACACGAATACGGTACTCCATAGGAACCTTTTGCCTAAATTATTTTATGCTAATTCATTTACTTATCTTAAAAATACTCGCAAAAATGTCTAAGTGAAAGAATGGAGGGAAAAGAAGTATGTTTTTAGTTATTTTTATTTGATTTGGAAGAATTGGGTCCTTTGCCTACATACCCTTAAAGAAAAGGGATCACAACCAATGTAGTTCACTCTTAAAAATTATTTGGTGGGTTAGATTGATTTTAAAGTTTTTGAAAAAAGGTTTTTAGAAGGGATGAGAGACCTCAAAGGTATAGAAGGATAAAAGAAGTGAGGTTGTTTGATTTTAATTAAAAGAAATCCAAGTTTAATATGGATATTAAAGTTGCTTAAAAATTTGATTAAGAAAATAAAAGGAAAATAAACTCTTGGGTTAAAATCCAAGGTTTCCTAAGAAAATATTTGAAGTTTTGCATATTTGATTTTTTGGGAAAAAAGATTTTTCTAAGCTAACGGAAAAAACTAAACGTTTCGACATAACGTAAAAAAAAAAAAAAGTGAAAGGAATTACCAAGGATTGGATCCCAAGTAAAATTCCATCCTACAATTACTAGTTGTTCATTTTTAAGGCCCTCAAATTAGTCCAAAAATTACCTAGTTTGTCACTAATTCATTTGGTCATCGCTCACGGTCATGGCATAAAGCGGTAAAAATAAATGTGTGAGTGTCGGTGCTACTTCTCATTTATATTTACATTTGTCCCTAAATACATTCTAAAGCATAATAAGCAAGGAAATAAAATGGCAAATAAAGATAAAATGCATGATATGATATTAACACTAAATGAACTAAAATAAAGCAACTAAATAAATAATAAAAGAAAAAAGATGAGATAATAATACTAAAAAAAACAGCAAGTAAATAAATAAAAAAAAAGAAAATAATAAAAAAAAGGAAAAAATAGAGATAATAACACTAAACTACGAAAAGCAAATAAATGAATGATAAAAGAAAATAAAAGATGAGATGATAATTCTAAAAAAATAAAAACAGCAAGTAAATGAAGTAAATAAATAAAATGCAAAAATAAAAAATGCTAAAAAAAACTAAATTAAAGCAAGCAAGTAAAAAAGAAAAAAATGCATGAAATAAACTAAATAAAATAAATAAAGTAAAATAAAAAACTAAAAAAAATGCATGAGATAATGTTGCATATTTCTAAATGTGCTTAAAAGAAAAAAAATGACATAAAAAAAAGAAAAGAAAAGCTAGAGAAATAATAAAGTAAAATGCAAGAAAATGAAAATAAAAAAGGGGGGAGCAGATCTGAAAATGGGGGTGCAATAGAAACTGCATATAGGACAAAAAGGCAGGTGGGACCCGTGGTCAACAAGGAAGGAGGTCAACTCCTTCTTCTTCCTCTAACCACGTATGAACAAAAGCAACACTACATCATGCTTCAAAAAATTAAAATCTCAAATAGACACCAAATCTCACAAACTAAAATACTATTTTGATTGGATTTTCACGCTGATCATGAATCTAAACTTAGATTTCACAGTGAATGTTTGTATAAAGAGAAAAGTGAAAACAAAGTTTTGACCCAAAAAATAAAACTAAAAAAAACAGTGAATTAAACAAAGTTAATTAAAGGGAAAGCTTCATAACAACTCCAGGGGTATCAAAACATCAAAACTCACCTTAATTTAGCCTTGAAATGGTCTAACTAACTATCACTTTTTCTTGAGAAGTTGTGCTTTTGAATTCACGATTTTTGGTGGGTTTTTTTTTTAGTTTTTGTGTGTTTTTGGTTTGTTGGAAGTGTTCATGAACTTTTGGTTGAAGAATGGTGAAGTTTCATGGAGAAATGAAGATTTTGGAATATTTGACGAAAATTGTGATTTTGTGAACTCAAAATTTCGGCCCCCTCTCTCTATGAGTTGTTGGGTACTTATAGAGGGAGGAACTTGGTCATCAAGAGTGCAAGAATTAGGTTAAGTGGTGGGTAAGAAAGGGTAGTTTGGAATTTTGCAAAAAAATGAGTTTTTGGGACTTTCTTTTATGATTTTTGGTGGTGAGTGATGATGTGGTGGATAATGATGAGGTGTTATATGTGAAGAAGAATCTAAATGCACAATTTGTGGGGAAAGAAATGAAATGAGAGTGAAATATGCATTTTGGATGAATTTGTTAAAGTTAGTGTTTTTTTGAAAATGAATTTTGTGACTTTGAAAATAATAAAACAAAATGGTGTAAAGTTTGTGATTTTTGTGAGTAGAAATGTAATAGAAATGAGAGGAATTGAAATTGGAATGTTTGGTGTGATGAAATTGAGTTTTCTTGAGAACGAAGTAACAAAATAAAAAACGTAAAGAATAAATAAATAAAAATATGCATAAAAAATGAAGAATTTGAAGTTAATTTGGAAAATAAGTAACTAAAAAAACTCATGGAAATGCATTTAGCGTAAGAAAAATGTTGATTTTTTTGTAAAAATTTTAGAATGACAAAAAAAATGGGTCAAAAATTGAGGTATGACAAGTTCCATTACAAACTTACTATTTTGAAGTGCTTAACATGGGCAAATTATCACATGATAGAAAAACCTTTGAATTATTTAGTAATATATCATAATTGTTATTATAATTGTAAATAACAATTCTCATAGACTAGGGGTGAAATTATTTTTAACCTAAATTAGGGACATGAGTTAGATTATCCGTTAATCCATGTTAACATTAGGAATAGAAAAAGAATTGTGATTATCGTAAAAAAATATAAGAATTTATATTATATTTGATATATTGTCAATGAGAAGAAATGTTTTTCTTTAAAATAATATTGTAATATATACAAATCCTCGTTGAATTGCTTTCAAAATTTCTTTTAGCTATGACTCTGTTTGGTAAAAATAGTGGATAATTGATAAGTTAGCTGATAGCTTATAACTTATAGCTGATGACTGATGGCTGATAGCTTATAGTTGATGACTGTTGACTGATGGCTAATAAGCTAACGAAAGTGTTTGGTAAAATTAGCGGTTCAACTAGCAAATAATGGTAAATTTACATAAAAGGACATTTTTTTATTCATAATAATTTTTTTAAGAGTTTATAATACAATCTATACCAATTAATATTTAAAATGTTTAGTCATTTAAATTTATGAATATAACCAATATATATTTTCTCTAAAAAATTGTTTTAAGTTTATTTTATTCAATTTTTATAATTTATGATTGATTAAAGTATAATTTTTTTTTCTATAAACAATGTAAAAAATAATCATCGATAAGATTAAAAAAAAAGTGTTAAAAGAATAAAAAAAACAAAAATTAGTAGTCAGTATATACTATATATATACCCATAAAAATGGAACTTTTTTCATAAGTTAGGAAATATAAAAAATTGTATGTGTCATTACATGAAATGAAATGGCGTTATTGCACTACAATATATTCAAGTATTCAACGATGGCTAAAGAGAAGCATGCATAGTTGAGATATAAAAAATACGTCGTACAGTAATGTTCTTTTAGTTTTAAAGTATAATAAATTATAAAGGGTAAATATGAGTTTTAGTTAAAATAATAAGGGTAAAAAAGGAACAAAAGATAATAAACTATAAACTCAAACGCTACTTGGAATAACGTCTGAAAAATAGCTTATAAGTTCGTGAAATAAGTTATAAGCTCGTGATAAAAAAAATTACCAAACAGAACTTTTTTGGTCAAACGAGTATAAGCTATTCGCTATAAACTCATTTTTTAGTTTTACCAAACACACCCTATATGAAATGAACTTTGTTTACAAGAGGAATGTTAACAACACACCTTCTAACACACACTTTTCAACACACTTTTTTTGATTGGTTAAAATTCACATGGGTCCCACCAAATCATGTGGGTCCTATATACTTTTTGTGGGTCCTATGTGAATTTTAACCAATCAAAGAGAGTATATTAAAAAATGTGTGTTAGAAGGTGTGTTGCTAGCATTTCACTCGTTTACAAATACTCTATGGTGCACGTTTTTACTTGATCCATGGTAGTAGTTTTTTTTTTGTTGCAGATATATATTCAATGTGTTTGACTCTAATTATCATCATCATAATATTAATGATACTAATAGAATACGATCCGTCAGAAAATAAAAAGAATTTAAATAGATGCACATGTACCAAAATAATATACTTAATTATTAAATAGAATTGGAAAAGATGCACATTCATTTAATTTAACACATTTTGCTATGCATGTCATTGGCTTTAAAACGTAGGAAAGGAATCGGCAGCGGTTAAAACCATCAAGCACCTGGAGTCTACAATTTCTCTGTGCGTGTTAATGTTAAAAGTTAAATGATTTTGATTATATAAGAAAGTTTTAATGGTTTTTCAATAAACTTTGATTAGTGAAAGGTGTAATGAAGCCTCTGATGATTTCCAACCCAAAGTTGCTTGATTGCTGCAATTGTTTTCAACCCTTAACTATTCCCGTCTTTCAGGTATGCATTTCATTTTCTTGTTAATAAGTTATTTTTTACAGTTGAGAAGAGTTAATTTGTTGTCATTTATGCCGTATGTTTCTTGTCATTGCATTTGCTACTATTTCCTATTATATTTCAATATTGGTATTCCATTCGTGTCCGCCATACGATACGTCCTTAAGCGCCCAGTACTATTCAAAACTGCAAATTTTCAAATGTTTTATGTTAAAAATGTTGCATGCTGAAGGATACTTTGTTGTTCCTTTGAACAGTTTTCTTCTTTTGTTGTTTAAATGGTGATTATCTATGAATTCTTTATTGTTGTACTTTTTTTAATGTAAAAAGTTGTAGCTCTATGGTTTGTTGGAATTGAAGAAAACAAAGAAAAAGGGAACATATGTTTTATTTTATTTTATTCTAGCAAATGGTTCATTGTCTAATTAGATTATTTTCTTTTTTGTTGCAATACCTTTCAGTGTGACAATGGTCATATTATTTGCTCTACCTGCTGTCCTAAACTTAGAAACAAGTGTCACAAGTACTCATTTCCCATTAGCTCAAAACATTGTAAAGCCATTGATAATCTATTGCTATCTGTTGAAATGTCATGTCCGAATGCAAAACATGGTTGCAACGAGAAAATAAGTTACATCGGAAAGAGGAAGCATGAAAAAGAATGCATCCATGTGCCATGTTACTGCCCTGTTTCAAGTTGTGACTTTGTTGCATCATCAGATGTGTTGTATAAGCATTTCAGCGATAAGCACAGGGATTCTCAAATCAAATTTTCTCATGGTCACTCCTTCCCTGTCTCCTTGAAGTCTAACGATCAAACCATTGTTTTTCAAGAGGCGCGTTATGGCAAACTATTTGTTCTCAGTAATAAAACTATGCAAATGGGAAATGCAGTCAATATTTGCGGCATTGGTCCAAACTTTTATGAGTCTGAAGTTATGATATATTTGCTAGGTCTGAGACGTGCAAACTGAAATTACAGTCTTTTGGTAAAGATGTCCAACGTGTGTTACTTCAGCAAATCTTTCATCGGAGTTCCTTGTGATTACTTTTGGTTCTTCTGAACCTCTGAAGCTAGAAATTTGCATAACTTCCATAACCCCCATGGTACCTACTATCTCCTTTTCTATTCTTAGTTTTGTTTTTTTTCTTCATATTAAAGTCTATTTTTTTTCCTTTATGTTTTGAATTTATACTCTAGTGTTTTATCTGAAATTCATCATTTTTTCAACTCCCAAAAAAAGGTTGTTACGGTTTTTTATTTTTGTATCAGTTCTTGAATTATTTGATTTGATCTTGAATTTATGTTTCCCTGTTGTACCGTAATAAATTTTGCAGTGGGTTTTATTTTCTTTATGTTGTTTTAATCGTTGATTAATGTGTTGGCAATTGCGGTGCAGATGCGAATTTTCATAAATGACATGACTGGAAAGCGTATCCCCCTGAGGGTTAATAGTTCAGACACAATAGACAATGTGAAGGAGAAGATTTTTGACGAGGAAAAGATCCCAGTGCACAAACAACGTTTGATCTTTGCCGGTAAGAAACTAGAGATGGCCCGACCCTTGCTGATTACAACATCCAAGATAAGTCAACCATTTTCTTCCTTCTCCGTCTCATGGGGGACTAGACGACCACTGCACCATGCTGATTACTATATCCAAGAGCAGTCAACCGTCCACCCCATCATCCGCTGCCGTAGGTAACCCTTATCACGAAGACAATCACCCTATAAGTAGGGAAATTATGCGTTATTGATAACTTACGAGTCTCTGACTTTTTCATTTCTTTTTAAGGATTTGACTATTGTTCTTGTTTTGTCTTGAAGTGTGATGCTTATTTTTTTTTTTACTGGGGATGATTTTGAGGATATTTATTTTTCAACATTAGCTGAAATCGTACAATAATTATGACATGGTGATACATTCTGTGACTCCTGCAGTAGAGTATGATTCAATTGAAGAAAGTCAAGTAACTTGAAATAGAAGTACAGAAGTTAGATTTATTTGTGATTCTCTTTGTGATAGAACATGAAGGGAGAAAAATCAAATGGAAGAAGATATTCGGTTAGTTAGTTTGTTCATGCAAGAGTACCAAAAAATTGATCTACAAGTTGGTTTGCCACTGAGTCATCCATGTTCTTAATTTTCAAAACAGAGATTACCAAAAACAAAATGTCACTATTGTTCCAGATTGTTAGAAAATGTTTTAAAACGAATAAGTTTTTTATTAAAATACTTGAACGACTGTTTGAATTTCAGAGTTGTTGGATATATGGGAACTAATTGTAGCACTATAGAATAAAATTTTTCGATGTGAATTCACTCGGGTTGTCCTGATGGTATTCTTGTGATCTGGAAGTGTGCTCTTCTTCAAGCTCTTAGGCGTTTGGTTCAAGAATTAGGAAGGGAGGGGAGGGATTTTAACGGAGGAGAGATATTTTAATTAAAAACGTATTTGGTTCGCAAGGGGAGAGGAGGGGAGGGAAAGGGGAGGGATTTTAAAATTATTTTACTGTTTTACCCTTAAACTTAATTAAATAAAAGAAACTACTTGATTTTACAATTTCAGAGACCAACCAATGACAAACACACATCTAAGCTGCTTATTTTATCT
>Ga0315914_1006644_pt1 | contig 16291 bp, 11 predicted proteins | sample MpolenodulesMG_FD_203920 | JGI IMG/M metagenome (GOLD analysis project Ga0315914, IMG submission 203920) | Medicago polymorpha root nodule microbial communities from Los Angeles, California, United States - elongated nodules | ecosystem: Host-associated > Plants > Roots > Nodule | place: USA... | reverse complement strand
CATAACCAGATGGTGCTTTCTTGTCATATGCTTGTGATATATAAGGATAAGCCACCAAGTTGTATGGAATATATGGCCAAAACTCTGCTCTTTTTCCAGTGTTCTGTATTTTCTTTAACACTCTATTTCGGTCAACATTACCACTAACAGTTACTTTGCTTTGCTTTCTATTTACCTCCACTTGCTTAACACCTGCATGCATGGTCCAAATATGGATTAGATTCCATTATCTTTATATACATAAAATTGATTTAAATATGATTAAAGTTTTTTTTTGATAGAAATACTTTTGAATAAAAAATGGATTCTCACTCAAAGTCTAGATTTGAAGCTTCTGATTTCAAATGTAATTTTTCGCTTTAAATTTATTAGTTCAATTTTAGGTATATATATCTAATTGTAAATTGATATACATTTAACAAAATTTCAATCAGAACTAATTTATGTATTCGCATAAACAAACAAACGTTAAGTTTCTCCAGAAATACTCAAAAGTAAAATACTAAAAGAGTTTTGAACGTCATAACTGCCTTTTAAAAATAACTTCTCAGAAAAGTTGAAATTAGCTTTCATATCTCAAATTTTAAGAATTTTTAATAAATGGTGAAAAATAAACTGTTTTTTTTATTGAAAAAATCTCTAAGGTTATAAGCTAATAAAAACTTTGTTTTAGCTCCATTTATTTACAATAATACATTTTTTTTTCTTTCTTTTAATGGCCAAGAACATTGGCGTGAATGTATGGATTCGAGCGTTCACACGAAGCATGTGAACAAAAGAACCATTTCTCTTTTTTCAATGTAGCATTTATTTTTTTTGGTGTCCTTGAGTGATTGGTATTCAAGAGAAAGAGTTGAAAAATTTATTGCTCAACCTATTCTTATGAGACATCTTATATTTTGTACAACAATTGCAGTAACCCTATAATTTTTGTTAGGTGTATTTGGCAGTATGAAGAACATTAATGTAGTTTTCCACTTACCTCTCGCACATTATGTCATTTTAGTAGTACAAGAATGCAAACACTAAATGCAATGGAAGTAGCACATTTGACAATATATGATGAGGAAAGAATCAAGCCTCAATATTCAAAAACTGCAAATTTAAGGAGGTGCAAAGAGTATTTTTTTCAAAATAAAAAAATGGGCTCTTGTTAACGAGTGCTCTCGAGACACTCTTTAAAGATTCTAAAAAAAGAAATAATTTTATAAAAAGTCAAATATTTATATATTCAATGTATTGATTACATATATTTTCATAAAAAGTTAATGTTTAAAGTTCTTAAAAATGCTTTAGAAGCACTCGTTAACATTTCTAAAAAAAAATTATACTAGGAAAGACACATTGCCATGCAAGAGAACATAATGTTCAACAATCTGTATCAATCGTAATTGTTAGTACTCTCAAAGAAAAAAAGTAATTAATTAAATACTGAAGTAAGACAAAACATAAAATGAAAGTAAAGTTTATTACAAAATGAAAATAATATAGTTTTTTCCATTTACGTTAAAACCACTAAGTTTGAAGTATATATGCAGATGTTTAGAAGATAGTAATGCTATTATAGAGCAAGAAAGAGAAAAATATAAACCTTTCATGTAAGCAACAGAATTCCTAACTCTTCTTTCACAACCATCACAGTCCATTTTCACCTTGATTTCAACCGTCTGCAAGAGAAATATACAAATAGTAGCAAAATCATGTTATGTTATAAACAAAGAGACATGAACAAAATTTGGATAGGTAAGACTAAGACTCAGAATGAAAACCTGCATTGGTTTGCGTTTTTTTCCAGTTGATAGATAGTCAGAGAAATAATCAGATAGCTTATCAAGAACACCCATTTTCTCTCTCTTTCTTCAAGCAATGAAATGGAACAGAATAATTTTGTGACAGAGAAAGGGGAAAAGGGCAAAAATTTTGGGGTACAAAACCTGTCGGATTAAAAGGGAAGTGTTTCCTTTATATAAGGGGCATATAGACAACAAAGTTGTGTGCTAAATTGTGTTTAATATTTTATTTGATATAAAACAATGGTTACCCGTGGTGGAGCCAAAATAAAGGCTTGGGTGGACCACTAAATTATGAAGTTTATTTTAATTGAAACAAGTTTTAGTTGAGAGACAATGTAAGGGAGGTTTGAAACCCCCACAAATTAGAAGGTATGTAAACCTTTGCTAACCAGCCAAGCATAGACACGACAAAAATCATGTATACTACTTGTGGAACCGCCGAAATCTAAAACTGTTGAAAAATTGTTTAAAATCTTACAAAATTGATCTATGATTTTTTATTTTTCTGGGTGGGCCACTACACCGCTTTACAAATATTTGGATGTGCCTAAGACAAAAAACGTCGTAAAATTGTTTAAAATCTCGCAAAATAGACCTATAATTGTTAAATTTTTAATTTTTTCAGGTGGGTCGTGGCCCACCCCAGCCCATGAAAGACTTCGCCTCTAGTTACTTATGTATATGATGTCCCACAAATACAGATTATGTATGTCTTGATACTCCCTTAGTTCTTATTTATAAAATCAATTTTTACTTTTTTGTTGAAATTTGACTTAAAATTGAGTGTTGAATTCCCTGAAAAAATTGTGACACAATTTTGTCTACCGACAACAACAATCTTCTGTACTTTCTTCAAATCATGGAATAATTTGGGTAAATTGTGCTGCGATTTGCTTTGAATTTGTATACTATATAAGCATTATTTGACCTATTTGTTGTTGAATCTCATATAACTAAAGGAGAGAACTTAGAGACTAAATGTTTAGGGTCTTTGACTGAGATACAAAGGGTCAAGATGTGAATCTTGGAGAACCAAAAGAGGAGTGTGATTCATGGATTTTGAAAGATAAGAAACACATGGGAGGTTGAGTCTGCGTGAGCAACTTGGGTGGCTATTGAGAGACCAATGGATGAGATCTTTAGGAGATCAAAGACTAAGGGTTGACTCCTTTTGAAGTTAGATTCTAGAGTTGATAAACAATTGGAAAACATCTTGGGTAGTAAAATCATGGAGTCTATTGGTCACAAAAAAAGTTTTCGGAAAATTGTAGTTATGATTGCTCTTGTAGAGCTTGTTGAAGCCAAATTCTTGTAATTCTTTGTAAAGAACTTATTGTTTGTGAAGTGGAGAGATCTCTCTTATCTAGACGTAGGTCAATTTTAGGCTGGATTGGATGAACAAATTGGTATGTTAATCTTTCTTCTCTAGTCTCTTTTTCTTGTTATTTGGTGTGTTGTTCTCATGTAGTGACACCCATATTTTCCCCATCACTCCTTTTTTATTAACTCTAGACAATTGATAGTGAGGAGGCACTATAGGTTGTCTTTCTCTAGTATTTCATGGTGGAGTTTCGTCTTTCTCTTCATCTCTTATCTTGCTAGTGGGGTTTCAACCTTAAAACTAAGCGTTCTCCGCCTTTGTTTCTGAGTCATTATTCTCCTAGTCTTTGCACTTCATCCTCATGTAGATCTAATCAAAAGTAACACCCCTTCATATAATGAATCTTGATCTTCCTCTTGGTTCCATCTTTCATAGCTTATAACTCTTCACACCTTCAAGTAGATTAATGAAGATACATTTCATAGCTCTAGCATGAAACTTGTCTTGTTTGATATGCGCAAACACTAAAGCTTTGAAAACCTTCAAATTCGAGTATTGAAGCATATTCTTGTTGACAATCATATGTTGATCATGTAAGCTATGGTAATCACAACTTCACCATGTAAACTCTTGAGCATCCCAACTCCTAGAAGCATACATCTCACGCGCTCCAAAATGGTCATTTTGCTAGCTTATATCATTTTCTCATACGCCAATTTAAATTAAGTTTGAACTTCTTCCAACGTGAAGTCTACGTCAATGCATTTTTGAAGTATTGCCCACTTTATCTTTGTTTGAGCCCTCATAATTTTGTCTTTTATAAAAGGCTTCGTGTTGGATTAAAGGTTGCGAGTGTTGTTTGTATACTATCTTTAGCCTCAACCCCCAAACAAAGTAGGACTATTTGGTGTACCAAAATAGTAGCCCTACACTTAAGGCTAAGGGGCTAAAGGCCCGTCAGACCTCGAGCGTGACATAGGTTTAACTCCAATATGATGCACTGATGTTTCGTCTTCAAGTCCACGTCATAGTTTTCGAGGTATTGTCGGCTTTGGATCTTGTGTGGACCCTCACAGTGGCGGAGCCAGGATTATTACAAAGTATGGGAAAAAAAATTGCAACACATTTATAGGTGTTTACATAAAGAAATTATAAGCAAATAATAAAAAAAATCTAAAGAAATTGCTCAATTTATACGGGTTTATATAAGAAATTCAGAGGAATTACATAAAAAATTGCAAAATATTTGGGCCGGAGCCTGGCGCGTGCCTAAGATCGCCGGGCGGTGAAATCGCCACTGGAGCCTCATAGTTTTGTTCTCTTTATAAAAAAAGTGTCTCGTTGAATTGAATTGTATGAATGTTGTTTATAAAATACCCTTAATCTCGACTTTCAAGAAATATGAGAATTTTTCTTAAAAAAAAAAAAATATGAGAATTTCAATTAAAAATATTACTTTTATTCATCAATTTAATTTTACCCAACGTTTTAAACTCACAAGTGTCTTCTATCATTGATTTTGTCTACAAACACAAATGAGAAATGATTGATGAAAGAAAAACTTTGCTGTTTTCTTCTGCCCGAAGAAATGCAAACTGTAGCAAATTATTTCCTTATACACAATAGAAAATTAGAAATAGAATGATCTACATGTATCATGTTCTACACATATGTACTCTGTAGTACAAGGGGATTTTTTATTTATTTTTTGAATATTTAGTACAAAGGGATTTGACTTCAAACATTAAATCCCGCGGTTTCAGCTATATTGAATTTTAAACTCATATCAATCTTATAACATTTATTAAAATTAGATTTTAAACTAATTCATTTATCTTTGTAAATAATTAATAATAATAATAATTATAATAATTCATTTATCCTACCATAAGTAGGGTCTTGACTCTTGACCACTAAAGAGAATAGAGATGCTCCAAAGTATTCTCATGATTATGGTTTTCATGGTCTATTATGAGACTAATCATTGAATTACCAGTCAGACATTCAATTTTTTACACAGATTGGATTATACTAGGAATAAAACTCAAATTTTATTTACGTAGAGAGTCCTATTACAAATTCTCTAGATACAATGTTGATAATTTTTTAAGGTTAAATAACCTCAAATTACTTGACAATATATTAAAATGTAAACCGATGAAAGTTAAGTGCATCAAAAGTAAATGTGCAGAAAAGTAAATGTGCAGAAAATTAAAATGCATGAAAGGTAAATGTGTAATAAACTTTAAGTGTAGAAAAGGTAAATAAATTGAAGATAAATAAAAAAGAAAAATGACATGTTTAATCATGTACAAATCATTTTTTGTGATTTTTAAAATGCATTAAGTAGCTCTTATTACAGTGCCCCTAGACCTCTATTTATAGAAAATTATAGTAACGGATATTGGCATGCATGTTTTCCATATGTCCTTGGTTGAGAACGGTCTTCCACACTACATTGCTAAGGAAAAATGGCTTTGTTCGACCCATGTCTAACATTGTAACCACTCTTGTTGTTGACAAACTTTTTTTTTTTTTTTTAGAGAACTAACTTATTATTGAAGGCTTGTAACTTTTTATTAATGTACCAAGTCCACATTTTTTCTTCTGCGCCTCACATGCACTTGATTGTTCCTTTGTGTTTTTATTCATTTATAAACTTATAAATAAATTTGTCCTGCAAACGCTATGTTATTCTCTTATAAAATACAATTTGATTAAGACGATTGCCTTTTATTAGATCAAAAAAAAAATTATAAATAGATAATTCTTTTATCGTACCATAATTAAAATCTTGGTCGCCTATGAGGCGAACCAAAGTATCGTCACGGTTAAGGTTTTCTAAGTCTAATATGAGACTAATCATTTAATTATCAACGTGACATTCAATTTTTTTACACAAGTTGGATCATATTAGAAATCAAACTCAAGTTTTATTTATGTAGAGTGTCATATTACCAACTTTCTTGATACAATGTTGATAATATATTACAACATATACCTAGTTTTTGAAGGTAAAGAAACCATAAATTATTTGCAGACTTCCAAACATAAAAGTTAACTTAGACTACTTTAAACACATTCATCACACCATAAATTATTTAATAAGTAATAACACTCTAGCCAGAACACACTTCGTCTTTGTTCATCTTCTTGCTATTCCATGACAATATGAGCATCAATTTCTTTTGTGACCTTTGCAGAAAAGTCTAAGTGTGCATTAGGAGATGCAATTGTAAGATCTTGCTTTAACTTTTCATATTCATAAGTCCATTTCACAATCCCACTACCATCTTCCTTATGAATCACTTGTAATATTGCCTTTAAACTCTTGTAATTCTCACTCACGTTCCCACCAAAGAGGCTAAATTTGATTATCTTATTGTCATCATCTATAGTCTCAATTTTTTCTTTGCTTTGCTTTGCGGAGCCCACTGGGTTAAAAAATGCTTTCCATGCTGAATTGTTGGGTGCAATGAAAGCCATAGAGTTAGCAAATCAATTTCATTGGAACAATCTGTGGCTTGAAAGTGATTCTGCATTGGTTATCAATGCCATCAAGAATAATGCTCTAGTGCCTTGGAGTTTAAGGAACAGATGGGATAATTGTATCCAGACTACAAGATCTATGAATTTTTTGGCCACTCATGTTTATAGAGAGGGCAATACCTGCGCTGATGCCCTAGCTAATGCAGGTCTTTCCCTTAATCATCTCATGATTTGGATGCAAGTTCCTGATTGCATTAGAGAGTTTATGGTAAAAACAAATTAGGATTTCCTAATTTTAGGTTTGTAAATTTTTAAGGAGGTTTTGGTGCATGTCCCCCTCCTTCTTTGTTTTGCTTCTTTTTATGAAATATATTTTTGGTAGTCTAGCCCTTTGCTAGCTACCTTGTTCTGGTTAAAAAAAATAAAATAATTTTTTTTTTGCACTTACTTTTATTCCTTCTGCAGGGATTCACACGTATTTAAAATTAGTTTTGATTGGTTAGTAAAAAAAAAAAACCATAGAAACCAGAGGAAACAAAAACATATTAAATTTTGAATACAAGTATCAGGAACATCAAAATTAGTGACAAACTTGTTTTGCGATGACAATTATTTATTTTTCATGTGTATATCGATGATAAATAAACTCAAAATTATGGTTTGAAATATAAATAAATTTTAAATAATTTTATTATTAATTCTTAAAATATCATTTTTTTTGTTAACCCTCCATTTCTTAGGGAAATGAGACCCTAGTAATTCAGAGTATGATGTGGTGGTCTTGGGAATGGTTTCTTGGTAAAGGACCTTGGTAGCCCTTGTCCTTTTTATGAATGGGAGGTGCAACTAGTCATGTGTTGGGCCCGATGGGGTATTGTGGCGTCGTGGTCTAGGTCCCTGGGTCTGTGTGGTGTCTTATGATTCTCGGCCGCCTCTTTGGCGTTGCCCTTCTCTCTTCCCGCCTTCGGTAGGGTGGTCCCTGGTTAGGGTTTGCGGTCCTATGGCTTGGTGTTTCTGGGGTGTTCTTCGCCTTTGTAGAGGTACGATGGCTTTTAGATGTTTTTTCCTTAACTTTTGCTGTTTTTTTTTCTTTCTTTGGTGTGGTTCGGGTATTTCTTGTGTATGCCTCTGTACATCTACTTTGTAGACCAGTTTTTTGGTTATATATTGAATTTTCCTATTAAAAAAAAAAATGGATTTGGTTGGGATGTAAGTAAAGTCTAGACGAAAGTTCTTTCTATCTAGAGAACTCGAATTCTTTCGAACGATTCGTCCTAGGTGGAGCTCAATAATCACTAAACATCACACTGATGTAATATTACACCGCTCAATATTGTTTTATTCGATACATATTTTTCAAATTCGACCGTTGGATTGTAAGTTTATATCATATAGATCATTCATGGTTTTTTTTTACCAAAATATAAAATCATTTGTAAGTTATTGATATACATCAAGATTAACAATTTTTGCTTTTTCATAGAACACTGTAATCTTTGTGTATGTCAATAACATATCAAATGATTTTAGATTTTTATAAAAATTTACATGAATGATTTATATGATATAAATTTACAAGACACAGTCTAACAATCAAATTTAAAAAATATGTATCGAGTAAAACGACATTGAACGGTGTAACATTAGTATAATATTACATCGGTGTAATTTGATTTATATATATATATATATCACTAATATATATATATATATAAATTTTTTCTTTTTTACTTACCATATATTCTGAAGGTTATATTCTGAAATTATATTCTAAAAATAGCAAAAATTTGGAAATTGTATTATGAAGGTTTTGTTTATTTAAAGTGGAAGCCATGCACTTTAAAAAAAGTTGACAATTAGGGTACCTATGAAAAAATGGTGGGTAATTTACCCCAACTAATAAACATTCACATTTTTAAGTGGTATCCAAGAATTATCTTGGCCCCGCTCATTTTCATTAGTTGGTAGGTAAATTGTCCACAATTCTTCAAAGGTAATCTAAAAAAACCTTAAAAAAAACAGCTAAAGTGTTGCTTGAGTTCATTTTTATTTTTATTTTTGTATATTTAAAGGAGGGTGCGTAAATAAAATTATGAAAATAACAACCTTAATTATTACCTACTGTATATTCCCAGTGTTTGACAGAACCAACATTTTCCCAGTCACCTTCATGCAATCTAGCTCCATGTATTCCATTGGAGATATTAGGAAGTTGTTCAAGTTGCTTCCTGAAAACATTATAAAACTTAGCAGCTGGTGCTTGAATCTCTATTTCAGTCTCCACTTTTCCACTTAAAGCCATTTCTCTGCTTTCTAATATTGTTTCTCATAAGGTGGAAATTCATTCCCTTAAATAGAAGTTTCGGACTATGACACTTGTTCAGTTTTTTTTTTTGGTTACATGAGAAAAGAAAAAAGAAAAGAAAAATAAGGAATTACATTCTTACAAAGACACCCCATGAACATCAGCTAGCAAAGCTGATGACAAACTAGAAGGAGGCGCTTGGAACACAATTAGAAGATCTACGTTAATAGTTTTTAACTTTGTTAGCACATTTGCACAAGCATTCCCTTCGCGAAAGGCGTGATGAAGAGATATGGTCCAATCTTTTTTTATGAAATCTCTAATAATCTCTAGTTCATTCGCATAATAATCTTTAATAATCTTTTTTCATGACACTTGTTTAGTTGTTTGACGATATATATATTTTTTTGTGGTGTTCGGGGTTTGAACATCAAACTTTGCATGTATTATGCATTGTTTTTATAAACTAAGTTAAGTTAACGGAAACTGTTTGACGATATCTAACAAATAATTAACTAAAATTTCAAAATTAATTAATGTGACACCGCAAAAATATAAGTTGTACATTTTTAGATTGGTAAATAGAATATGAATATAATGCTGGACCAAAATAATGTTGGCCTGAGGGACCAAAATATTCGGGGACATATATTCTTTTGAAAATGTGTATATATATCATTTTAGACCTAGAATAAACAATGGTTTTTTTTTTTTTATTGTTTTGAAAGGAGAATAAACAATGGTTTATTCATCAAAAAAATTTCTCACCATATTACTAATAGTACTTGGGAAAATATAATTGCGTTGTAATACATAGATGATAATACTTGTTTTTTCAGAAGAGGAGACAGAGTCATGTTGAAGGCATCTCGTGTTTTCTTCCCACCTACTCTAGCTCATAAGGTTTGGTACAACCCCTTCACAGTAACACGTGTATGCAAGAGTAGTCTTGTGGTCACAGTGGCGGAGCGAGAAAAAGTAGTTTGGATGGACCACTACAATAAACTATAAACAATAATATGTGAACATAAAATTAAAGTTTGATTAAAAAGCTTGGGTGGATACTTAAAAATAAATAAATTACATAGTTTACTACACCTATAAATTATGAATATTTTTTTTTTATACTACAACTCTTATTTTGGAGAATTTTCAGTTGACAAGACAATATAAAAGAGATTTGAAACTCTAAAAAATTAGAAGGTCTTTAAACCTCCGCTAACCAAACAAGTATAAACATGAAAAAAAAATCACATATGTCACTTATAGAACCACCGAAAACCCAAACCGTTGAAAAATTGTTTAAAACCTTTCAAAATAGACCTATGATTTTTAGTTTTTTAATTTTTCAGGTGGGCCACTACACCAATTAGTGGGGATTTGAATCTGCCGAATACTAAAATCATAGCAAAATTGTTTAAAATCTCGCAAAGTAGACTTATGATTGTTAATTTTTAAATTTTTCTAGGTGGGCCGTGGCCCACCCCGGTCCATGAAGGGCTCCGCCCCTGCTTGTGGAAATTTGGGGATACACCATATGGTATGCAAAAGTGGACCGACATGAATTGAAGCATGTGAAAGACATCTACAAGCAACTGAGAGTTGAAGAATAAGAATCTGCTTTGACGAGACTGTAAAACACGCGCTAAGTGGGAAGCAATCCATTGCTTGTAATCAAATTTGTAAAACCTTTGAAATTTTGAAATGTTAGTTGTGGAGCCAATTTTTCTTATTATTAATTTTTCAAATAATTGAATATGAATTGTATGTATAGATTGTGATGTCCTCGTCTCAAAAAGTTTTTGAAAAATCTATAATTTTAACAGTTTAAAGTGACTTAAATAGTATAAATATTAAGTATATTATTTTGGGATTAGGACACACAAGGACTCCATAGTTGTACCATTCTGGTGCCACCATTTGTCTCCACCTAGTCCCACTAGTGGTAGACTCCACCTTAAGTTGAGATTTCTCCACATCAACTTTAAATATGTGCATCCACTATGCCTTTCACCTTGTAATCTCTACCAATCTATGGTTGATCTTAAGTGTTATTACCTCATCCTATCCAAAACAATCTTGAGTTTTCTTAGCACCACCTCTTCGGGATGATGTAAGTGTTTAACGTCTCTCCAAACAAACACTTCTTCTACATGAAGACCAACCTTGCCCTCATCGTCGTCACAATTGTTTCTTTTGTAACTTCTCTCAAAACTTTATCTCTGAGGGACAACTTAATCACACTCCTAGCCTTGTTAACCATCTCAGTCTTGTTTGCTTGTGACATAGTAGCCAACAATACAACCTTACCGTTCAGAGTCTTTGCACACTTTTGTTGAATCAAGATTGCTCGCATCTTCACCTTCCACAATCCGAAATCATTGTCTCTGGTAAATTTCTCAATATCCCACTTTGTACCTATGATGCTCCCTTAATAATTGTCCCACGATAGTCGCCAATTGTTGTGAATACGGACAAAACTCATACCGCCAATACTTTGATGTGTGGGGCAAAGGTAGCAGCAATCAAACCAAAGTGATCAAACAAGCACATAAATAAAACAAGATAAAGGAGAAGAATGAAAAACAAGGTGATATTTGTTCACCCAACTCGACCCAAATTTTGCCTATGTTTGTACGAGAGAGAAAACTTCATTTCACTATCAATTCTTTACAAAGAGAAACCAAAATGTTACAAGAAATAAGTTTGGAACTGTAAACCATAATTTCTACCTTTTTCCTGAATCTCTTTTTATGCCCAATAAACTGAATGATTTCTCACCCAATGTGTTTGAAGGGTCTTCTAACCCCCTAATCTAACTTAAAAGCTCCCAACCTTTAGCTTATTGATTTCCTAAAGGTTCATTCTTTTCGTCTCTCTAGGTTTACCTTTTTCCACGCTTAAAATTGTGCTAAAACTGTATTTTTATAGACCTAAGCGCAAAACAAGATCCACGAAACATGCCTCTAGTAGGTCTCCTACGCCTGGGTACAAAATGGGATTTTAAAGCAGTTTCAACATAATTATATTCTATGATGACTCATATAAAACTCAAAGTGGATAAATTCAATTAGAAAAGTGGTGCACTTGACTTGAGGTAGAAACAAATTTTATTTCTTTTCTTCATCTTATTTTGTTACCTATTTATTCAATTCTTAGAAGTTATAGAGTATTGTGAGCTTATAAATCTTCAAAATCCTTTTAAAAAAAGGTGACTCAATTTTGAAATAGAATTATTTGAATCAAGATTTTCAACCTTGTCATAATCTATTTTGATTCTTGGATAGCAAGAATCAATATCCTTTTAGTGGGGAATTTATATCATTGGTGCCCCCTTGATCAAACTTTTTTATAGATACAAGTGCCCATGCACTGTTAGGGATCTATAGAATGTTCTTTTGATATTGTCTTTTACTCTTGCTGATAATGATTTATAGAATGTTCTTTTGATATTGTCGTTTACTCTTGCTGATAATGATTTGTTAAATGGGGTGGATGGAGGTGGTGAGGACAAGTTGATCCTGAAAGAAATATTTCTTGAACGTACCCTTGATGACAAAAGAGATTATAAAGTGAAACTATATTCTCACGTAATTAATATTTGCATTTTTATAATTTATTATTTTCTTTCAGCTTCACATTTATTATATTAAAAAAAATTCTACGTCGATGTTTAAAATAAATAAAAAATGGGACTTTTAGGAATTCTGTCCAAAATATTATATACAACGATTATATAATCAAGTTCAAATTCTTTCTGATTGAAATATAGAATTCAGATTAAAAAATTATATTCGTAAATAATAAAAGCAACATAGGTTTTAAAAAAATTGTCAAAAAAAATGTATGAAAACAGTTTTTTTTTTTTTTTTTTTATGGATTTGTCAAAAAAAAAAGTTTTTTTATGGTTGATGGGCCGAAATAAATCATTAACGATTTTTATTTTTTTTTGAATAAATCATTTAACGAAGTTAATAGCAGATATTTCACCGGCTTAAGAAGTTGGATTAACCTGTTGCAAATTAAAAATGTAAAGACAAACTTTATATCAATCAATTTTCTAAACATTTTCAGCAATTTTAAACTGCCAGCTATAAGTTAAATTTTTAAATTATTGGCTAGTGTATGGCCAATTTTGTTTGTTTTTTTTTTATTTTTAAAATCTATTGGTCCTTACTTTTGTTTTTTTAAAATCTATTGGTCCTTACAATTGCAAAGATTCAAGTCAAAGATAAGTAATAGGTAGCGTTTGACTCAAAATTTTATGTTTATGTTTCAGCAAAATTGTGGCACGATTTTGGTTTGGAAATTGAAGTTTTAATTCGAGAAAAATCAGGTCACGATTTTTAGAAATCGGGGCACGATTTTGGATAACATTCAATTGTACTGTGTACAAACTGAAAAATTGGGATTGAAACATGATTTGACAGGATCTGAAACACTATTTAAGCGTTACCCATTTGTTGAGTAAGCTTGGTGAATGTCATGGAAACCATAGGAGGGAACTTTTAGGGTATTTAGATACTAAAGGTTGACAGTCTTTGGGTGATGTTCAATGCTTCAAGATGTGAATCTTTGGGAACCAAAAGTGAGTGCTCTAAGGAAAATGTTGGTGTCTTTTGAGGAGAGAGTCATGGGGTAGAGAAACACATCAAAGGAGAGTCTTTGTGAGCAACTTGAGTGAGTCTTGGGAGAACAAAAGAGAAGATCCTTTGTAAAATCAAAGTCTAATGGTTGGTTCTCTTTTGGGGGTTAGATTATAGAGTTAGGAAGCAATTGGGAAACACCTCGCGTGAGGCAAATCATTGAGTATCTTGTTCATGGGAGGAGATTGGAAAAATGGTAGAAATTATGTTTGTTCTTGGAGAGCTTGTTGAAGCTAATTTTTTGTAACTATTTTGTATCTCTCTGTAAAGAACTCATGGATTGGAGAGATCAATCTCTCCCCCATAGAAGGTTATTGTTGGACCAAACTAGATAAACATTTCTTGGTGTTTTTCTTTTTCTTTACTCTCTTTATATTGTTTATTCTTTGGTTCGATCGTGGGTTTACTTTACACGTGGTTGCTATATTAGATCTAGGTCTATTGCTGTTGCTTGAGGTTGTTTTGGTTATTGGTTGACAATAATACTTGTCCCACGAATCTAAATTTCATTGATGCGAAATTTGGAGTTACCGAATTCACAACATAATATTTGATAAAAATTTTGCAATATAATTAAGTTTTGTTTTAAGTATAGTGAAATCTTAGAACGGTTATGTTATCAAAATTTGATTACATGTGATAAATTTTATGTAAAAAAAGTTGTTTTTTAATGTTTCATTGTGATGATTACAAAATTCTTAATATAAAGTTTCCACTTTAATGTTCTTAAGAAGTGCCTTTTTTTTTTTTTTTTATAAATATAGGTGCTTATAGCATTTCATATATTGTTAATACAACGAGGAATATTAAAATAAATGGTGAGACTAGCTTATAATGCAGCTTCTCATGCAAGAGCATGAACTACCTCATTTTCTTATCGCATGTTGAACTCCAACCGAGAGTTTGTAAAGTGAGAAGTGAAAAGTCGTTTGCACTCTGAGATAATATGGCCGAATTCTGAGGCATCAGGCTTGTTAGAATGAAAATCATCATCGGTTGTTTTGGAATCCACAACAAAATCAACATTATCCATCTGCATGTCACTTAACCATTCTAGCGTGTAATACAAACCAAGCGCTTCTCCAACAAAGACGAGACAAATCAGAGAAAAACTCACAGTTTTTACCAAAACAAAGGTGCCACCATCCTCTCGCACACACATGCCAATACATGTACGATTCAAAGTCTGCGAAAAAGAAGAATATATGTTGCATTTAACTATACCTTGTTGTGGGCGCTTCCAACGCACGTCAGAAACCACACCTGAGATGGAACTTGACTGCGACATGTGCTCATGTTGTGCAAATCCGGAGGAACTTACCGGTGATTGTGCATATTTTGAGGAGTATGAGCGGACTTCCAATCATTTTATAAGTTGACGTGCTCTATCGACCATATTTGCACATAACTCGTATGTTCATTCTTCCATAGTTTGACGTTCTGATGCTTCTAGAGACTCCAAAGAATAGCTGCCATACGTTGAGCATTTTCATGTGATAGATTTTGCAACATAAAATTTAGCCTCTATATCCGAATTAGTGATAATAACCGCATGATTAACCTCAATCCAAAGTCCAACCATTTTCCATACTTGCACTGCAAAAAAGGCATTCAAAAGCAATATCTGCAAGGTCTTCATGGTTAGAATTACAACTAACGTAGTTTGTTGGACATTGAACCCCTTTGTCTTGAAGATGAACTCTAGTCGGCAAACAACCCCTACACATCCTCCAAATAAGATTCTTCACCTTTGGAGGAACTTTCATCTTCTAGATACCCGACCAAAAACCCGTATGCCGCAAATCAGAGGTGTCAACTAATTCATCAACACAAAACCTGTAAGCACTACAGACAGAATACTTTCCATTTTTCTTTGCTTTCCAAAAAAATATGAAGAATTAATAGAGTTTGGATAATAGAAGACACAATGTCCTCACTAAACACTTGCCTCACTAAACCAACTTTTGGAATTATTATCAATCAAACTATCCATAGTAAAAACATGGACAAAATGTGCTCTTGTTATATTGCCATTAATACATTCACCGTTTAACAGCCAATGTTCATTAAGGATAGGGATATAATTACCTAGACTGATACACCAACGAGAACCACCACGGACAATGAACCGTGCACGAAGAATACCACGCCATACATAACTAGGGTTGTAACCCAACTTTGCCGAAAGATAGTTATTGTTAGGAAAATACCTAACTTTAAAAATACGACAAACAAGTGACTATAACTCCGTCTGAAATTTCCACCCTTACTTACCCAACATTACCAAGTTAAAAACTAAATGCCGTAAAAGAACTTGTTAACATTTCCTATTTTAGAAAACCAACACATTTAGATAATTATATGGTAACTCTTTTTCAAACTAATTAAACTCATACGAGAATGAAATTGTACAAAATAGACACATGGTTCCTTTTACACACTCCTTAATTACAAAACTTCCTAAATCTAGTAATTGAAGTAGTCTCAAATATTAATCCATGTGAATAACATAATACTAAATCACCATAATTAATGCATTGTTACATGATGGAACATGCATTAGGGTTTTCATCACTAAATAAGTTGGTGAGTTTCTCATCCATTGCATTAGGGCTAGATAGTGCTTGAATTGAGTTTTTCACATAACCAGATGGTGCTTTCTTGTCATATGCTTGTGATATATAAGGATAAGCCACCAAGTTGTATGGAATATATGGCCAAAACTCTGCTCTTTTTC
>Ga0315914_1006642_pt1 | contig 16302 bp, 12 predicted proteins | sample MpolenodulesMG_FD_203920 | JGI IMG/M metagenome (GOLD analysis project Ga0315914, IMG submission 203920) | Medicago polymorpha root nodule microbial communities from Los Angeles, California, United States - elongated nodules | ecosystem: Host-associated > Plants > Roots > Nodule | place: USA... | reverse complement strand
GTTTGTAGGCGTAGGGAGGTTGGAGGCTTGGGGGTAAGGAGAATTAGGGAGTTTAATTTAGCTTTATTAGGGAAATGGTGTTGGCGGGTGTTGGAGGATAGAGAGAGTTTGTGGTTTAGGGTGTTGTCGGCGCGGTATGGGGTGGTTGAGGGGCGGTTGCGAGAGGGTAGTCGGGAGGTCTCTGAGTGGTGGCGTGTTGTTAGCAGTCTGGGTAGGGAGTTGTCTTTCAGTAATCATGTCAGTCAGTATGTTGGGAACGAGAGGAATACTTTGTTTTGGTCGGATGTTTGGTGTGGTGGGGTGTCTTTTAGGGTCAGGTTTAGCAGGTTATTTGAGTTGTCTGTCTTTAAAGGGGTGTCGGTGTTTGAGATGTCGCAGTTAGGGTGGGGGGAGGGTGGGGAGGCTTGGAGGTGGAGGCGGAGGTTGTTTGTCTGGGAGGAGGAGATGGTGGGGGAGCTCATTTTATTGCTTGGTACTGTTTTATTGCAGGTTACTAGGGAGGACAAATGACTTTGGACTCTGGAGACCTCAAATGCTTTCAGTGTTCGGAGTCTGTACAATTTTCTTACACTACAACTGCTTGCGGAGTTACCAGACGACGCTTCTTTTATCTGGCATAAGGATGTTCCTCTTAAGGTGGTGTTGTTTGCTTGGCGTTTGTTTCGGGACAGATTGCCTACCAAGGACAATCTACTCCGGCGAGGTGTGATTCACTTTGATTCCAGGTTGTGTGTGGCAGGATGCGGCACTGTCGAAACGTCTTATCACTTATTTCTTCATTGTAATTTTTTTGGTACTGTTTGGCACTCACTTTATAGGTGGATTGGCATCTCAGTGGCCAACCCATATTATGTGTCGGATCATTTTCATCAGTTCGGCTTTTGTGGTGGTATTGCGAGGAGGAGACGCTCAATCTTACAGGTTATTTGGTTTGCAGCGGTGTGGGAAATTTGGAAGGAAAGAAACAATAGATTATTCAATGGCAAAGAATGCTCCGTTTTTCAGGTGGTTGATAGGATTAAGTCCATCTCCTATATGTGGTTGAAGGCGAAGTATGCAACTCTTCCCCTCAATTTACATGGCTGGTGGCTTAGTCCGTTCACCATGTTGGACATAGGTTAATAGTTTCTTTCTTTTTTGTATATCTTTTCATTTTCCCTTGTAAATATTGTTCAGACCTTGTGTTTCTTCCTTGGTACGCCTTGTACTAGGAAGCACACTTTCATGTGGTAATATATTTCATTTTAACTTCTTAAAAAAAAAAAGGAAAGTATCCGAAGATTAAATTTTAATTTTTAAAAAAATAATTATCCGATACTTCCCGATACGTATCAGGAGAGTATCCAATAATTATCCTGCACAGATACCTGCCCCGATATTTTCCAATTAATGTTAACTAAAATAACTTAACTCTTGAGTACTAATGTGTTCTTTTTTGGATATAGTGCTTCTTTTTTTGGATCGATATAGTATAGTACTAACAATGTTCCTTTTGGATATAGTATAACACTGATGGTGCTCTTTTTGGGATATATTAGTAATTGACTAATCATCACTCTCTTAATTGTCAATATTATTTATATTAATGTTGATGTGCTAGGAGCCTATGACTGATTTCTTTTGTTTGTTAATATATTTGCATATTAAAAAAAATGTTTATAATTATATTGTACATTTAATTATATAATTTTGTTTATTAACGTATTCCAGCCGTATCATATCTTGATTTTTGAAATTTTTTCCTATCGGCGTATCGATGCAGTATCGTATCCGTATTATATCTCGTATCTGGGCTTCACAGTATATTGTTGATAACATCATAAAATATTATTAATTTAATAAATTAGTGAAAAAATAGAATAATTTTCATACATTAAAGATAAAAAAAAACCTTTTTTTTGATTGAATGCATGTTTAAAGTTTTTTTTTTTTTTTTTATGATATTTATATATGAGTTTCGCTAGAAGCCACCCATGAAAGTGTCTTTTAGCAACCCATATTAAAAAGATATCTTCATAAAAATTAGTTGGTGTCTTTTAAAAAAAAAACCCTTTATATATATATAAATTAAATTCATAGTCTTGTACCTCACGATACTTGCTTCAAATAGTCTTTGGCAGTGTAAAAGTGTTGCACTGGCATATTGAGGACATACATTCTTTCTCTCTCCGTGTCTTCATGCTCCTCAACACAACAACGTTGTACGGTTGGTTGTTAATGTTTGATGATTCAAGGTGTTGTGCTTGTATAATAGAATGAAAAATGCTCTGATCAGGGTGTTTTTAATTTTATAATCTATCAAGTTTACATTTTTATCACACCTTCATATTTTAATATATATTTGAAGTAAACTGAAGTGTCTTTCTTCTCTTTTTATTTTATTTTTAATTTTTTTAATTTATGTCCCTGGCGTTGCTCCTAAATTGGTGGTTTTCTGCTTCTTTTTCTGAATTTCACCTGAATTTATTTTTGGATAAGCTGTAATTTTTTACTATAAAGAGTCAGTTTTGGTATGAGGGTAAAGATAGAAGTATTTTTTTTTTTGAATCAGTTTATTTTTAATAATAATATTTGGATCAATTTATTATCAAAATGAAGGTTTTAAGTTGGGTTGAATTATGTCGTCTCAAATAAGATTACATTTTTCTAGTGGAGGGAACTTATAGGAAACCAAACAAAAAGTATTTGGGTTTATTCCGTGTTGCAATTCTTGATATCGTAGAGAATCATGATCAAATATAGCCGATGTAGATTGTGGGTTTGAAGTTACAAAGACAATAAAAACCTTGATGTCGCGGTTCAAATCACAGCGTACCTTTATTAAAACTATGTTTAAAATTGTATATGAAATTGGTCACTGCTGCTCTAAATTTCAGAGCTAAAAATTTGAATAATATATGTTCTTTTAAATCTGTTTTTTTTCTCTCTCTCTAAAACTATGAAAGCAATGGATTCTTTGAAGTATAATCATCCCTACATAGATTTTTAACCTAATTTTTCATTTTTTTAATTTTTGATTGGAGATACATTTTATTTTGATGATGATGTTTGAATCCACATATTGAACTAGAGTAATGAGGTAGCATAGAGTTTACATGGTATCAAGCAGAGGGGTAATGATAAGGTTGTTAAGTTTTTTGTAAGAGTTGTGAAGAGTATATGTAGGAGGGTTTCTACAGTATTTATATTTTATCCCAATTTTAATAATTTTTGTTTTATGTTCTATTTTGGATTTTCGGCTTATTAGAGTTTTGTTATTTCCCTATTTAACCTAACAGTTGTAGCCTAAAATCCATTCATTCAATGATATTTCAGAGAGTTTTCTCAATTTCTGATCGATTCCAGAACCCTATTTTCACAAGTTTGTCGCTTGCAAACTTGTTTCGTTTCAATCTAGGTTTAACGTTAGCTAGCCTCCGCTTCCTACTGCGTCAATTTTGCATTAATTCTACATGTTTTTACTTAGATTATGTTGAAGAAGTTAAATTCTTATGCATTTGAATTAATATCAATATTTTTACTTTGATGATAGATGATTGATTAGTCAAAAAGGATCTAATATAATAACCTATGTAGCTTTGATTTTGTTCTTACCCTGCCTATATGTTACAATTATTTTCAGCCGTTAAGAGATATTTTTTTTTTTCTTTCAAGATATTAAACATAACTATTGTCCTGTGGCACAATAGGTATGTTCTGGAATATGAATGTGGTTGCAAAGTTTTAATATGGTTTGACTGTGTAAACCACAAGCATATATATTTAGGTATATACATACCCTTAAAGTTGTTCAAGGGAAGAAGTTGTTCATAGAAAATCATTGATTATGCTTGTAAAATTGAAGCTTAGATTAACATCTTTAACTTGATGTAGTGATGTACATACTTAATTTTTTTCTCTCAATTTTTTTTAACATAGATTCGATTCAGGAAGATTAAAAGAGTTAGCGTTGAGGATGGGTAGAAGTAAAACAATTGAGTTATCTGGATTCCCTTGTTATGTAACAGAATCTAATGTAAAGAGTTTCGTAGAGAAGTATACCGGTGAAGGAAGTGTGGTTGCTCTAAAGATAAGGGAAAGCAAAGGCCATGTTCGACAAGCATTTGCAATTATTCAATTCACTACTGCTAAACATGCTACCTATATGACGGCCTCGCCTAACAGAAGTTTGCCAACATGGTGGTTTGGGGGCTACGATTTAAAAGTTCGGGAAATGGAGAGAGATATTGATCCAAAGCCAAGAGCATTTTTGGAAAGTTTAGATGATGTGAAACTGCATTTTGGCTGTCAGATCTCAAAGGAAAGATTCTCTGCATTATGGAGAGAGGTGGATGTTAGTGTAGAATTTGGGATTGGAATGAGAAAGTGGCGGTTCTCTATGCGCCATCATGATAAGATTTTCAAACTTGAGCTTTCATATGAGAACACTGGGAAGATTGAGCTGCATCGACCACGGGGTAAATCTGCCAAGTATCTATTGATTCAGGTTGTTAAACGAAACTTTTTCGTTGCATTAATGCGTGATATATCTCATTTATGCTTCAAATGAACTGTGGTAGATGTTTTCACAATTGTTGCCTTTCATTTCATGTTAAGTAAGATTTCAATGAATACCATTTCTTCCATAACATGAAATTTTTGTATGTGCTGGATGACTTGTTACTTGTTAAAGATAAACAGTTTCATGTAATTTAATGTTTACTGAATAACGTGTTACTTAATGCCGATTTCAGTCTCTTTAACTCTGAACTCTTATCGATAGTTCTAAAATTGTATGCTCTTTATTTGTATACTACTAAATTGGCTGCATAACATTTGACGAATCATATCTCTTTCTCTTCTGTTTGTAGTTAATTGGTGCTCCTCGCGTTTTTGAGCTTTATATTACCACTTCAACAGATGTATACGAATATCCATTGAAGAATTATTATCAAGATTCCCCTGATGAGCAATGGATCCGTTCCATAGATTTCACTCCATTCAGTTGTATTGGGCACTCTTCGGCATTATGTCTAGAGCTTCCTAGTAAGAGTTTTTCCAAATTTCAGGGAAAACTTTGCTTATTATGAGGAAATTGAGGGGCAATACACTTTGGAGAGAGGGTTACCTTTTTCTCGCAATCTGGATGTTGTCCCTATTGTTGCTCCTCCTCGAGGCATTAATATTCCATTTGATATCATGTTTAAAGTTAATTCATTGGTTCAGCATGGTTGTCTTTCAGGTTCTGAACTCGATAATGATTTCTACCGTCTAGTTGATCCACTTAAAATGACCAATGATTGCGTCGAGCACGCTTTAGAAAAAATGTACTATTCAAAGGATTTCTGTTATGAACCCGCAAGATGGCTGAAAGACCAGTACATAATGTATATTCTGTCAAAAAACCTGCCTTGTTCACCGACTATATCTTTGGATAACGGGTTGGTATATGTTCGCAGAGTTCAGATAACACCTTCCAAAGTATACTTTTGTGGTCCAGAGATTAATGTCTCAAATCGGGTTCTCCGTCATTTCCATCAACATATCGATAACTTTCTACGTGTTTCATTTGTTGACGAGGAGTTGGATAATATGTATTCAGCCGATTTATCCTCACGTATTTCTAAGAATGGGAGAACTGAGATATACTACAGAATTCTTTCCATCCTTAGAAATGGCATAGATATTGGAGGTATGAAGTTTGAATTTCTAGCTTTCTCATCAAGTCAGTTGCGTGAAAACTCGCTATGGATGTTTGCTCGTACAACAACTGGACTTACCGCCAATTCCATAAGGGAATGGATGGGAGATTTTAGCCATATAAAAAATGTGGCTAAATATGCTGCCAGACTTGGACAGTCTTTTGGTTCGTCTACTGAAACTCTAAGTGTCAGCATGAACGAAATTAAAATTATTCCTGACGTGAAGGTTAAACATGGTGCAACCGAATATGTCTTCTCTGATGGAATCGGGAAAATATCTCTTGAACTTGCCAGGAGAGTGGCTAAAAAATGTGGTCATGATTCAATGCCATCCGCGTTTCAGATTCGGTATGGCGGGTTCAAAGGAGTCGTGGCTGTTGATCCAACCTCGTCTGTGAAGTTGTCACTGAGGAAGAGTATGCACAAGTATGATTCAGACAACATAAAATTGGATGTTTTGGCATGTAGTAAGTTTCAGCCTTGTTATCTCAATCGACAATTGATTACTCTCTTATCCACTCTTGATGTCAAGGACAGTGTTTTTGAGAAAAAACAAAAAGAAGCTGTTACTCAACTGAACACGATACTAACAGATTCAACTAAGGCACATGAGGTTTTGGACCTGATGTGTTCCGGTGAAATCACTAATATTCTCAAGGAGATGCTTATCTGTGGCTACAAGCCTAATGTTGAACCATTTCTTTCAATGATGCTGCAGACATTTAGGGCCTTGAAACTTTTGGAATTGCGGCAAAAAACTAGGATATTTATTCCAAAAGGAAGAGCAATGATGGGAGTTCTAGATGAAACTAGAACCTTAGAATGTGGGGAAGTTTTTGTTCAATATTCTAGCAATAGGTTCAGCAGTCGTTCTCATGTAGTTAAAGGTATGGTAGTAGTAGCGAAAAATCCCTGCTTGCACCCGGGCGATATTCGTGTTTTCAAAGCTGTGGATGTGCCAGCTTTGCGCCACATGGTGGATTGTGTTGTTTTTCCTCAAAAAGGTCACAGGTAGATATGTTCTTAAGTATCTCAACCATTGTGCATGATCAATAGAACACTATTTTTATAGGTTCATATGCGATCTAACATTTAAATATTGCATCTAATGAAGATTTAATCTCTAAAATATGAGTGATTGAACTTGGTGAAAAGTGACTAGAGAGGTTAATACTACATTTATTTTGTAAATATTCGCTGATACTGATTACAATGCATCCAATCCAACACTTAAAAGTTTTCTGCATTTTTTTCATTGTTAGTCAATTCCATTTTCTCATTGGACATTACTGTTTTACTATAGATTTATCATTTAGAATGTTATTTTGGCAAGTGGAAATTGATATGTTGCGCACCTCTTTTGTCAAATTTTCTATAAAACTGTCTATTGACACTGATAACTTGATTTCTAATACCAGGCCACATCCAAATGAGTGTTCCGGAAGTGATCTAGATGGGGACATCTACTTTGTTTGTTGGGATTCTGAATTGATTCCACCTCAAACAATTGATCCAATGGAGTATGATTCTGCCCAACCTATTGTATTGGATCATGATGTTGAGATTGAGGTATTGTCCTTTGAGCTTTACATCCATAGGCATTTTTTCTTGTATTTTTTGTATGGTTTTAGCAACTTGTGTAACATGATCTTTCTTGTTGATTTTTGACATTCTTTTCTGTTTCTATCAGTAAAGTTTTCACAACTTGTGCACATCTTTTCACATACGCACATCATCTTCTACAATATTCAAGAATGATGATCAACGAGGGGGTTAATGATATTAAATTTGATTACATGATTTTGTTTTTCTTTTCGGTAGGAGATGGATGAATGAAGGTGAAAGACTTGACATATCTTGTTTTAGATTTTATTTAACTTAACAAATTGTTCAATTTAGATGCTTTTGCTCTTAATTTATATAGTTTATGACTAATGTTACTGTAAAAAAAAATTACGTTCATACATGTAACTGTGATGATGTCCTATGTTTTTGACATTAGCAGTGTCAACGTGTTGTGTTCGATGTCTGTGTCAGGTCAAAGTCCATGCTTCATAAGGCATAAGAACTTTTGAGAAAATTTAGAAGAGCTTATGGAAACAGCTTATGACATGTCTATAAGCTGTTTTTAGCTTATTTTCATAAGCTCTCTAGAATAGCTTATGAAAACAGCTTATATGAATTATGAAAACAATTTGGTTTTATTTTATCTTGTCATAAAAATAGCTTACACATGAGAACTTACATGATAAGTGTTTATACTTAAAAACGCTTAATTAAGTATTCAAGCAGGGATATATTGGTAACACGGTTTAATGGTGCAGGAGGTGGAGGAGTATTTCACCAATTATATACTCAATGACAGTCTTGGAATAATTTCCAATGCACACACTGTCTTTGCAGATAAGGAACCTGCTAAAGCAATGTCTGAGCCATGTATTGAGCTTGCAAAGCTATTCTCAATAGCAGTTGACTTTCCAAAGACCGGTATCCCAGCCGTTATGCCTGGTGAACTTTTTGCCAAAGAATATCCAGATTTCATGGAGAAGCCTGACAAAACAACATACAAATCAGATAATGTAATAGGAAAGCTGTTTAGGGAAATTCAAGAAATTTCAACAAAGGACGGCTCCGTTACATCTTTTACATTGGAAGTGGCTAAAAAGTCGTACGATCCCGACATGGAAGTTGATGGATTTATGGATTATGTCGATAATGCCTTCTATCACAAATCCAATTATGACGAAAAGGTCGGAAATCTGATGGATTACTATGGTATCAAAACTGAATCAGAAATCCTTAGTGGGAATATTATGAAAATGTCGAAATCGTTCAACAAAAGAAGGGATGAAGATGCGATTACTATGGCTGTGAGGTCCCTACGGAAAGAGGCGAGGAGTTGGTTCAATGACGGTGGTACCGGTATAGATTCTGGGAGTGATGATGCATATGCAAAAGCTTCAGCTTGGTACTATGTTACTTACCATCATAGTTACTATGGTTTGTACAATGAAGGTACGCAGAGGGACCATTTTCTAAGTTTTCCATGGTGTGTTTACGATTTACTTGTTCAAATCAAGAAGGAGAAAGCCAGAATGAGGATGCATTCGAGCATGGAAGAAAGTTTCAGTCGCAGGTTGCGTCTTGATTGACAAATCAGCTTATAATTATTGAATATGAATGTAGATATTTATGGTAATGTCGTGATATATAATGTTGAGTTGATATAGAAGTTTCATCAACAATCTCCGTTGTATATTATATTATGAAGCAAACTCATTTGTGATATTATTAAGGGGTTTTTCTCTATGCTTATTTTTTTGCTTGTAAATATGATGAAGACTCATTAGTTGTATTATCCATGGGTTTTATCTGTCTACTTATTTTCTTCTTCTGTGTGAAAAGTTAATTGATATGGAGTGAATGCATTGTCCTTTCAAAACATGCTAATGCTTTGGAAATTTTATGCCGTTGGTTCCATAAGGGAATGGATAGGAGATTTTAGCCGGATAAAAAATGTGGCTAAATATGCTAATGCTTTTAGTTCCTCTACCGAAACTACAAGGGTCAGCGGCACCGAAATTGAAATTATTCTTGACGTAGATAATAAAACCAAATATGTCTTCTCTGATGGAATTGGGAAAATATCTCTTGAACTTGCCAGGAGAGTGGCCAAAAAATGTGATTATGATTCTATGCCGTCTGCCTTCCAGATTCGGTTGTTGTAGCGAAAAACCCATGCTTGTACCCAGGTGATGTTCGTGTTTTGAAGGCTGTGGATGTGTCAACTTTGCGCCATATGGTGGATTGTGTTGTTTTTCCTCAAAAAGGTCACAGGTAGATATATTCTTAAATATCTCAACCATTATGTATGTTTAACAAAACACTATTTTTATAGTATTATTTATGTAATATAAAATTTAATTTTTGCTTTCCATAAATAACTAACTTTCTCTAAAATTTGTGTAAGTGAACTTGGGAAAAGTTATTAGGGTGCTACATTTCTTTAGTAAATATGTTGCTCATACTTCTTACAAAATAATGCATCTAATCCAATGCTTAAAATGTTCATAATATTTTCCTTCTCTTTACTTGGCAAGGTTTCATTTTCATTTTCTCATGGAACATTGCTATTTTACCATAGAAAGTGGCTCGTTTTAATGCTTCTTTAGTAAATATCTCTTGTTTATTCATTCAATGAATTACCTAGTTTCTATATTTTGAATGTTCTATTGTAAAAAAATAGACATATAAGGTTTTATGCTTCACGAAAACCTTGCAATATGTTCTTTTAAGACTCCTATTTTGATCATCTTCACTTCTTTTAACCCTGTTGCATAAACAGCTATGAGATTTAATTCGCATTTGTAATTACATGTAAACTAAATAAAATTAGTAAAATAAAACATTTCCATCCTTAAATATTTTTTGTAAAGTTTGTTCTTCTCTTTATTGGCAATTTTTCCCCTTTAAAACTGTGTCTACACTAATAACTGATTTCTAATACCAGGCCGCATCCAAATGAATGTTCCGGAAGTGATCTAGACGGTGAGATCTACTTTGTTTGTTGGGATTCTAAATTGATTCAACCTTGAACAATTGATCCAATGGAGTATGATTCTGCCAAACCTATTGTATTGGATCATGATGTGTGGAGATTGAGGTATTGTCCTTTGAGCTTTACATCCATAGGCAATTTTTCTTGTATTTTCGGTATGGTTTTAGCAACTCATGGAATGTGATCTAATTTAAGTTAATAACATGGTTTCATGGTGCAGGAAGTGCAGAAGTATTTTACCAATTACATACTCAACGAATGTCTTGGAATAATTGCCAATGCACACACTGTCTTTGCAGACAAAAAACCTGGAAAAGCAATGGCTGATCCATGTGTTGAGCTTGCAAAGCTATTCTCAAGTTGACTTTCCATAAACCGGTATCCCAGCAGAAATACCTCGTCGTCTTTTCCCCACAGAATATCCAGATTTCATGGAGAAGCCTGACAAACCTACCTACAAATCAAAGAATGTAATAGGAAAACTTTTTAGGGAAATTCAAGGTTTTTAAACAAAGGACGGCTCTATTACATCCTTCACATTGCAAGTGGCTAAAGAGTCATATGATCCAGATATGGAATTCAAGGGCTTTATGGATTATGTCGACGATGCTTTCTATCACAAAACCAATTATGACTGCAAGTTGGGAAATCTGATGGACTACTATGGTATCAAAACTGAATCAGAAATCCTAAGTGGGAATATTATGAAAATGTCGAAATCTTTCACCAAAAGAAGGGATGCAGATGCGATTACTATGGCTGTAAGGTCCCTAAGGAAAGAGGCGAGGAGTTGGTTCAATGACGGCGGGGCTGGGGTAGATGCTGGGAGTGATGATGCATATGCAAAAGCTTCTGCTTGGTACTATGTTACTTACCATCATAGTTACTATGGTTTGTACAATGAAGGTATCAAAAGGGACCATTTTCTAAGCTTTCCATGGTGTGTTTACCATATGAATGAGTTGTTTTTTTTCTTCCATGTTTCTTGTTTTGATTGTAAATATTATGAAGACCGGTAGTGGTATTATGAATGCATTGTCATTTCAAAACATTCTACGCTTTGGAGAGCATTATGGACTTATATTATGGGTACAGAGTGGAAATTAAATGAACATAATTTTTGTTATTACGGTAATAGATATTTACCACAAGAAACATAGCTTTTATAACCAAAGACGGACCCAGAAATTTTTAGTAGTGTAGGCCAACCGAGAGGTAGCAACGAAGCTACATATTCTAAAATATATTCAATAAAAAAACGAGTAAAAAATAAAGGGAGATTTGGCCAAGACTTCATCAGAAAGAAACAAACCTAATACTTACATATACTTCACTCGATCACATTTATAAGCAAAAAACAACATTTTAGGTTCATTGAATAATTAATGTAACTGGTCACATTTATCGACCCGATACATTGATTATTTAATGAATCTAAAAAGTTATTATTTGTTTATAAATGTGACCGAAGGAAGTACACCACAATTTGATAGGAACCCGAATTAAAGATAAACAAAAGGAATAATATTATTGATTGAAATGAAAATATTATAGAAGATTATCCCTCTGTAATCCCAGAGCAAAAGCTCCTCGTAGAAGAGACATTTCTCTCTCTGCCCAAAACCAATAAGGTTCCTAATTGAATTATTTTGAATTCCCCCTACTGTTGTGGCCAAATGGCCTTATTTATACAATCAAAGGGCATAAACTGCCTTTAACCGCTCTTAATCAATACAAATTACTGCATAAACTGCCTAACTACTCCTAATCAACACAAATACTGCATATTATACAAAATGCTAACTGCTCATAAATAACTATATAATAAAATAATTGACTGCATCAGCAGTTACCCTATCAATACCAGCGGATACCTAACACAATTTTTCTCTACGTTTTCTCATATTTTGAAAACATTGAATTATTTTCTTATTTTGAATGTCAATTAAAATATCTCTCATTTTCTCATTTTCTAATTTTTCTATGCCCGTTCATGTTGTTAATGCTTCTTCTCGGTTTCATTTTTTTTTTTAAGGATTAGACTTACTTTCATGTTTATTTCAATTTGGGGATTTGGTAAAGAGTAATCGTATTAATGGTTTATTTAGTTTATAACTTGGTGTGAGCCTTATCAAAGTTGCTGATCACACTAGTATCTGATCATTAGGAAGTAGTAAGGGTAGTATACTAGTATTTATCTTTTAAAACTAGTGAGGGCCCAGGCCCACACGTGGGTCCGTCCCTGTTTATAGCATATTTGGATGGAGGGTTTTGAGCATGGTGTTCAAATCCAAACCGATCCAAAATAAAACCGCAAACCGATATAAAAAAATTGAAAATCGTAAAAAAAAACGAATATTTTTGGATGTGTTTGGATGTTGGTTTGGAAAAACCGTTATGCCTTTTCAAAACCGAACCGCAAAAGTAAATTTTTATACTTATTTATTATTTTATTGGTATTATATATTGCATTAATATATTTCTTATTAGTATTTAATCTTATATGTTGCATTAATTTAATCTATATTATTACTACTTCATCTATTTCAAATATAATCAATCATTTTCATTGTGTGATGTTAACTTTTTTAATAAATTTGTGTCTTATTTGTATCAAACCTATTATTTTGCGGTGTATGAGTAATATTAATATTAATAAAAAAATTACATGTTGCACTTTGGATATCCAAAAACCGATCCAAATTAAACCGCATATATTTGGATCGGATCGGTTCGAATTTTTTTAACATAATCATCCAAACCGCACCGAACCGCACATGATTTTTATTTCGGATCGGTTGATTTTTTACCTCAAACCCGATCCAAACCGAACCGCGAACACCCCTAATTTTGAGTAGTTAAGTCTATTTTGCTCCCTCATCCCTATTTATAAGATCTTTTTTTTCACTTTTTTGTCTTAATATATGACTATTTACTAAACGCTACATGCACTATGGATGAATATGTAAACTTACACAAATTTATTTTTTCCAACAACTTTTCTTGATACCTTGAGTTTTGCTAGATGATCCTATGTTTTTTTCTTCTCAAATTCTCAAGTTGTTATCACATAGGGTTCATTCTCTCTCGACCATTTTTGCTTCCGTATTGTTGTCACACTAAGTCTGTGACACCTTAAACCCATACAATATAATATTTAAAGTTAAATAAAACAACTTATAGCCTATAAATTGAGTTCTTCAACAAAAAAAATGTCTATAAATTGAGTTTGAATTTTTTTAATAAGGTAAACGATATCTCAATTCATACACATCTAAATCGAGTATGTGAAAAAAATCATAAGAATACTTGAGAATCAAGTTTTGATACCGAATGACTTAAGAAATTAACTCTCAACTTGAAATTCTATTAAGAAAATCCCATAACTAAGGGAATAAACATGGACAAGATCAATCCAATCCTAATTTATAATGAAATTGTACTAAGAGAATTCCATAACTAAGAGAATCACATATGTAAATTATTCTTGGTTCTCAACAACATTTATGAAAATGTCTATGAATGGCTCATTATGACCAACAAATGAAGTAGCAATCTCACTAGGTACAATCTTCTGGCAAGAAAATGACAATCAATTTCATTATGCTTAGTTTGTTCATGAAAAATTGGATTGAAGGCTATATGTAAGAATGCTTGATTATTGCAAATGAGACTCATAGTGTCTATTTTAAAAAAGCGACTCTTGAAGAGAGTCATAATTTATAGATTATTTTTGATGAATTAAAAATAATTTATAGATTAGTTTAGAGACTAATTGATGATTTATTCTTAGTTTTTAAGGTAATTTTTTTTTAATAATTTTTGGATTTTTTTCTTTTTTAAAAAAGGATTATCTTTATAAAATAATGTAAAAGTAAATTAAAATAATATAAAAAATATCCTTATGGAAGTTTTTTTTTTACTCTTATAGAAGCTTTTTTCTTGATAGTGTTACAAAGTAACGAAGCAAAAAGAAAAAAGAGAGAGACAAAATTAAGTTTCAAGCTTATTTCTCAGAATGAGAGATTCCATGCCAGGCGGAGGGCAATTCCAACGAACAGAGCACCTTGCATGTGATTCTTCCTTAGCCATAAAATATGCACACATATTTTATTCCCTAAGAACATGCACCAACGTTGTATTTTCATTTACATATAAATCATCTCTAATATGAAGGATGTCAGTAGCATAAGTGTGCAAGGTATGACCATGACCAGCAGTAATCAGGTCAACTGCTTCCAAACAATCACTCTCACAAATAATGTTGACATAGCCTTTTGTACTACAAAAATCAAGACCTATTTGGATAGCACGTAACTCAGCTAATAACGCATCACCTCCATCTTCATAGTGAGAGAAATCAGCTATCCAATCTCAATCGTGGTTGCGAACAACATCATCAACACCTAAACAACCAAAATCTTCTAGAAAGCTGCTATCAATATTGAGTTTGCATGTACCTTCTGGAGGGGGGATCCAATGAGCTAAGAGGCATGATGAGTGTGGGTCCAAACCAAGATTGGGATAGTAAGAAATGCATTCAGCATGTAACTAAAAGGTCTTTCGCACAACATCTTGAATACGCCAATGTTGATCCTAAAAAATGGTATTGTTTCTACAACACCAAGCATACCATACTCCTGCAATAAATAAAGTAGCGGAAGTACCCTTTGTCATCTCATGAAGCCAAACCTTAACATCAAATTCAGAGAAAAAATTATTATAGTGCCTCATATTCAAGCGGAGCCAAAGCTCCTTAGAGTGCGGGCAATCACGTAAACAATGAAGAATATCCTCTATCGGTGAAAAGCAACGGGTGCAGCTTGGAGAAGTTACAATGTTGCAATGATGCCGACCGGCATTGATAGGGAGAACATTATGAAAACAAGGCCATAGAAAGTGAACAATTGGTTAATGATATGCCTCGTTTAAGTGAACAATGCAGAGATTCTCTTACAACACCGGTCCTTAAGGAAGAGGTGAGGAGAGCCGTGTTTAGTATGAAGTCATATAAAGCGCCTAGCCCCGATGGCTTCCAATCCATATTTTTTAAACATTTTTAGGAAATAATTGGTGATGACATATGGCATCTTCTACATACGACTTTCAATATGGGTACTATTAACGCTTCAATTGCAGAGACATTAATTGTCCTAATTCCTAAGGAGAGTAATCCCCAAAGGTTAAAGAATTTTATACCCATCAGTCTTTGTAATGTCATTTTTAAGGTAATCACAAAAGTTTTGGTTAGTCGCTTGCGACCGTTTCTTGTTGACCTGATAAGCCCTCTTCAAAGTAGCTTCATCCCCGGTCAAGGTACTACTGATAATGCCATCCTGGCCCAGGAGGTTGTTCATTTCATACACCATTCTCATGCAAAAAAGGGCTCTATTGCGTTCAAATTTGATCTTGAAAAGGCATATGATAGGCTTAATTGGGACTTCTTGGAACTCACTCTCCATGATTTTGGTTTCCCTCCGACAACTATATCTCTCATCATGAGTTGTGTCCGATCTAGAAATTTGAGTGTTCTTTCGAATGGTGTCAAAACTGGTCATTTTACTCAATCTAGAGGTCTACGCCAAGGCGATCCTTTATCCCCTTTCTTGTTTGTTCTTTGTATGGAGAAATTATCTCTTAGTATTCAACAAAAAAATCCTAAGTGGAATATGGAAACCTATACAGGTATATAAGGGTGGCCCGCAATTATCTCATTCTTTTTGCTGATAATGTTATGTTATTTTGTGAAGCCAGCACTGAACAAATTAAAGTGGTTATGGATACCTTGGAGGAGTTTTGTTCAGCTTCGGGATTAAGGATTAATACCTTAAAATTCAAAGCTATGTGTTTTAGGATGGTTCACGGGGAAAGAAAGCGTGAGATACAAGATATTTCAACTATTAAATTTTTGGCGGATTTGGGACATTACCTTGGTTTTGTTGAGGACAAAATCCTTATTTGATGTTTTAAAGATTACAAACATTTAATACTTGTTTTTTAACTTGTTATCTACTAATGAATTTTGTGAGAAATGTTTCATGAGAATGTTCTTAACAAAGAAAG
>Ga0315914_1006640_pt1 | contig 16307 bp, 8 predicted proteins | sample MpolenodulesMG_FD_203920 | JGI IMG/M metagenome (GOLD analysis project Ga0315914, IMG submission 203920) | Medicago polymorpha root nodule microbial communities from Los Angeles, California, United States - elongated nodules | ecosystem: Host-associated > Plants > Roots > Nodule | place: USA... | reverse complement strand
ATTCACACTTAGGCTGTGTTTGTTTCAAAGGAAAGATTGTGAGGAGGAGAGAAAGTTGAAGGAAAGAAGCACTTTCCATTGTTTGGAACTCAATTAAAATGACTAAGGAAAGAAAGAATTCAGCGGGACCCACACTAAAAACCTTTCCCGGTTCTCATAGATGGACGGAAAAGTGGAGAAGCCCACATATTTTGTATGAAAAGTCCAAAATACCTTGACTTTATTCCTTTTGTTATTTTTTATTTTTCAATTCATTGCCTATTTTTTGCCATGTCTCTATTGCATGCAATTGAATTATTATTCACAATCTAGCCCCCCTTTCTTTTTTAGACACATGTTTAGGGATATAATGTATTACTAAAATGTTTCAGGGTATTTATGTCAATTTATCATTTATATATCTTTCTTTCTTTTAACTATCCACTCTACTTTCTCTTATACCAAACAACCAAAATTATCCCCTCACTTTCTACTCTTCTTCTTTCCTCATACAATCTTTCCTATCTCTTTCTTTCCTTTTACTTTCATTCTTCAACCAAACAAAGCCTTAAAGTTAAAGTCTTTTGATTCATGTATTATCTATTAGTTTAATGGGCATTGTTACTGATATTGACGAAATTTCAGCTTGTCAAAATGGACTTGTCAACAGATAGTCAATTTTTTTAAGATGTCACGTGAAAACACGACGAAAATAAAGGCATGGCCATAAGATATGACTTCCAAGCCACATTTATATAAAACATCAGGCTTCAAGCACTTCCTGTTAACGCAGGTGTTGGGGGAAAATACCAACCATTTAGCTATTAATGGGGAGTGTTTGGTATGGTATCTCGAACCGGTCAGGTACTTCAAGTGCATTGTCAAATAAAGTCGTTCTACGTGCTCAACAACTAAGTTAACTTTTTCCACATTATAAGAAATTAAGTGACTGTCTTCGAGCCATTTGACTAGCTTGTGTTTGGATTATTTGGTCTGATCATGATAACATTATTTGGTCGAAAGGAAATGTCCTCATCTCAAATTATTGATGTAAAAAATCCACGTTTGATGGTAGATTAAGGCCAAACACCACTTGTTTTCTTATTATCCTAATCTTTGATGAATTAATTTTCTTGGTTGTTTACACTTATTAGCTTCTTGATATTCTTTGCTTGGTTGTACATTTGTTTAAATTCTTGGTATGCTTTTTTTTCCCCCTATTCTTTGCACTTATGTTAGACTAGTCTTTTAATATATTCATTTGGCTTTTAAAAAAAAAAAAAAAATTTGTGGAAATGAACACCTATTTTGCAACCCTAACAAAAAACAGCTGCACAAAGGTAAGGGAAAATTCGTTCGTGATACGTCTATTAAATACCTAAGTTCTTCTAAACTATAAATGCTACATATTTTATGCTCATATAAATTCATTTGAATATAAATAAAAAATTCGATGCTTTTTGTATGAAGTCTAATGTTTTTATTTGAATATTTTTTAAAGTAATAAAAACTATCATCTTCAAACACATTATTTTCGCACTTTAGGAATTTAATTTTTTTATATACTTCTTAGTTAGAGCCTAAATTATAGGTTCACTCATAGACCATCAAAATCTCATAAGAGAAAATATTACGTGAACTCTCACCCAACACGTCATTCTTACACTCAGTCAATTAAAACCCAACACCTCATTAAAATAATTTAAAAAATAAATTAAAATTAGATTTTTTTTCCTTATTATTTTTGACCTTTTCTTTATATCCTTTTCCCATTTTCTTTAACTGATCAGCACCACCACCGCAATTTTTTCTTGAGAAAATTTCCTAGATTAGTTTTTATATTCTCCGGAATCTCTATTTTTTGCACCCTGGAATTTTTTTATCTCCTTATATTGGAAAGGATACGTGTCCCAAATTACTCCAACAACCATAAGTTTTTGCTTTTAGTTTACTTTTTTCCTCAATTTTTTACTTACAAATTATGAAACATAGTTCACTTTATGTTCCAATTCCCTCTATCGGGTTAGAAATCCAACGATTAAGCGAAAGACAAAATGAAAATCAACATCTACTGCGACTCTTGGAACTGTGAGCAATTTAGAGAGAGAGATGAAACCATCGTTAGATAGAGAAACCATGGCAAGAGAGAGAGAGAGTTAAGGCTCCCATTATGTATCCATTTCCTTGATTAAAATCATACTTTTTTAAAGTTAATTGATACGATTCCGCAAGTGTATAGTTCTATCGAGTAGTAAAGAGATTATCGTCCATTGAGAGTTAATGTAATTACCGATCTTGTTTTCAATGATGATTAGTTGAAAAGATTAAGGATTAAGAGTTCAATGTTCTTGGTTTAAATTCATATTAAAAAGCGTTATGGGATCGTTGGTTTCATCTAAATGTTAATTCCTAAACATTTTAAGTATGTTTCTCTATCTTTAGGTTAAATTCTTTTCTAGAAGTCTCGTGAGTATAGCTCAGTTGGCAGGGACATGAATTATTATATGCAGGGGCCGGGGTTCGAACCCTGGACGCCCCACTTATTCACCCTGAAGAAGGTGAATTCTAGCCACTAGGCTACTTGACCAAAAAATTATTTTCTAAAAGCAAGAATCTCTTAGATATTTTATGTTTCCTTTCATAATACATAAATGTATCTCAATAACGACCAAGCATATTTTCATGGTTGATTATTATTGAGACCCTTTAAGTGCGACTCTTATTGCCTCTTCACAAAACTATTCATTTGGGGGTGTTCCCATCAAGTTTTGTGTCGTCTTGTCTAATTTCATTTATTCCAATATCAAACTTCATCTTTTGATCCTTCGTTTGATATTTGAGATGATGAGATAACAACTATTAAACTTCACCTTTCGTTTAATACTTGCTATTGAATTTGAAAACGATGAAATTAGATTAGAAAATAGAAGTTAAACAAATAGATATTTAGACTTGGTTTGAATAGGATCAAGTCATTAGACTATTCCAACAATCTCAAGACTAAAAAGTCTACTCACCCATGATCATAGTAGACATAAGATTAAAATAGAAAATAAATTGCATACTTGTAAATGATTGAATGTTAAGTGTTTGAAATGTAAAGAACAGAAAAGTAAATAGCAAGAATGTAAAAGTGCAGAAAATTAGAATAACAAGAACTTAGAACAAAAGTAACTTTGTATTTCAATAATAAGCAAGTTTCTAATGATCCAAGATGATTTGCCGTCTGATAATGGACCTATTTATATCCTTAGGTCATAGACAATGCATTGAAGGTAAATTACAAGCTTTAAAATGGGAAAACAAAGAGTTTCGTAACAACCAAGAAGCTGACAGCAAAAAAGGCAGGATCTGAAGTCCAGACCGTGCACTTTTCAGTTTCTCCATACAGGGCACGCACGGTCCCTTCCCAGCAGCACGCCAAAACACACGGTCCTGTGCTAAAACGCACAGTCCTGTGCTCTTTTCTCTGGAACATGCGTTTTTGATACACACAGATTGGTCTTGAAGCACACTAAAACGCACGGTCTGGTGCTAAAACGCACGAACCGTGATTTTCCTTTTCATCCTTCATTCTTGATCTTTTCTTGCCTAAGCTTCCACCAAACCATCTTGCTTCAACCTGAGATGAAAATCATAGATTTTGTACTAAAATAGCTCGAGAAATACAACTAAAGTTACGAAATCTTATTAAATTAAAATGTTAAAAACACATAAAACTACGACTTATCATTAACAACATGTGTCGTATTTTTATTGGTTAGGTGTAAGAATTATGTGTTGGGTGAGAGTTCACGTATGAAATTTTCATCTCATAAACGGTTTTGTGTATATGATCTAACTAAACAATTTAACTAAAATGGTTTATGAGATTCATCAAAAAACAAATTATTTAGAAGAACATGAATTCAATTTCTTGATAAAACAATTATTGACCAGACTTTATCTTCTTGCTGTTGAACTCTCTTTCCCATAAGAGATTCTGAGGGATAAAAAAAAACTACAAATGCTACATTTGGATCAAGTATTAGAATTTAAAAGACAATCATTTATGTATGCATTTGTTCTTTGTGCTTCAATCCAACCAACATTCTTACAAACTAGAGATTTTTTTTAGACCAAATTACTACGAACTACTAGTGAATTGTTGGCGTCAATAAACTAAGAGAAAAAAGAAAGAAAGAGAGAAAATACAATGGCAACATGGTTTCAATTCTTTTTGTTTTGGGTTCTTCAAAGCCAATCTTCAGAAAAAAATTATAAGAATTGCTCTCGTTGAGAGTTGAACTCAAGACCTCCCGCTTACTAAACGGGTGCTCTAACCAACTGAGCTACGAGAGCTGGATGGCTATTTTTCACTCTGAATTTATTTAACATTTTATTTTTAAAGCATAATGATAACCGCGTGCGAAAATGAGTGACCGAAAAGGTAAGTTAACAAACAAAGGACAATTTCGTCATTATAAAACACCACCCACATGTCTCATTTCTTTCTCAATACAAAAAAAAACAACACACTCAGACACACACACACACACACAGTGTTATCTTCAACACACTCTCTATCTTCAATTTAGGGTTCCGAATTTTCCACCAAAAAAATGGACTCTGATTCATGGATCTCTTCTCGTCTTTCTAACTCTTCACGTCGTTACTATTCTCGATCCGGTAAGAATCATCATAATTATTAATTTCAATTTTAATTAGTTTTTATTGAAATTGTTGGTGATGATTTGTTTTTGGTGTTGTTTCAGATCTGTTTCTGGGTGGAAATGATGATGCTGAACCTGGTGGTGGTGGTGGTGATGATTTAAGGGCTGAATATCTTTGCCCTTTTTGTGCTGAAGATTATGATGTTGTTTCTCTTTGTTGTCACATTGATGAAGAACATCCTCTTCAAGCTAACACTGGGGTGGGTATTCATAAAAATTCAATTTTTATTTATTTTATGTCTTTTTAAAATTTTTGTCTATGATAAAAATTGTATTTTTAAGGTTTGACACTTTTCATATATATTAGGAACAAAATTATGTAGTGTATGTAGTTTAGTTTGTTTATTATATGTAAGTATGAATATTCCTCAATTACAATTTTGAATGAAGATGTGTTTAGTTTTGGTTTTTAACTTTCAAACACTTGCTAGTATTTATTAAGGGTATACAGGGAAAATAAATAAATAAATGTATTTAGTAAGTTGAAATGAAGCTTATATTCAGGGACATTTTTAAATTAAAAAAAATGAGCTTATTTTTTGGAACAATTTATATTAAAATGTGGTTATATTTTAGGGGAAAAAGGCTTGTTATGCAGTGACTTTGGAGGCAAGTCACTGTAACTTCAGTGCAATTTTGTGTATTTTATGTAAGAATTCGTAGATAAGATAGGCACGAAGTCATGTTGACTTTCCCACCTTAAAAGTAGTGAATCCGGATGTGGGAAAGGTAGTATGAGTTTGTGTTGAGTGGTCTTTTTATTACATAAATTTGATAGGTTGTTTTAGTTAGTCACATGGCAGTTAAGTAAGTTAGTTTCATTTCTGCCAGTATCGTTTCTGATTAGCTATATACTTATATAACATTATGCAGTGTTTGGTTAGTTCATCTTTTATCTAAAAGATTATTTAGTCTTCATAGATATACAGGTTCTTCTTCTCTGAGTTGTAGTTCTGTGCTGAAAAGATAACTTTATTTTATTTACTTTTTTTCTGTTCTACCAATTCTTGTTTGGTGTTCAAGATGATGCGTGTGTTGTTCCTGCTTATTAGTTTTAATGAGGCATGTTTTAGTTAGTCTTTGTCCATTGTCATGGTAGGTGTTTCTTTGTTTTTGGTGTTTATATGCTGATGATGGTGATATTGATGGCATTGATTATACTTTTCAGGTGTGTCCTGCTTGTGGGCAAAAGGTGGGAATGGATCTTGTTGCACATATTACCACTCAACATGCAAAGTTTTTCAAAATATCCTTTTTGAAAGTTGGTTTCTTAGTTCTTGTTTGTATTTCTCTTTTAGTTAGATTCTTGCTTATTTTTATTGCTGCTCTATTGATGTATGTTTTTTGCGGTAATAAGTAAATTTTTAAACAATTGATATACATGTTTGTTGGTAATTTAAATTTTCCATCTGCTTATTTTATTGCATTCCCAAAAAACAAATTTTAGTTGAAGCATTGAAGTTTCATGCCGAAAAATGTGTACATTTATGAATGGTTTAGCTGCCTAGAAACGATGTATTTGAACTATCAATCAGAAAACCAGTATGTTTATATTTTTCATGTTTGTCTCTTAAATGTGCTTCATTTGTGAGTAGTTGTGTTTAGTTATTTATTTCATTATCGTTAGTTGGTATTTTCTTGTGCTATCTTTGTTGTTCTATCCATTTAATTTAAATAAAACAAGTTGTGTCTGGTGAGTACATCTTCATTTGGATTGCTTTGAGACATAAACATTTTTCCATAACCAGAAGTTTACGTGCAGCGTAAAAGGAGGGTAAGGAAAGGAGTCACTAACTCAACATTATTTAGAAAAGAGTTGAGGGAAGCAGGATTGCATTCTCTTCTTGGAGGTTCTTCATCCACAGCTTCCTCAAATTCCGAACCCGATACTTTGTTGCAATCGTTTATTTTTAACCCAGTTGTAGGTGACGAAGCTGTGAGTGAACAATCTAGTTCTTCCATCGAAGCTTCCATAGTAAACGATAGCTCGAAAGATGATTCCGTGGAAAGGTATGCATGTGGATACTATTGTTGGATTAAGATTTCCTTTGCTTTAGAAATGGATGCTAAGTTGTAGATTTTTTTTTGTAGGGTATAATAACTTTACACTATCTTGTTATATCATAATAATATTTTTTAAATCCTATTGACACTTTTTCAAGACAGTGAAACATGATAGAACGTTATTTACACCATCGGTGAATAGATACTAAGCTCTTCTATCTATATAAGTATAGTACTGGATGCATGTGCCGTGGATACTTTGTTTGAGATAACTAAATTATGGAATGTTGTGCGGTTAGGAGTAATGCATTGTTTTCATATATGACTTGAACTGTAATAGGTCATTTATTTTTAAGCATCTTTATCACACAATTTCGAAGTTTTTTCTTTTAATGTTATCTGGTATTTAGTCCAAAACATGTAGTCTGATGACAGTAGTTATGGTTACAGAAAACCACAAGTACAGCTGTCAGATGAGGATCGGGTAGAGAAGACCCGAAGGTTTGATTTCGTGCAAGGGCTGCTGATGTCCACCATTCTTGATGATGAGTTATAACTGCAATTGTAGCTGGTATACTATAATAGGAGCAGGAGCTGATCGCGAGGGAGGGAGTTCATTCGAGTGTTACAGAGTGGCAGTAGCTAGATCGGATAAATATGTAATGAATGTATTTATAGTTATGTTCATAGAATGCAGAGATGAAGAAACCTTTATCGAGTAAATATGTAATGAATGTATCTATTATTAGGTCCATCTAATATGCACCTATTCAAATATGGTCCCCTTATTCCAGCTGCTACACTAGGCTGACATAATTGGCTAACATAAAAAAGACTATGGTCCCTAAAAGCAGTGCATGCACCTGGTTTGGTCCCTAATAAAATTTATTCTAACCCAAGTTTGGATTCATTCTTAACACCTGGTTTCCTTTATATCTCTTCATTCAAGCAATCCTATGTATGTCTGAATAAAGTTAACTGTTAAATGTTAATGATGCAAATTTATATCGTATTTTTTATTAAAAAAAGAGTGATTTATTTAAATAGCAAACTTTTATCTTTTAAGTATAGTTCATGCAGTAACGGTAAGGACATTTGATATGGTGTGACGTGGATTCGAAGTTGTAAGTCCCCACCTCTTAACATTTAGTTCGTATTTGTCAAAACAAAAAATTTAGCTCATTTGATTTCATTGTTAGACGGAGAAGAAAAAGAAATGGACATTGTTCTTTCTTAGAAATAAGAAATGATTTTCTCAATTTAATTTCTCTTATGCCTGAAGAGATTCTTTCCAAAGTCCCAAGACCACAAACCAATAAGACTACATCTTCAAGCTATAATATAGAATCATTCACTTGCAATATCTTAATATTTCAGACGCAGATTTTAACAACCTGTCACTTTCCATTCAAATCAAAGGAAAACCAGTTACTATGTACTACTACATGTAGCAAAATAGAAAAATCAGATGTCTAAATAATAATTTAATATCCCATTAATTAAACCTATCAAGAATAAACCAGTAAAAATACTGGAATTCTGTAGGATAATTACATCTCACAATAAGGATGTGCAAATTGAGGATTATAATGTATGTCACCGTCTATACAAAACTAGGCATAAAAGTGCCATGAGAAATATACATTTTCAAGAGACAATTTGACCTTTTTCTACATAAAAGCAAAAACTGTTGGTTAAAGGCCTTTGCATCCACTGAAAACTAAAGAACAAACCCTTTTTTATCTGATTTTATGATAACACTTAAAAGTGATCCTTGCAAAGAAAATAACGGTATACAAGGTGAGACATCATAAGCTGGAACTTGGCTGCTTCAGCTTATTTATTAGAGAAAACTCTGCTCATCTACAATATGAATAGTTGGTACTAAAGAATTTGTAATCAGGATGGTTAACTTGCAATTGCCTAATCCAGTTGTCGGCAGCTCGCCTCAGAGAATTGGCTTTCTGATCTTCAGAATCCCCTTCAGGATCCCAGACAGAAATTTTGAACTTGGTAAAAGCAAGGCCAAATATTGGTAGAGATAGCTTGGATGGTATGTCCCTGTCTTTTCTTGAACAATTTATGGTAGTTGGACCTGATTCAAATAACACGGCTATCATTGGCATCCCTACATTTACTCGTCTGTTATTATCGATAAGAAAAAAGGACAGCAAGACATACTTTGTAAAGGTGTTGACAGGGAATGGAAGGTGAGGAAACATGCACCCAAATCCTGCAGTGTGGGACCGACAGGTATTCTATATATTGGATACCTACAAAATATAAGAAGGAACAAATCATGTTAAATTAGTCATTTAGTTATTATTATCATGAGCCAGTGTTGTCAAATAGCGAATATAATGGCGCTATAGCGCAGCGGAATTCTCGAACCACTATTATTCCGCAATACGCAATTTAGTACAAAGTTTTGACAGATAGTGGTATAATAGTGCTATAGCATTGTATCGTAGCGAAATTTGAACAAATCACAATTTTCTGCAATCCACAATTGAAAACACTGTCATGTGCACTATCCAACATTAACAACGTCCTAATTAAACGTATATGATAAACATACCAAGCTAATGAAACCCAACTTGAAGGTGAAAGATCACAGCTCCGGTAGGTCTTCAAATCAGGAAATTGTTTAGCAAGAACATGGATCTAAGGCAAAAATTATAAATCTTTGTCATGATTAGAAAGCAACATAATCTAAAGGTGGAACTGAACCAAAGGACAATGTTCTTACCTTATCCACTAGTGGTTCACGATTATAAGGTGATTCATGCTCAAAGTATTCGAATACAAGCTGACCAAGTGCACTGCAGCTTCCATTCTCATCACTTGATGAACCTGTGAAAGGTTTACTTGCTAGTGAAAGTCTTTCCAGACCAAGGTTGCTTGCATCTGATAAGTTAGGAAGGTTTGAGCTGCCATTAACTACACTCTTAGATCCTCTTTCATGACGATAGCCACTGCTGCTGTCGCTGCTCGTGTCTCTAGCGGATTCAGAGTCACTCTCCTTACTGGGTTTCCTGTAACAACATGGAAAAGTTTATGAATCGGTTGTATACATGCACTAAAAGAGTGGTTTGCTAAGTCTTGTAACTAAGCCAAAGCATTGAAAGAGTGCCTGGAAAAGGTTTGGATATAGGTGTCTATCAGTTAAAATTGGATAAAAACAGACGAGGAAAATGATAAGAGTACTGCATGGTACATATTACTAGCAGGTATATGATTTGGTTTTCATTATAAAGTTACAGATTAAGCATGTATCCTACTAAGTGTCATTTAGAGTTTGCAAGCAATATCAAGTCTAAGAGCAATAGGACAAAATAGAATCAGAGAAATTTCTGGTGGCTGGTGACCATCTTACTAACAGTTAGTGTGATCTACGAGTTATATCAGCAATCTGCAGTTCTGTAAACATTATAGATGATTTGTTGAATTTAAATTGTATGTATTGCAAGTGTAAACAAACTTCACATATTCATCCAGACATGTTGTAATACATCATTAGATGAACTAGTTTTACATTGATAGTACATCAAAACTAAACTCAAATTAGTGTATAGACCATGCGATCTTGCAAGTTAGAGGATCAATTATCTGAGTATGTGTGCAGCTGATGAGGGCTCAGTAACAGACAGCATCAGAAGCAACAGTCACTCTTTCTAATCCACATGACTTTGTTAGGCAACGGTCTATAGTCTAGTAATATACTACTAAGTTCGAATCAGAGGAAGCTCTTCTAGTTTGCAATTCTGCATCACATTACTAATAAATTTATCAAAGAAATGACCTACACAGAACCAAAACTTCAGATGGTGTCTGACATGTGCTGATATCAGACACATGTTGGTGTCCAAGACACTAACACAACACCGACAAATGTGGCTGTATCCATTTACTTTCATTTTCTCGAATTATTACCAGTGTCTCTGTTAGGGGCGGAGCTAGGATCTAATAGTAGTTTGGGCAATGAGTAATTAACTTAACATGAGTTGAAGATCTATCACATAAATCACTGTGCTAGTCTTGGATACATGTGCTCTCATTTTTGTGTTTTTATGATTTGTTGAATAGACACAGGAAAGCAAAGCAGTTGATCACCCCATCTGTACTAAGTGGGGTCGACTATATGACATTTACAACAACAACCAAGTCTTATCCCACTAAGTAGGGCCGGCTCAATAGATCAAATTAGGCCATAATGTATTATCATAAACCATATTTCGATCCAACTGTTAATCTCTATATCCTTCTTAATAGTTTTTCTTATAGTTTTTCTAGGTCTTCCTCTGCCTTTAGTGAGCTGACTATCCTCCATATGGTTTACTCTCCTTACTACAGAATCTGTAGGTCTTCTCTCTACATGTGCACACCACCTAAGCCTAGTTTCCACCATGTTTTAAAAATTATTCAAAAAACTTGGGCCCCTATAAATCTATTACCATACACCTACATCTTCCCCTAGTCTATGTGTTGGTATCAGTGTCGTATCTCATGTCCGTGTCTAAGTACTTCATAGCTTCGAGATCCTTCTTCTAAATGCTTTTAGTTTATACTAGTAGCAAAGGACTACCTCAAAACCTGTTTAATTTGAACCACATTTACACAACAAAGATGCACAGGCAGAAGAACATAAAACTTTCCAGCAAGTTGAAAAAGGCAAAAAAGAAAGAAAAAAAAGAGAGAAAAAAACAAGCATCATAAACTATTATAGGGAACAATCTAAATCAACGACAAATCATCAACATAGAGTTGGTTTGGTCTGTCGTTGAAAATCCACAAATATCCATCTTGTCCCAAAGCAACCTTGAATGTATATTTCGAATTTTCGAATGTTAACCCCAAATGTAGCAAGAGCAATACATCAGAATGTTCAAATGAAAGGAATTAAATCAATCACTTGAAAAGCAAATCAAGAACAATCACTTTCATATTGAAGAAAGCACTAACCTTAACCGCAGGGAAGGCTTTGATGGATCAATATATAGCTGAATAGCAGACAAAGAGACATTGTAATACTGTTTAACAGATTCATTCCCAGACAATACCAATGGAACACCAGCTCCATATACACTCCACTCCTTGAAAGATTCCCACAAGTCCCCAAGCACAAAGTATGGTTGCAGTTCTGGCTCCACTGTTTTCCATCTTCTCTTACTTTTCTGTTTGTTTACACATGAATAAGCCAAACAATTCTCTTTGAAAAAAAACCAAAAAAAAAAAACCTAACACTACCTTAAAATAGTCCAAAACAACCACATTACACCATTTCTTTGCATTATTAACACAATTCAGTGGTTTGTTGCAAAGTAAGTTTTATCCTAATAACATTGCTTATTTGGTTCTAAAGAGCCTAGCGGTGGAACTCACACACACAAAGTACTAAGAAATGGTAGGTTTGAACCTATGCCCTAACATATCAAATGTCGTTGCAACCTTTTACAATCTGAGTTATACTTACAAAATAGTTTTATCCTAATAACAAATTAAATACTTGAACACATTAATTCATAAACAACCACATTATACAATTTCTTTGCACTATTAACTCAATTGAAAGGATATTACCAAAGTAAGTCTAATCCTAATAATCAATTGAATACTTGATCACATTAATTCATAAACCTAACTTCTCTAAACAAGTATCTCAGTCGGTGAGATAAAAACTATGAGGCACGGATACGGACACGACACAGGACACGACACGCCGACACCGTTAATAATTTGAAAAAATCACATAATTCAGTGTAATTATATGTGTCGATGTCGTGTCGGATACGACACGTGTCCGACACCGGGACACGGCCAATCCAAGGAGTGTCCGTGCTTCATAGGATAAGAGACATTGAACACTGAAATAGTTTAAAAATCATGAAAACTGACATAACCACCACCTTACTAACATTTCTCTATAAGCTTTTTTTTCTTCCATAACCAAACACAAAGTTTGAACCCTAAAAACCAACATAACAAATAACTTACTAAACCTATGTCTGGTTCCACGTTTCGAGTAGAATTGATTCTAAAAGTGATTTTTACACTTAAATTGATTGTTCAAATCACTTTTACATAAACTGTCCAAACATAAACGACTCTACATCCAACTCACTTAAAATCAATTTAACAAAATCAATTTGTCTACAGAAACAATTCATAAACAAAAACACAATAGTTTGAATCCTAAAACCTATCAAAATCACTAATTTACTAAAATTTGTATATATAATTTATAAACCCAACATGAATTTGATTCGAATTCGAAACATTTAAAAAAAAAACAGAAAATTGAACTCATATAATAAAAAATTATTAAAATTAAAAAGCATTGTTTTACTTTACCAATGGAAAACATTGAGCGGGAACATGCGGCGTAGTATGTTCAAGAAACCGACACAAATTAGAAGCATCAACGGTAGTTTCAATCGAAGTGGAAGAAACAGAGTTATCAGAAGAGGAACAAGGTGTGTTATTGTTTTCAATTAACGTTAATTCATGTTCCTCTTGTTGTTCCTGTTCCTGTTGTTGTTGTCTCTGTTTCCGTAACGCCGGTGGGCAGTAAAAACGATTCTCGACGTGATGGCGGGTGTTACGACGGCCGACGATGACGGCGCCACCAGAGACCGACATTGTGTTTCCGGCGATGATGAAACGACGACGTTGAGATGTAAGGTAGGTCAAGAGTTTTGATTGAGTCCAAACAAAACAATAAACAAAGTTTTGTGATTGTGTGTGTGTGTGTGTAAGTGTTAGTTAAGTGAAAATTGTGAACTGTGAAACACATGGGTTTTAACTTTTTTTTTTTAATTTTTTTTTTATTTTAGTCAAAAATATAAAATCTTTTTATTTATTTGTAGTCAACAAATTATAAACTTTTAATTTAGTTGCAGTCAAAAAATAAAAATAATTTTTTTGAAGTAATAAATTTGTACATTTAGAAACTTGTACATTTTATATTAAATATGTAGTTTTTTAATAAATAATTATTGTTTTCAATGAAAAATTACTACTTTTAGATATCTTAACATGTGCAATATTGCACATGTTAGACAAACCCATAATAAATTTGTCTTAAAAGTTTGTTACTATTACCATCAAATTATCGTTTGTTAGTATAGATATTTAATGTTAACTTTACATATTTTAAGATATATTGATAATATTAATGAGCGGTTCTATCTTTAGTTTCTTAACTTGTGTCTTAGCATAAGTTAGCATTTTTTTTCTTCTTTTCTATTGATCTAGTGACCAACACATACTCAAATAAAAACACACACAAATATGATGACCATGGTTTAGACTTGCGATTCCACATAAAACATTCTTATATTCAAACAATAAAGTTGTAACAACGGAGACCAAGAATTCAAATTATATGTAAAATATATATGATCTATGTGTTTTTTAAGTTCAAGGTTTCATCTGGATCCACTCACTATAGTGTGGCACTACCTACGCTAGCAACATACATTTTTGTACTTTTTTTAAGGGAAATAAGTTTAGTTCATTTCATCTGCAATCAAAGTACAAATACATAACGGTATATTAGTAAACAAGTCGGAGTTAGCATCAAATAAGACCATCTTCGTTAAAACATGAGCGACCCATTGACTTAAATCCGGCTAAACTTGACATGAGACTTCTAAAAAGAAATTTGGAACAAATGCTTACATGCATTCATTACACAACCAAATTCTTTTGAAAATAATCAACAACCTTCTTGGAAGCTAAAACAAAATCAGCTCTATCATGTTGTGCAACCGAATGGCTTCTCCCACCTCAACAACACAAAGCATGGAGAACCAAGCAGTTTTTGCCAACACCAAAAAAAATTGTCCATTGTAACGACCCAATTTTAAGATTTTATTTATTTAATTTCTTTATTTATTATTTAATTGTTGGTGTGCTTTATTTATTGGGTTTTAGATGAATTAAGGGTATTTTGGTAATTTGAGAAGTAAGGGTAATTTGGTAATTTTAGGATGAAGGATATTATAGTGATTTTGGGTGTGGAGAGTATTTAAGGAAATTGGTAGTAAATTGGGTAGTTAATGGAATATTGGTGTATGAGTAATAGTGGGAGTTTTAATGAAGTAATTGTGTAATAACATTTTGTGAGTGATAGAAAGTTATTAAGCTCATTAGTGAGTGTGACTAAGCCCAGGAGTATATAAGAGAAGTAGTCTTTAAGAAAATTAGGTCAAGAGAACTCATTTGTTCATTTTAGAGAAAGAGGCAAAGAGAGAGAAATAGAGAGAAAGAGGAAGAAAGAAGAATTTCAAGAGAAAATGAAATCTAGCTTGGGAGAAAGCTCAAGAGGGAGAGTAGATTAAAGATTAAAGTTAGCTTTTGGAAGGTTAAGGTAAGATGAAAGTTTATATTCACCATTTAGAGATTATGAGGGATATAGTGGTTATGGGTCATGTTTGTTTATATGAATTTCATGAAATTAGTGTTGTATTAGTTATGCTAATTGTGGGTATGATGAACTTTGTGAAATCAAATTGTTTATATGCTTAAACTTATACTTGATGTTATAGAATAAGTTGTGCTTGAGATTTTAGCTTAAATGTGTGAAAATCATGACGTTGTTGTTGATTATAGCTCAAATTATGTTCTAATTGCTTGCTAGGTGTTTGGGTATGTTTGTATGTTGAATTTCATGGAGTGAGTTATGTTAAATATGATGTTTGAATTAAGTTTGTGGTTTGTTGGTGATTTTTTTGAGAAATGGGTGATTAATCATGAAATGATGTTTTGATGAAACGAGTTTTTTGATTATGTTGGTGAAGTGGTTAGTGTGGTGAATTGAGTATGAAATTCTGTTTTGATTATGAGTTTTGGGTACGAAATTGAATTTGGGGAAAAACAGATTTTAAGCTAAAAGTCATTTTTTTAAAGTGATTATGGGAAATAAGTCATTCGACAGGTAGCACGACCGTGCGACCTGTCCTGTGTACGGGAAGTTCGATTTTTTTGGTGATTTTGATGTGCTAAGAATATTATTTGGTCCCAAACACCTAAACTTAGTTAATTGATGTATTTTTGAGTACTTAAACTTGGTTTAACTTAAGTTTATATTGGACTTGGACTGTATGAGGTAAATTTGAGAAAATAGACGAACTTTGACATTTTAAGGAAATAGACGGACTTTGAAAAATAACGAATCATACTAAGATAAATTGAGGATGACTATGTAATGTTTATGTGTAGATGAATGATGGTTAGCTTGTTCATGATATGCATTCTTAAAATGTTGATTAACTTGATGAAAATGTTTAATCGTCTCTAAGTGCAAATTGTGTTAAATGAATGAATGTTGTAGTTGATGTTATAAATGCTTGATGATGATTATGATGTTGATGATTTTGGTGAAGATGATTTATTGATGATGATAATTCATGAGGATGTGTGTAAATGTATATCTATAAATGATGATGAATACATGTATATGAAATGGTGAAGTTTATGATGGTGATGTTTCATATGAACGTATGCATTTGGTGAGTCATATGTTCATGTGTTCATGAGTATTGGTGTAAGATATTTCAATATCCAAGTGGAGATAGGATTAATCGGTAAAATAACTTCGACATCCGAAAA
>Ga0315914_1006639_pt1 | contig 16310 bp, 6 predicted proteins | sample MpolenodulesMG_FD_203920 | JGI IMG/M metagenome (GOLD analysis project Ga0315914, IMG submission 203920) | Medicago polymorpha root nodule microbial communities from Los Angeles, California, United States - elongated nodules | ecosystem: Host-associated > Plants > Roots > Nodule | place: USA... | reverse complement strand
CTAATACTCTCGACACCCTCGCACCAAACCAACCCCCCTCATCTCCCACTTCCCCATCCCTAATCTTCACTATCTCCCTCCACCAAGAAGAACCACTCCAGCCCCCAACCGCCAACCTCCCTGCCTCCTCACCATACCGCGCCACCAACACTCTATACCAGAAACACCCTCTGTCCTCCAACAACCTCCAACACCATTTACCTAACAAAGCAAGATTAAACTCCCTCAACCGTCTCACCCCCAACCCTCCACACTCCTTAGACAGACAAACAGAGCTCCAAGCAATCCAGGAAATTTTCCTGTTATCCTCACACCCTCCCCAAAAAAAGTTTTTAAACATAGATCCAAAATATTAAAATTAATATAACGTTTCTATGAAATAATTCTTTATTTTATATGCAAAACATCATTCAATATTTACATCGCACTCGTTGCAGATTTTATATGTTTTATTTGCATAAACAAATTTTATGTAAATATATGAGAAGTTTGATATGATAAAATTTTAAAAACTCATTAATATTGTCAAAATATAAACATTAATATAGTGATTAAATTGAATAAGTTTTTATTTTATATGCAAAACACCGTTCAATGTTTGCACCGTACCCCTTGCAGATTTTATGTGCTTATATATGCATAAATAAATTTTTATGTACATATATGAGAAAATCGATATGATAAAATTTTAAAAACTCATGACTATTTTTAAAATATCAACATCATTGTAGTGTTTCTATTAAATAACTTTTTATTTTATATGCAAAACACCGTTCAATGCTTGCATCGCACCTATTGCAGATTTTATGCGTTTAATCTGGAGAAACAATTTTTTATGTAAATATATGAGAAAATTGATATGATAAAATTGTGGAAACTCATTAATATTGTCAACATATAAACATTAGGCTTACTTGGACGTTTGGTCCCCTAAATAATTATCAGTTTACATTTTGATCCCATAACTCGTAAAATCAACATTTTGGTCCCTCTTCGTTTTGATCCGTTACTCAAAAAGGTCCTTGGCTTTTAACTTTAACCGCAAATGTTTATGATAAACTAACCTTAAGAGTGATCCACCATAGATCCAATTAATTATTTTAATTTAAACCGTTTGATCTTTTTTCTTAAATGAGGACCATTGGATTACGCAATTGTATTTTATCTTACCGTGAATACACAACAAGTAATTAATTCTTCCTATCTTCATCTTCTTCCTCACTTTTCATCATCATCACATTCATCAACACCATCATCATGTCCATCATTTTTATAAAAAAAATCAGAAACAAACAACAACATCATCATCATCATCACCATCGATCTCTATCAATAACAACCCCAAAAGAACAAAACCCAATTGCAGATCAATAACATCAACACAAAACCCAGTTCACTAGAGCAACAACAACACAATGATGAAGAATAACCAAAATGTGGTTTTGCCCTTCTAATGATGTTAAAATGGCAGAAGAATTGAGTATGAAAGCAAAAACCGTAAAACAAAATTGTTGCAAGCAAGAAAATAATGAAGAAGGATTGAAATCAAAGAACCCTTCTTTCTACTAGTACGAACTATAATTGCAACAATCTTTGACACAAAAAGACAAATCAGATCCAAAACAGCCTAATAACAAAACTAATGAAATCAATCAAAATTCTTCAAAATGATCCAATCTTCAACACAAAAAAGCATCAGATCCCTTCTGTTTGTAATCTCGATCACTACTTTTACCAATATTTGCTGTTAAAACCTTGATTTATCCCTTTTTCTCAAATCAAGCAGCGACCAACGGAGAAGAATAGTGATTTGTTGTTAATCACTACTTTTCATTCTCAACCTTGATTTGTCCTTCTCTTTTCATTCTCTTGTTTCCTTGGATTTGTTTCGTTGAATTTATGGATTTTGGTACTTTTTGGGGGAGAATATTACAGTTTGGTTTAATTAGAGTTGTTGTTGGTTTTGGGTGTCTGGGTTTTATGAATTGATGAATTTATGAATTTCTTTTTCTATGATGGTGGTGTCTGGTGTGTGATGAATATATGATTTTTTAGGTAAAGAGTAATTAATTGGGGGGATATATGGATTATGGGAGAAGAAGATATGAAAATTTTATTTTGGGAGAAGAAGAGATGAAGATTTCTGGAGATGAAGATGAAGGAATTGTTTAGTGATGAAGGAATTCTGGATTTTTTTTTTTTAAACGTTAATATAGATATGAAGAAGAAGAGAGAAGATGATTAAAAGTGAAAAAAATTTAAGTGTTGACGATTTACTATTAAATACAATGAACATGCAATCAAACGGTTAAAATCAAATCAAAAATTTTATACATTAAAAAACTAACGGAGGGGATCAAAGTGACTAACGGAGCAAAACAAGAGGGACCGAAATGTTGATTTTAGGAGTTATGGGACCAAAATGTAAACTGATAATTATTTAGGGGATAAAAGACTAATTAAGCTAACTTTAATATGGTGTTTGTATTGAATTACTTTTTATTTTATATATGCAAAACATCGTTCGATGTTAACATCGCATCCGTTGCAGATTTTATGTGTTTATATATACATAAATAAATTTTTATTTACGTATATGGAAAAATCGATATGATAAAATTTTAGAAACTCATGATTATTTTCAAAATATCAACATCATTGTAGTGTTTCTATTAAATAACTTTTTATTTTATAAGCAAAACACCGTTCAATATTTGCACCGCACCCCTTGAAGATTTTATGTTTTTTATCTCGAGAAACATATTTTTATGTAAATATATGAGAATGTTCATATGATAAAATTGTGGAAACTCATTAATATTTTCAGTTTGGAACTATATTCTTAGGTGGCTTGGAGTATTTACTGCTTTACCTTATGAAGCTTCAAGTCATTTTTATCAATTCAGATATATTGGTGGTGTAGCAAAGTCAAGGCGATCTCTGTTACAGGTCATCTAGATTGCAACAGTGTGGGAAATATGGAAGGAAAGAAATAATCGAATTTTCAATGTCAAAAATTGCTCCACTCAGCAGGTGGTGGACAAAATTAAGGCGTTATCTTTCATGTGGTTGAAGGGGAAACTAGTCAGTCTTCCTCTCAACTACCATGGTTGGTAGCACAGTCTGTTTACTATCCTGGGCATAAGCTGATTTTTTTCCTTTGGTGGTCCATTTTCAGTATTGTAATTGTTTGCTTTTTTGATACCGACTTTGTCTGTATTTCGGTGTTTCTTCCTTAGCACACCTTGTACTAGGAAGGCCATTTTTTTGTGGTAATATAATTCATTTTACCCTCTTTTAAAAAAAAATACACCCGTTGCAGATATAATGTGTTTATATATGCATAAATAAATTTTTTTGTACATATATGAGAAAATAGATATGATAAAATTATAGAAACTCGACTATTTTATATGCAAAACACCGTTCAATATTTGCACCGCACCCCTTGCTGATTTTATGCTTTTTATTTGGGGAAACATATTTTTATGTAAATATATGAGAACGTTCTTATGATAAAATTGTGGAAACTCATTAATATTTTCAAAATCTAAACATTAATATAGTGTTTCTATTGAATTACTTTTTATTTTATATATGCAAAACATCGTTCAATGTTTACACCGCACCCGTTGCAGATTTTATGTGTTTATATATCCATAAGTAAATTTTTATGTACATATATGAGAAAATAGATATAAAATTATAGAAACTCGATTATTTTCATAATATCAACATCCATGTAGTGTTTCTATTATATAACTTTTTATTTTATCTAGTCAAAAAACTTTTTATTTTATATTTAAAACACGGTTAAATATTTGCACTACACTCATTGAGGATTTTATATGCTTATATATGTAGATTTTTGTTTATCTAAGGATGGATGATAGTCGATATGATAAAATTTGAAAAACTATTGATTATTTTCAAAATATCAACATCACTGTATATATATATATTTTTTATCAAATCAACATCACTGTATTGTTTCTCCCAAACACAGTTATATATTTACACCGCACTCATTGTAGAATTTATGTTCTTATATCTCCAAAATCAAATAAAAAGATGGTCGTCCATAGTTATCATGATAATATATTGACTTTTAAAAAAAGGACAATTATTCCACTAAAAAAAAGGACAATTATGAAATTTTATTGAGTTTCGATTTTTATATATGGTTTTTTAAATAATTTTTTTTATAAAATGTTAGTTGATTAAAAAAACAAATAATATTTTAAAATTCCTTCAAAAAAAATATTTCAAAATGAAAAGTATTCTAAAGACTTTTTAATTTTGCATCCAAAAAACAAATAAATTGTTATATCCATCTATCCATGGAAGTACAGATAAGTTACAATTTTTTTTGTAGAGAAAAAATTGGCAACACCTTTTTGTTTTTAATTAAAAAACAAATAACGTTTTAAAAGTATTCCAAAGACTTGTTACTTTTGCATCCTTAAAAAACAAATATGCGTGGGAATTTGTTATATCCATAGATAATTCCATTTTTTTTTAATTCATTAAAAAAATTAGATTCTATATTTATCTGCGAAAATTTGTTAGATTTGTGATAACTAATATCCGTAATTCTTTTAATAAATTAATTAATTTCATAGTTATCCGTGGAATTTTGTTACAATTGTGATAACCATTATCCATAATTAATTTTAAAAAAACAATTAAATTAAATTTTGCAAAATGACCATTCTGCACATAAAATTAAGGAGATTATGAGTTTTAAAAAGGACGATTATGAAATTTTACTGTACTTCAACTTTTATATATTGTTAGTAGACAACTATATAAAAGTGATTTTTGTTACAAAATTAATTAGTTCAATCTTTTACTCATATTTTCTCTCTCCTCTAAAGAAAATCTATTTTTTTAGAAGTTACTCTTAACAACTTCTCATTTGAAGTTGTTTTTAGATTTTTTTGAAAAAGGTGATTTTTTCTTAAAAAAACTATAACAAACTTTTACTTTAATTTGTAACTAACGGACTCTAACCCTAACATGCCGTTTACTCGAAAAACATGCTGCTTAAATTCATTTTCTTTTAACCACATCTGAAACAGTTTGTATGTGTATTAATTTACAAAGGTAAATTGACAATTTAGAATTTTATCGTTTTTAACTTTTTTGTTGGTTTCATAATTAAAAATCAACATCGAAAATAAATAAGTGAGAAATTTATAGTTCGAATTGATAGCTGATAACAATATATACTTGTGGGGACTTACGGTTTTGATCTTTGATAGGTTATAACAATATATCAACCTCCCCTAAAAAACAACTTATTAATCTCATCCAAAATAAAATAAAGTGCATGGATAGAATTTTAGTGATATGCTGTGTTTAGTAGTCGTTAGCACATGTTAGGAATTTTGGGAAGAAAGAATTTACAGCGTGTATTAGTAAGTTGGTGTACATTGTTTTTTCTTTCAGCTTCAGTTTAGCGCTCAACAGAGTAATAATATTTTGCTTTTCGTATGATCAAATTGATGAGTGCGAAACTGACATGTCTTGTTTGTATTCTTTTTCTTTCAGTTATGTCTCGAGTATAGTCAACGTAACAGTAAACTATTAATCAAAATAAGAACTTTTACTATACCAAAGACTAAGATCAAGAGTACCAACTAGAGTATATGGTCCACTGATAGTTAAGTAAAACAGAGATCAAATCATTCCTCTGTATTCTTTTTCAAAAATAATTTTTCATTTTCCATCTTATATTTTTTAAGAAGATCTTTAATGTATTTCTCTTGACAAATAAAATATTCCTTTTTTTAACGATAAAATTTATTAATAATAAAATCTCTGTAATAAAAGATCTCGGTTTTAGTATAAAAGATCTCGAATTCTACAAGGACCAATGTCAAGTACCGTTTTCTATTGTCACATTGTTTATCTAATGCGATGCTAATTAGTTTGATTGTGAAATTAGGAAATTAACTTGTTTTTAATTATTTTTATGACGAGTGACCGGAATATAATTCGTGTCGATCGTGAATACTTCTTAAGTTATATTTTATTATTATAACAAGAAAATATTTTCGCGCCTAAAAGGAATTAAAGAGGCCGCTCTGCTTTTGCGTATACGGCACTGAATTTCGACTTTGTAATCTATTCGACCTCTTTCGCGCGTACGTATTACAAACACCATAATCAGCCCAAAAAATTGGAACTAGACACTAAATCTCTATCTCGAATCAAAAGTGTTCAGCTCACCATAATCCAAAAAACCAATCTCTCAAGCAATTGACAGGTGTAGCAACATCCAAAACAAAAAAGATCAGAATATGATTTACCTTGAGAACATTATCATCACCACACAAAAACTTTGATAACAGCCAAAATCATTCTGGTATCCTCAGCCTTCTTTTGGCACCTATTAAATAAAAACCCGAAGACAAAACCATCACCATATAACACCACAAACACAAACCATCATCGCACCCACCACAAAACACCACAAACACTATCATCACCAACCATCTTCACAACCAGCACCACAAACCAACATCACAACCACTACATAACATCGCAACCACCACCACCACAACCTATCTTCACAACCACCACCACCACAACCTATCATCACAACCACCACAGACACCATTACACTAACAATCTTCACAACCACCATCAGAAACCATCATCATAACCACCACATAACACCATAAAAATAATCACAACCAACCATATTCAACACCACCATATTGATAGTCCTTAAAACTCTCACGTCTTAATTTACCATTTTATCAATCTTGACGTTGTCATGAAAAAGAACATTTTAACTATAAGTTAAATACCTTATGTGGTTCTTTAAATTAGATGTTTATAACATGTTAGTATTTGATCGAAACAATCCCTTTCTTCATCTCTCTCTTCTCTCCTTTTCAAACCCTAGCCGTCACCCCTTTCTTCTTCTTCTTCTTTTTAGAGGGGTGATTTAGGATCAATTTTGACCAAAAAATCACCCATCCGAATTATTTTTCCTTCTATCCTAATTAAATAATTGAGTTCACATATTTTCTGTTTTCTTTCGTTTGTTTATGTGATTTCGTCATCTCTGAACGACTCACAACTTTGTTTGTTTTGATTTCCTGTCTTTGTGCAGTGTGTTTTTGATTTCCCGTCTTAGTGCGGTGTTTATTTGATTCAGGTTGAAAGATTAACTTTGAGCAAGTGCAGATCCGATCAATGACAATGACTTTGGCGTCGTCAAGGTTGCAGATCCAGAGACATGAGTATTTCGGAGACATAAATATAGTCATATTAGTCATATCTGTAGGCATAGGTCGTTTGTCGTTTTATGCTATTAACATGGATGATGTGAGTTTGTTCACAGATTCATCATTTTTGTTTTTAGCGAATTTGGATTTGTATCGTATCGATGTACGCTATCAATTTGAATGAATGAATGTCGTTTATTTTTGTCAAAAAAAAAAGTTAGTATTTAAAATTTTCTTTATAACAATAAACATTTTCTTGATGTTCTCATGAAAATATCAATTTAACCATTGGCGGAGCCAGACAAATAAATATTATCATTCATGAGAATATAAATTCGATTCCTGGATAATTCAATTTTTCATCAAATTTTACTAAAAAACACTAGCTTACTTTAACAACGCTCTACAAAAAAAATTAAAGAACTCACGGCTGATGGACATAGTTCATCCCTCATCATTATTTTTTTAAAGTAAAGAAAATAACAATTGAGAAAACCCACCGACCACAATTAATTTCAGCCTCCATCATCGGTTAGTAATTTAGTTGTTAGATCAATGTTTTCCTTTGTACAAATTTTAAATTGGTGACCTTAAACTTTGTAACCATAAGCTAACTACCCAATCCCATGGATGTGGAAAAATATTGTGGGACATTGGGACTAGTAGGTCAGCAGCATTTTCCTATGTAAGATAGTGTCAAGTGATCGAACCAAATTTAGGAAATTGTTGTTTAGGATTCCTCGTCAATATGTTAGACCCACTAATGCTATACTGATTATTCAGCCCATGAAAAAGTTGCATTTGATCCTACGCCTTTCTCTTTGAAACACTAGAATGAGCGTTGTCAACTATGTGTATCAACTAAGAATACTTGCTGATTTTGGAGTGTTGTTGTCTTGTCTATTTTCCTGTTTAAAATATTTGTTGTACGCTCATAGGGAGGGTATAAGGCACTTGTATTATGAATTGCCTTAGTGATGGACTAGTACACTTCTTGTGCTTGAGCTCTAGCTCTAGCTATTGATTTTCAATGAATAGTCGAAGTTATAAGAAAAAGTGGGACACAAAATAGACTATAAAAATAAATTATTGTGTCTTAATTGCAGTTTTGGCCATTTAAGTATCACAATCTTGCGATTTTGGCCTCCATAAAATACAATAACAAATCAGCCCCTAAGTTTACCCCTTTTGCACTTTTGGCTCTCCAGACCATTTTTGACTGGGTCAATGCATACGTGACACCCAAATCACTTTATTTATTAGACTTAATTGCAGTTTTGGCCCCCAAGTATCACAATCTTGCGATTTTGACTCTCTAAGAAAATACAAAGTCACATGTAGCACCTCACTTTAAGTGATGTGGGTGCCACATATGCATTGACTTGGTCAAAATTGGTCTGCGGGTCAAAAGTGCAAAATAGGGTAAATTTAGGGGGCTGATTTGTTATTGTTTTTTTAGGTGGCCAAAATCGCAAGATTGTGATACTTAAGAGGCCAAAACTGCAATTAAGCCAATTATTATTGCACATTGGTTTAAAAGGGGACACAATTCTTTAGTTTAAGCACATACTTTTAATCTTTTTGGATTAATTTCTCTATTTACTTCCTTCTAGGTGGTAGCTGTGTTTTGGAATTGTATAGCACAAAAGATGGAGGCGAAAGTTCATTGCATGGCGCGATAGTTCTTGGAGAAATACTCTTGCTTGCCCTGATTTTCCAATTTTGCTACAAAGGACTATCAGTGGACCATTCGTGAATGGTAGTGTTAACTGGTTAGCACATCATAACTTAAATTGTCATTTGTATGAAAGGGAAAATGTTACCATCAACCAGTTATTGATTTTATCGTTTGATTTGCGAACGGAGACGTGTAAGTATATGTTGTTGCCAGATGGTACAACCGCAGTATCCCAAGAACTACTAACTCTTGTTGTTTTGAGGGGTTGCTTATGTTTTTATTATAACCACGTGAAAACCCATTTTGTTTTGTGGGAAATGAAAGAGTTTGGAGTTCAAGAGTCTTGGACTCAGTTGGTGAATGTTAGCTATGTTCATCTTCAATTTGGTGAATTCCTTAATTGGTTGTTGTTGCCAGTGTGTTTATCCGAAAATGGAGATGTCGTGATGCTAGTTTGCGAAGAAGAGTATGATGCTATTATGTATAATCAGAAAGATGGCATTGTTGAACTTTCTAACAACCAAATTCGTTATGCTGAACATATGCAGAGCTTGGTTTTGCCTTGTCCTCATCCCACATTAATCTCGTATGCAACAACTGTTTGTTTTTCTGAATTTATGTTAGGTTGTGCATTTGGCATGATGACTATTGATGATTCTTTTAATTATGTGGATTGGATGATGTTAATTATTATGAGTTAAGTTTATATTTCTCCACTGGCTATTGATTTCATTTGCTAGTTCATGGTTGAATCCTATGTTGACTGCATTAGAGTTTAGATGTGTTGAATATCCTACAAAGGATTTCTGGCCATATACAGTAGTAATCATTGTCAATCTTGAGTAGAACTTCAGGTTATAATTCATAACCAATTTATTAAGTGGAAGTTGGATGCAGGAGTTGGGAACAATCTTTAAAATTGTAAAATGTATGTTTTGTAGAGTTGGTTTGGTTCGAATTTAGTAAAAATATTTGCAATAATTAATTTTAAAACCGACTGTTATTTATTGGTTTAATTTTCTTCTCCTTATGAAGTTCAAGCTAAACTGACGTATTCAATATGCTTTTATATGCTACATGTAGTCAGCAATCTCGGCCATTAATTTAAGATTGAACGAAACAAATTACAATTAATCAAACTGCTTTAACTCATCAATATAGATGGAACAACCAAGATCCATAATGACGATGTTAATACAATAATAATCCGTTTCCAAATTTACAAGACATTATCATTTTCCTTGGGCCATTATAGTGATAAAGTATTCGACTTGTGTTTGTTTGACTTGTGTTTAAGGAGTGGGAATACAAGTTGAATTGTGTGAAAAGAATTGTGATATTCCTTAAAAAGATCAACTCAATGTGACTCGTCTACTCAACCCGCGCACATGAATGGATATATTTATGTGGGTTCTATACTTTAAAAATAGACCTTACATAAAGTGTCAAATCTCATTGATTTTACCTAATAAAAAGAGTGGATGTTGAAAATATTTTGTTCCAAACACTTTTGTTATGGATTGTATTTTGTCCTATTCTTAGCCAAATGTTTTAAATTAAAAGGTGACTCCACAATTGAATAAAGACAAACTAGTTAACTAAACTCACTACGTCACATCAAATGAAGCTTCCCTGGAAACACTAATTTCACTATTGATGATCAAGAAAATGGGAACCACTGAACTTGCATGGCTATTTCCATCAAAATACTTAGAAGCTTCATAGGTGATCCTTGTTGACTTTCTGGAACGTAAAACTCGTCTTATATTGAGTGTCCCATTAACAAAAACAAAAATTTAATTACATTTCTCATCGTGTGAAAATGACTTATAATTTGGGAAGGAGGAAGTACTCATGTTTATAATGAATAATTTCTCAGTCTTTCTAAATTATCGCGCGCGCACACACATATGTATTTATATAAATAAACCTTCAAATAGTGCTATTTATCATAACAAAAACCTTCAAATTAAACCAAATGAAAACAATTCTTATACCACTTGTATAATACATTTATCCAGTAAAGTAGATGGTGCACCACTGATAGTGTGCTATTTCTATTGAACATCTGATCCAATAGGCATATTAGTAAGAAAAGCCAGTAGAAGCAAGAGTTGACTACTATAGTGCTTTCCTTGTAAACCAATTCTTACTTTTCTCTAGACTCTAACAAGGAACTTAATGGCCAGTGTTGTTGCAGAAGCGCTCCTATCGGCTTTTGTGGAGGTTTTGCTGGAAAAGATGATTTCAACCGAGTTTGTGAACTTCATTCGGAGCAAGAAACTTGACATTTCACTGTTGGAAAAGCTAAAATTAACATTGCTGAGTCTTCAAGCAGTACTGAATGATGCTGAGGAGAAACAAATCACCAATCCTGCTATCAAGCAATGGCTGGATAACCTGCGAGATGTTGTCTTTGAAGCTGATGATTTGTTAGACAAAATCAATACCGAGGCATTAAGAAGCAAAGTGAATAAGGTGCGGAACGTCCTTTCTTCTAATTTCAAACAGTCTTATGGATTGGTCAATTTTGATATTCAAAGATTATTTGAAAGATTGGAACACTTTGCACGGAAAGGACACTTGCTTGGATTGAAAGAAGGTGTTTCTTGCAGTGTTTGGAATGGAACGCCTACAAGTTCTGTGTTAGATGAATCTGCTATTTATGGCAGAGATGGTGACAGAAAAAAACTTCAAGAACTTTTGCTGCATGCTAGTGATGATGGCAACAATATAGGAGTGATTTCCATTGTGGGAATGGGAGGGTTGGGTAAAACAACTCTTGCTAAACTTCTTTACAATGATCCGGAGGTAAAGGAGAAATTTGATTTGAAAGGGTGGGCATATATCTCAAAAGATTTTGATATTGTCCGGGTCACTAAAACCCTTCTTGAATCTGTTACTTTTAAAACAATTGATGCCAATAACATGAATACCATGCATACTGAATTTGTCACTTCAAAAATAACCGACACTAGTGACCTGAATACTCTACAAGTGCAACTGCAGCAAAGTTTAATCCATAAAAGGTTTTTGCTAGTACTGGATGACATGTGGGATGGAAGCTATGTGGATTGGAACAATCTCAAAGACATCTTTAATGTTGGGGAAATGGGAAGTAAGATCATCATCACAACAAGAGATGAAAGAGTTGCACTAGTCACGCAAACCTTTCTTCCTATCCACTATTTGGCACCCTTGCAAAGTGATGAATGTTGGTCTTTACTTTCAAAACATGCATTTGGAGCAAGTAACTACAGGCTTCGGTCCAATCTAGAAGTAATTGGGAAAGAAATTACCAAAAAATGTGATGGTTTACCATTAGCCGCTGTAGCACTTGGGGGTCTTCTCCGCACCAAACTGTCACAGGATGACTGGAATGATGTACTAAAAAGTAACATTTGGAATTTGCCAAATGTTGGGGTGCAGTCGACTCTTCTATCTAGCTATCATTATCTTCCGGCTCCTTTAAAAAGATGTTTTGCTTACTGTTCAATTTTTCCAAAGAACTCCATCTTGCAAAAAAATATGGTAGTTCAGTTATGGATGGCAGAAGGCTTGGTACATAAATCCAAAAGACAGAAAAGTTGGGAAAAAGTAGGAGAAGAATACTTTGATGAATTAGTTTCAAGGTCACTGATACGTCGTCGGTATATTGATGGTGAAGAATGCTATGAAATGCATGACCTCGTCAATGATTTAGCTACAATGGTTTCATCTCCATATTGCATCAAGTTAGACGAACATGAAATAAATGATAAGGTACGTCATTTGTCATGCATTAGAAGGAAATATGACTCGTACAGTAAATTTGATAAATTATATGGACTTAAAGGTCTACGTACCTTCTTGGTCTTGCCATTACAAGAACCGGTGTGGTTAATCTATTCCATATCAGACAGGGTGGTACGCGAATTGTTGCCAGCGATGAAACAATTACGCGTGCTGTCGTTGTCAAACTACAGGAGTATCACCGAGTTGCCCAATTCTATTGGAAATTTGATATGTCTGCGGTACTTAAATCTCTCTAACACTGCGATTGAAAGGCTTCCATCTGTGACATGCAACCTCTACAATCTGCTGACCTTGTTGTTGTTTGGTTGTTGGTGTCTTGTTGAATTGCCTGAGGACATCGTAAAATTGGTTAATCTACGCCACCTTGACATCAGAGGTACTCAATTGAAGGAGATGCCAGTACAAATAGCCAGACTACAAAATCTTCAAACTTTGTCTGATTTTGCTATTGGCAATCATCGTGATGGATTGAAGGCTAGAGAGTTGGGAAAATTTCCACATCTAAAGGGAAATCTTTCCATCTCAAATCTACAAAATATCCATGACCCCTTTGATGCTTTTGAAGCAAATTTGAAGGTGAAAGAACAAATTGACAACTTGGAACTACAGTGGAGTGGCACTACTAGTCAAAGTTCACAAATTCAAGCTCTTGTACTTGAACAACTTCAACCTTCAACAAATTTGAAGAATCTCACCATCAAAGGTTATGCTGGAACAAGCTTTCCGAATTGGTTGGGTGATTCATTATTTAGCAACATGGTGTATCTGCACATAAGTGGCAGTGATCATTGTTCTTTGCTGCCACCACTTGGACAATTACATGGTTTGAAGAAACTCAGTATTGCCAGTATGAAATCAGTAAAGAGTCTTGGTTCTGAATTTTATGGAAATAGTAGTTGTCCTTCGTTTCAACCATTTCCTTCCTTGGAGACTCTAGAATTTGAAGAGATGCTCGAGTGGGGGGAATGGAACTTGACTGGAGGTGAAGCAACAAAGTTTCCTAGTCTAACAAATCTGTCTCTGGAAACATGTCCCAAACTCAAAGGAAACATGCCTTGCAACCTTCCTTCGTTAACTACACTTGAGTTAAAGGTGTGTGATCTACTTCTGGAGTTGAGGCCCTCAGACGATCAAATCATCCAATCGATATGGTCTCCTCTTAATTCTCTTCGACAGTTGACTTTGGTCAGCTTTCCCTCTCTAATGTCTTTTCCAAGAGACGGTCTGCCCAAAACCTTACAATCTCTCACCATCCATGATTGTGAGAATTTAGAATTCCTTCCTTGTGAATCCTTGCACAATTATTCATCACTCGAGGACATAACGATATTTTATAGTTGTAACTCAATGACATCTTTTACCTTGGGCTCTCTCCCTGTCCTAAAAAATCTTCATCTATCCGGTTGTCAAAATCTTAAATCAATTTTCATTGCAGAAGATGCCTCGCAGAGTCTCTCGTTTATTCAAAGTATCACAATTTGGCATTGTGATGAATTGGAGTCATTTTCCCTTGGTGGATTTTCCGCTCCTAACCTCATTCATTTCGAGGTGTGTTGGTGTAAGAAGCTTCATTCACTTCCAGAACCAATTAACGCCTTCCGTGACATTAAAGAATTAAGAATACTTGATCTTCCAAATCTACAACTTTTTGCCAAAGAGGGTTTGCCTATCAATTTACGGGAACTAACTGTTGGAGGGATTTTGTGCAATAGAGCTATTACCAAGTGGGGCTTAGAACGTCTCACTTGTCTCTCCGAGCTGCACATTTGGGGTGACGACATCATGAATGCGTTGATGAAAATGGAAATGCCATTGTTACCCGCTTCTGTCATTTCCATAAACATCTCTTTACTATATGACATTAAAAGTTTGGATGGAAAGTGGCTTCGCCATCTCACTTCTCTACAGAACCTTGAGTTTTCATTCTGTGACAACCTCAAGTCGTTGCCAGAACATGGAATGCCTTCCTCTCTTTCTGTTCTCAGTATTTCCCACTGTCCATTACTTGAAGCAAGTTGGCGGAGAAAGCGAGGGAAAGAGTGGCGCAAGATTTCTCTGATTCCCTGCATAGTTATCAACAGCAAAATAATCACATGAGTTTCCAGGTCAGTCTCAATAGTACTACTATCTTTCAGTTTCTCTAGATTTTGTTATCTTTAGCTATCACTAAAATTATTTTCTCTGTGATTTGGATTTAGGTTTAAGTATATTGTTGTGTGACTTGAAAATTTGAAGTCTGATTGACTATTGACATCGTTTCACCATGCTATCAGAATTTTTTAAAATCTGTGGCTAGGCTGCCACTCTTTTTTATTTAGTGTCACTGTCTCTTTAGTGTAGCTGGCCAGACATCTACATGAATCTTCCAGCATTTCAGAAGTTGAACACTATGATTATTGTAGGTTGTCTTTGAAACACAGTTCCTGTATTAAAAGACTGATTCATCTTTGTGGTGTTATTTTTAATAGGAGACACTGGACTCAATGATCCATACTGAGTTTTGGTATGCAGGGGAGGAACACAAGTTGAAGACAAAACAAAAGATGGTGGTTTCTATAGCCTCAAGTTCCAAAAATTGGGCTTTTCACATTGAAAGAAAGAGGTGTCTTCATCAAGGTTTCTACAACAAGTTTTCAAGGTTTTCAAAAGAGGCTATAGTGATGAATATTCAAAAGAGGTTATATTTGTCAATGTAATACTCCATCCAAAATATCACATTTTAGAACCTAATTGTGCCACAGGATGGAAAATTCTTGCATGAAGATAACCAATACAAGTAGCCCTTTTCCAATCAATAAATATGAAAACCACTATGTTAGGGAAAGCAACTGGAACATTCCACAACATGGCAGAATCTACTTGTAAATCCAGTTTCAAACCACAGGATAACACGATCTAGGGATAATTTGTGTATTTATCCAATATACAATCAAGATACATTATGGCCCCGTTTGGATAAACAACTTATATAGATGCTTATAGCATTAGGGCTTATAACATTAGAGCTTACATTGTAAGCTCTTATACTTGATAAGCTATTTATGTTTGGATATGTACACTAAAAAGTACTTACATAAATTGAAGTGTTTGGATGTGACATTACATAAGCAATTATCGAAATTTTAAATATTTTAAATTTAACAAAAAAATCAAAGAATCGAACCACAATTATCAAGTTTTTTTAAAAAAAAAATTAATCAAGATGTAAAAAACAATATTATAATATATTAATTATAATTACACACACATAGTATAATCAATATTCGTCCTTAAAAAAAATATCAATATTTATATAAGACAAAATTAACATTAGAGGTGTAAATAAACTTACCATATATATTAGTGTACAGTTTGTTACCAAAAAAGACAAGTTAGGTTTGTTTTTTTTATTCAGTTTCATTTTGTTACGTAAGAAAAAAAAAATAAAAATCTTAGTTACGTGTGTTACTTTAGTAAGATAAGTATATAGCAATTTTGTTACTCATGCACCGCCAAAGATAACTAACATTATAATTAAAATATATGTTTTGAAAAAGTGGATGCAGAGAGAATCGAAGGAGGTTACATAAATTCATAAGCTCCTTGTTAAGCCGGAG
>Ga0315914_1006638_pt1 | contig 16311 bp, 11 predicted proteins | sample MpolenodulesMG_FD_203920 | JGI IMG/M metagenome (GOLD analysis project Ga0315914, IMG submission 203920) | Medicago polymorpha root nodule microbial communities from Los Angeles, California, United States - elongated nodules | ecosystem: Host-associated > Plants > Roots > Nodule | place: USA... | reverse complement strand
ATATATTTATTTGCAATTGAAGTAAAATAGCTCAAAAAGGAAATAATATTTAAATAAAACTAAATCAAATCTAAATATAATAAACTCAAATAACATATTAAAAATACTAATTTATCGACTCATCATCGAGACCGTGTGGCGTCTTTTGACAGAAAAAGGGTTTTAAAAGCAAAGTAAAGGCATTAAGTTTAAATTGCAGAAACTTAATGGAAAGGTAAAATACAATGCATTAAAAATAAAGGTGGTTCGACAAATCCTTTACATACATTCTTTATGACTCTCAGGCCGGTACTTCGAGTGTTTTAAAATTATGTATAGGTGATTTGCGACCCGTTTTCCCTATGGAAAACTCTTATATATACATAGAAAATAACTGGAAAGAAAATTAGTCACACGATCAACACTCATTCCATGTAGACAACCCGCTTGTCTCCCACGTTCTCCATTGAGGAAATCATTTCTGTTTTGAAATTTGAATATTCCCGCTTCAAAGGCAGTTGCTGGATTTTGACGGTTTTGCGTCTTTGAATATCTTGTCGAATCTTAAGGCTTTTAAACTTTTTCATGCTAAGTCCAACATCTCGTCGAAACTCCTTAATTTGAAGAAAAGACTTCGATTCCTATAAGAGTAAAAGCCAACTAAAGTTGACCACATTAAATGTGGCTGGTGAAATTACCAACTAACAAATAGCCCCCCAACAATGTCATTTTTGACTGAATATATTCGAAGGAGAGAATTGGCATTTTTGAAAAACTCTAAGTGTAACGCCCTATTTCTATTAAAGCGATAAAACACGCGAATAAAACATTTATTCAAGAAATAGACGTACGCTACGTCTTCAACAAAACAAATTCCAACAACATGCATTTATAAAAATTCTCAACAGTCGCAGCGGATATAAATCATACATGTCCTAAGATCAATATACATCATCATATAAAATCTCCAAATCCCGACATATGGGTCAAATCTCAATAACAAATAGATCCAACAAAACATAAAGACCGACGTCCTAAATCAGAGCCTAATCTAAGACTTCAAGAAACGATAACGGAGATTAGCTCCGCTATCCAAGCACTCACCAAAAGCAAACTACTCCTGCACGCCGTCTACCCATTCATACAAACAGGTAGGCGGTCAAAACCACTGGGGGTTAGCTTCACATCAATCATAATCAACATAAACAGTTGGACATAAATGAATCAAATTAAGTCTCAATTAATTATCAAGAGAAATTAACTTTCATATGCATATACACACAACAATTACAATGTCACGAGTATATATTCATCGAACGCACTTACCAACAACGACCATCATTCACATACATCACTTAAGACTCATGTTAATATGATATGCGCCTATATACGACACATATATGCATGTGGTACCATATTACCGACAACTAGATGACAACATAACATCTTATGTAAGAGTACACCTCCTCTTACGATTCAACTATGTAAAAGTACACCTCCTTTTACATTTCTCATATGACTCAATATGATTTATGATGCATGGACATACAAGCTAAGACCCAATAATGCAAAACCTTCAACATATACATCCACCAACAACAATGTAAAAGTACACCTCCATTTACATTAACTAGTTCATCAACAATTGCATTATCAAGTATTTACGTCCACACAATCAACAATTCACAATTCAAATAAGAGTCCTTGCCATATTATCAACAAACATCAACATCAATTGTCATATATACATTAATCAACATCAACTACATAATATGGCTCAACAACTTCATACACTTTCTCATAATTCAAGTAAAGGAGAAAATACGACACTTTATGATAACATCATATTCAACACCTAACAATCATTCACATATCTTCATTTAATCATATAAAGTTATTCATGAAAGATTTATAAGGTAATAGGCTTTAAAGAACCATTTTCAACAAAGTCCGTATCAAGTAGCAAAACGGCCAACATTGATACTTTTCAAAGCAAAGTAACTTGTTCAAGTTTGAAAACCTACAACTCGATCTTAATTAATCATATAAGTATGAACATAGGCCACTTACGAACTATCAAGAATTAGTTCAAAGATTAGCCTAAGTTCGTATGAGAAAATCCCAAGTTCACATAATCCACAATCCCACCCAAAAATCAAGTTTGGCATGATTAAGACATTATACCATCCTTACATGCCTTGTCTAAGTCTATATGAACTGTAGACCAAGCTTGTAATCCTTTTAGTTCACAAAAGTTCATTTTCCGACAAAATCCGAAAAACCGAAACGACACAATTACAAGTTTCAAACCATTTGGAAAATCTAAGTTTCAACAAAGCCAATTATGTTCCAGTAGAAAAGTAAGTGAAAACAGCAAAAGAACACTTCAAAACGATCGCATAGGACCCCTACACGACTGCCCCCAAGCACCCGGACACGGAACAACGTTCTCGTTGTCCTGTCCGAGGCACCTGGCGCTAGAGGTGCAGCGCCTAGCGCTAGCTCTCTGACAATGGGCGCCTAGTGCCCTTGCTCAGGCGCAGCGCTCCGTAAACGCGTGTTTTCGCGTGTTTCGGCCTCGGGTCTTCGCCATTTTCCCTCAAAAATCGTAGGGTTAAGTCCCCCATTCATCAAAAATGATCCAAGGCATGACCTGTGACTCTAACACATCGAATACACTCGTTTCACGACATTTGAATAAGTTATGAAATTTTTTAAAAGCTATTTTCTCAAAACACAAGTTTTCAACAACAACCAAAATTCAATTCTTCTCAACAACTCAATTCAACTACAACAACTTCAATCATAATTCATACACAAACCATGATATGAGATTATCAACAACAATCAACAACAACCACAACTTATAATCATGTATTTAATCACAATTCAACAACATCATGTCATAATTCCTCAATTGAGCATAATTCATCAACTATACAAATATATATATATATATATATATATATATATATATATATATATCATGAACATGCAAATTCATCATCAACAATTCAATTATCAACAAATTAACGTACCCAAACATATCACTAAAGATAGAGCACGAATTTCAACAAGTAAGTTCATAATAATCACTTATTCAAATAAGCACTTATGCATATAATTAGGGAAGAAGCTACAACTAAGAGATTATGATGGAAATCTAACCCCCTTACCCCAATAATCAATAATCCTAGAAAAAGCTTCAATTAAGCTCCTAGAATCCCTAGCTCCTCTTGGTTCTTCAAGCTTTCTCTACAACCCTCCTCTCTTCCTCTTGCCCCTTTCACTCTCCACCTCTTCTCAAAATTTGTAAAATGACTGTGTTACCCTATTTCCTTTAATGACTAATTCTTATACAGTCTCTACACAATTGGGTTGAACCCTCTTAATGTCTTAATGGGCTCACAACATTTATAAACTAACTCCCAAAGTTTCTATCCACTAACGGTTAAAAGTTATCGAATAATTACTGGTTCAAAACTAATTATCACTACTGAATAGTAACTTGGTAAAAATAATGGTTCTCACTTGAAACACTAAAAATAACCTTCGCCATGAAATTACTAATTTACCAATGCTCACAAAATGACCAAAGTACCCATGAGTCCAAAATGACTATAATACCCTTCTAATACCGAAATCCACTAATCCAAACCCAAAATACACACAGATGCAATTAACCACACACAAGCACCTATAAACACATTACAACAATTAAAAAAAGATAAATCTAGCTAAAATCGGGCTGTTACACTAAATATTTCAAAGCATGATGTCATGCTAGTCATGACTTTCAAGAGTAGTCATTTCAAGGTTTCTTTTACTACATGATCCCAAGATTTTGTGAGCCACTACTCCCGAACTTGAAAAGTTAATGGAACCTTTCCATTTACCCTGAAACACCACATGTCTTCTATTATCCTTTCATCTTTATTTCTGCAAGTTTTCCAATTCTTTTCATCATTATGGCGCCTCCTTCTTGTCGATCGTTTTTCTTGAAACTCTCAGCTTCCCCACTAAGTCAAGAAAATTAACTCCACATTCAAGACACACATCAGTTTATGAACAAGGATATGATGAGTTTTGCTATCTCATTTACTTCCCTCATTTATAAAAACCCTTCTTGTTGCCATAAAACACCACTTCACTATTGTTCTTTAGGTTTTGCTACCTGCATCCTTGTTTTCTTTCCATACATAACCGAAGAAAATTTTTTGCGAACAAGAATGGACAAGTTTCCAAACGAATTTCTCCTAGTTATCATTAAGAAGATAACTGTTTTGGGATCAAAGATCTCTTCAACTTCAAAGAAACATCTCATCGTCATTGCCAGCTTGTCGACAAGAAAGCCACTTTCAGATTGCTTCTGACAAACTATCTGAGGTTTTTTGCTGATGATTCGTCCAACGCTACAAAGGACAGATTCATGCAAAGGCTTGCCTACAGTGGACATGCATTGATTTGCATGGTATTGGCAGCTTGCTTACTTCTCCAACCCCAACCTGATTTGGAAACTATCAGGAATATTCTAGCGAAGGCGGTGAAATGTGGATCTGATGGGGCCAAGTATCTTAAAATCATACTAGATGTGTTAGCCACTAGGGGACTCTTTGAAGTTCGCATTTTCTCAGCTTTCTCTAACCTCCTCTTTCACAAGCAACTTTCCAATTACAGGCGTATCATTATGCATGCAGACGACCTCCATTGAGTAATGGTCAATGCTCTTTGGCTTAGGGTACAAGTTTACTTGTACTTCTGCCACTGCTCTCAAAGGAAGTCGAAGATTCAGGAACATCACCTCACCGCTTCCTGGTGCTGATGAAGATTATCCTCGAGACAACTTTTGCCTTGCTTTTCACCTCGACCTTGATATTGCTTTGTTTTTTGACTACTTTCGTTTCCTTGATCTTGACTTTTTACTTTAGGATAAAAATTTAGAAGCCGTTTCTGTAATGTGTCGAAATGAACATACTTTAGTTATTCACCTATATTTCGTCGTAATGTATTTTGGCCTAGTAGCTGGTCTTTTATTTTAATCAATAGTTTTTTTGGCAACTTTCATTTGGCACTTTTCTTTTATCTAATTTCAACTGCCAATTTTGGTACATGATGGCTTCATAAAAGCACAATCATGTTGCAACATATTGACTAAAAATGAAGCCAATTGTGTTATCGACAAAATAAAAGAAACGGACTTATCTAGAATAACCTGAACAAGTAAGTGCAATTCAGTCGTGACTTCTCGTTGTTCCACTTTCTCCATTATCACTTATTATTGGGTACGTGGCACATTTTGAGAAGGCATGAACTTGAAAGAGTTCTTTTGACCGTTTCATACTCCAGGTCTATAAAATACACCTTGCTAGAAAATGGATTTCACATCCTCTAAGATCTTCTTTTAATCATCTAAAAAGAAAACCCACCATCGTATCATGTCTTCAGTTCCACCTATCTACATTCTCATGAGTAATGAAAAAAAATTGGAACTGAAGGCTAAAGATCCTTCTATGGCTTTGAGGCTCATCGTGGAGAGAAATGTGCCCTCTTCTTTTCCTTCTCCAGGTTACCCTAAAAAATTTAATCCATACTCTTTTGAGAGTGCTCGTGATGGCATCCTTCAACAATTGCAAGCAAATTTTTTTTAATGTCGACCTATTTCATATGTTGGAAAAATATTCTAGCCATAGTTCGTATTTAGTTGCCCTAGTCAAAACTCTCAGCAACTCTCATGAATCCACTACCAATTTCTGCTTTCTTGTGTTCTTGGTTGAATTTGTCCCTCTCTTAGGACAAATACTGCAATTTCTTTACAACAAACAACAACTTACCCAAAGGGCAGCGGTGCGTCATCACCTTCGTCTAAACCACTTTGATGAATGAAATTTTATAGCACAATACGTTTTATCTCTCAATTATTGAAGCAAGGCCTCAAGCAGGGCATTATGTTCGAAGGCACTAAAGGCTATTGAACACTACGAGGTAGCGGTCAAACTTGGACACGAGCTCACGTGTTTAGACCTGGAAAAAGAATTTCTGGAAACGAAGCTGGAAATTTGTGAAACGAGGTCACGTGTTTAAACGTTCTATTGTCAAAAAATATTTCTCTCAAAAAATTTCAGGATATAATGGCTCACTTGAATTTGAATTTAATTCTCCTTCTGCCCCTACAAGTTTTGGTATTAACCATTTTATTGAAAGGCATTTATTAGGAATCAATTTACCTTCGACTTCCCTTGCTTATTGCAATCTCCATCTAGAAATCATACATCCTAAAACGGCTTGCACTGAGATATCAAAATTGTAATCAAATTTTTGGCTTGCACCCAATTTTCCTTTTGGATTGTCACCAATTGTTTCAATTATATCTTTGTTAACAGCATCTACAATGACTTCCACCATGTTGCAACTTCCAACTTTAGTATACATTGTGTCGACAACGTTTAAAGGATCGACATCCACTTGCTTTTGAGGCTTTGTCTTGTCTCCAAACTTCAGTCTGCCTTCATTCAGAGCTCTTTGTACTAAGTCCCTGAAAAGCACACAATGTGAAGTCTTATGACCCAAAAAATTATGATATTTACAAAACTCTTTCTTTTTACATTGCTCTAGTGATGGGATTTTTAAACCATTAGGTACCGCCACTTGACCATCAGCAACTAAGAGGTCAAAAATATCCTCGCATTTGGTTACATCGAACGTGGAAGTTTTGGGAGTGTATTTATCATTTTGTGTTTCGACAGGATTTCTCCCATCAGATGGCCTCAACACTTCACATGTATAAGGAGGCCCAGGTTTCAATTCAGCAAAGTTAATCTCGCCGTCTTCGACATCTTCATAAGCTATGTCGAATTCTTGGTCGCTTACATTTGTATCAACATAAGCAACCTTTCTTTTCTGAACTTATGAGTTCTAGCCTTTTTAGCCTTTAGTCTTTCTACTTGTCAAACTCTATCGACCAATTGGGTCATGTCTCTCAAGTATTGAGTGTCTAATTTTTTCCTAATGGAATAATCTAGGTCACTAGCGGTCATTTTGACTAACTCATGTTCAGGCACTTGAGTAAAACACATTGTCTTTTACAATATGAATCTAGTCAAATAATGATCGACGGACTCAGTTGTTCTTCACCTAACACTTGCTAATTCCTTTAGACTTATCTTAGATTGGCCCATGTAAAATTGTTCATGAAATAACCTCTTTAATTGAGTACAATGTTGAATGGAATGCGGTGCATGCATGGTGAACCACGTAAAGGAATTCTTTGTTAGAGAATTTGGAAAGAATTTTAATCTCAAATTCTCATTATTTGCAATATCTACAGCCTCCGTTAAATAACGTACTATGTGTTTGATAGTAGGATCGCTGGTGTCACCAGCAAACGTTGTGAACTTAAGAATTTTATAATTCCTAGGAAGTTTGTGAGATTATTATGTCAACAAATTTAACTAAGTTTATTTTCTAAACTTTTCAGAAATCATTTGATAAGTATCATTTGTCAATTGAAATTGATATTGAACAACTTGTAGCATATTTGTTCATAAAAATGAACTTGAAGAACCATTCTTTAGACGTCTAAAGTTAATTGTATGATTGATACTTATGAGACCATACCTTACAAACTCGATTTGGGTTATGAGACCATGCTTTGTAAACTCTATTATGGGAATCAACAATCTTGTATGTTGATATATTGATTTGCATCAAGCCAACACATTACTATATGTAACTCTTCCTCTTAATTTAAGGTTTTAGGTTAACAACCTAATATTTTCCTTCTAAGTGAACTTTTGGATGTGTTGTGCATATCACATTGCTCCAATATAATGCACTAAGATAAATTTTGAAAGAATATTGAGAAAATATATTTGATATGAATCTCCATGTATCATTAATTGTATTGAGACAAGTTTTTTACAGCCCATTAGGGTGATCATCAATTGATGGATTAGTTTTCTCAATATTAAGGGGAAATAATAAGCAGTTGAAAATGTGAACTTAAAGTTCAAATAAATTATTTGAAAGAAAATATTATTGTCTCATTTTGATACTCAAGATTTAACTCATTTGCAAAGTTAAACAAATCAAATATCAGCTGCTAATGCTCCAAACGAAATAGATGATCAGTTGTGCCTGAAGCATGGTAGATCAATCGATTCCAAATATAAAAAGGCTCGAATAAGAAAATGAGCTTAAAGGAATGAAAACTCAAACAAGGACATAGAAACTATAAAAGAGTTTTATGACACAATTGATTATTTTCAGTTTCAGAAGAACTGATCAGGTACCTGAAACTTATGAAATATTGATATATTATGTCATGAATGAAAGATCTCAATGAAATGAGATGGAACCAAAATGAAGTCAACGTCGACGTATTTTTTGATATAATATAGTGCTATATAATAAGTAATAATGAGGATCATGGGTTAAAGTCTATTAAAGATTATAGATAAAGTGATAAGTAATAATGAGGATCATGGGTTAAAGTCTATTAAAGATTATAATAGATAAAGAAAATATCTACAAATAGAAAGAGACAATTTCAGTAAAATCAAACTCGTTTCATAAAGCTGAATTTGTTTGGACTTGTAGTCCGCACATTTGAAAGTGTGAAGTTAAATGGATATATATGATTTTTCGTGCGAAAAGAGAATTAGTATGGTAAAATACATATATGTAGAGTTTGATATGTTCACTTGAAGTTAATTGGTAAATATCTACCATTTATTTTTAAGAGATATAAATTGTTTAGACAAATCCTCACTTGAAGTGAATTCAAGAACTTTTTCATACTTGATTAAGTTCAATAGCACATGAAAGGATAAAATTATATGAAAGATGTGTTACAATTTATTTGTATGGCTCACTTGATCGTGATGGTTATATGAAACTCCCTGAAAGATTTTGGTTGTGTAAGACATACTATCAAAACTATTGAAGAGATAATATCATTTGTCCATTTTAAGTGTATTGAAATGAATTTCTTATAATCGATGTTATGATAATTGTATAAATATTATTAGAGCTCCTGAAGAGATTTTAAAATTTGTTATATAAAGGTCGATTTGGATAAATCTAACTAATTATGTAATAGAATGACTGTGAAATCACTTGGCGTGAGTAAAGATCACGTCCTCAAGAAAATTATGAACAATTTAAATTGGTCAGGTTAGGACACAAATATATTTTGCTTATATATCGTGGTATTTTTTTGTCAATATTAGTAAATACAAATATTGCAGCAAAGTCAAGCATACAATTTGTATCTTAGAGAAACAACAATGTCATCCGATCATTTGAAAATGTTAGCACTACATCAAGGAAGTAGAGAATGCTATTTATTAAGGATTATGATTTCACACGTACAAGAAACTTGTGGTTTTCTAATTTTATAAGGAGACTCTTTCTACAACTCAATATGAAGACAATATCTCAAGAACTGGTAATTTGGAGATGAGCATAGAGATATACAATATCTTTCTACATAGTCACCGTCAAGTAAAGATTTTGGATAACTAGCATAAAAGATTACTTGACATTCTTCATCTTGTATATAATTGTCTTTATGAGAGGGAGACAAAAACGTATTTTGCACTCTTTTGCCCTTAACCATAGTTTTATCCCGTTGTGCTCTTTTTCTTTCACTAGAATTTTTTTCCGTCGGGTTTTTCTCTAATAAGGTTTTAATGACGCATATCCTTGATAGACATCCAAGAAGGAGTGTTATGAATATCATAAGTGGATGTCCAAAACCCTTGTACTTATCTCTTAAGTGACACCATAATACTTATCTTCTGAGTCACATATATTCGTACTTATCTCTTAAGTACTTAACTCTTAAGTCATATCATTGTACTTCTCTATAAATAGAGATCACATGTAACATCATTGTACACTACAAGAAAATAATATAATCATCTATGTTTCTCTCTTCTTCTATACTTCTCTTTATTCTTGTTCTTATTCTAATAGTTTTATAACAATTACAAGGATAATATAACCTAATAATAATAATAATAAAAATTGTTCAAGATAATATAGTCTAATCATAATAAAAGATGTTACAAGGATAATATTCAGATTTTAAATTAATCTTTGCTCCCTTCCTCTCCCCTCCCCTCTCATCCCATTCTAAAAATTGAACCAAACACATCAAATTAAAAATGTTTCCTTCCGTCCTAAACTCTCTGACTAAACGGACCCTAAATAACAAGTTTGTTTTGGAAACACAAGACTTTACTTTTGTTTTAGCAATAATTATACCATTTTTTTAATGTAAACTTACCTATTTTAAAACTTTAACCAATGTCCCTAATTTAATTTACATATCATTCTCATAAAAATAAATTATCATTTTTTTAAGGGTAAAAATAAATTATCATGTGCCGTGCATTGTTGTTTTTAGTATTTAATCTAATCATCTTTAAAAAAAAATTATTTAATGTGATCATAATTTTTTAAGATGTTGTGCATATATGTAAACCCCGTTTACATTTTTCACATTTTTTAAGAAAAATTGTCAGTGTAATTATTGAGTCTATTTTGTGTGTTAATATTACCAAATTGTCATTTGTTTGTATGTGTATTAAATTTGATCTTTCATATATTAAGACAAGTTAGTAGTATTAATTAGGGTTAATAGTGTTTTACCCATGTAATATAGGTCATTTTCAGGTTTACCCTCTGTAAAAAATTTGTTTTGGTTTTCGTCCTTGTAAAAAAAAAAAATTTCTAGAGTACCCCCCTAATAGGCCATTTTCAGAAATTTTGGTTTTTGAATGGCCTATTACGGGGGTATTATGGAAAAAAATAATTTTACAAGGACGAAAACCAAAACAAAATTTTTACAGTGGACAAACCCAAAAATCACATATATTACAGGGGAGTAAAACACTATTAACCCTATTAATTAAGAGAATATTTAGGAAAAAAAATGAATCTAGTAATTTAATAATGGATTTATATAAAAATGAGTTTATATTTAGAACAAAAATAAAATCAAGTGAGTGCTTAAATATAAAGACGGAGGAAGTATTCAATAAAAAATTTGAAAGAACCAATGTTGTTACAAAGGTTAAATTTGTGCTTACTGGCCTATAATTATTGCCAAAAGTTCAACGCTGCAAACAAATGACATAATGTTATTTACACTGTTTGGTCGGAGAGAATTAGAGAATAGAGAGTTAATGAAGATAGAAATAGAAGAGAAGTACACTAGAAACTCTATAAATTAATAATGTCAGGACCACATAAATTTATTAATTTAGAGAGTTATTAATTTATCGATAAATTAATAATTATTAATTTATAGAGTTTTTAAGTAATTATACAGTACATACCAAATAAAAAGACAAATTAGTCTATGCCTCTTAGAATTACGTTGCAACATATCATACCACGCATATTACAAAAAAAAATGGCGTTGGGTAGCTGCTAGGCAACAATAGCATCTACGTAAACTAAAAAATTGGGTATGGAAATATATATAATATAAGGTTTTTTTTTTTACAAAAATAAACGACATTCATTCATTAAAATTGATAGAGTAAACCGATACAATATAAATCTAAATACGCTAAAAACAAAAAGGATGAATATGTGAACAAACTCACAACATCCATGTCAATAACATAAAACGGCAAAGTATCTATGCATACAAATATGACTAATATGACTATATTCAAGTCTCCGAAATACTCATGTCTCCAGATCTGCAACGTTGACGACGCCAAAGTCATTGTCATTGATCGGATATGCACTTGCTCAAGGCTAATCTTTCAACCTGAATCAAATAAACACCGCACTAAGACGGAAAATAAAAAACACACCGCACAAAGACGGGAAATCAAAACAAACAGAGTCGTTCAAAGACGACGAAATCACAAAAACAAACGAAAGAAAACATAAAATATGTGAAATCACTTATTCAATTAGGATAGAAGGAAAAACAACTCGAATGAGTGATTTTTGGGTCAAAATTGACCCTAAATCACCCCTCTAACAAGAAAAAAAAAGAAGAAAGGGGCGACGGCTAGGGTTTGAGAAGGAGAGAAGAGAGAGAAGTTGTGTATGTGTGTTTACTACTTTATTTAGTTTTCTAGTAAATTGTCTAAGTGTTAGTATAAATAATATAAGTTAAATTCAATTAAATTAACCAAGTCTGTTAAATATCGAATTAAAATACATTAGTAATTTAATCAATTAAAACAATTTAATTTTATCAAACTAATAAATTAAGTTAATTTATACAAAAACAAATTAATTAGTCATAAATTATACTCCTCCGTCTCACAATAATAGTCTCGTTAGCATTTTTTCTTTTTCTCAAAATAATTGTCACTTTAGAATATAAATGTAGCATTTATTATTTTTTTCATTATTATACTCTTATTTATTGAATTTCATCCAACTTAACTACTCCACTAACTACAATTAATAAGGGTATTTTAGTAAATGATATTAATTTTATCATTGAAATCAACACAATCAATTATTTCCTTAATAATCGTGCACAAACCTTAAACGACTATAATTAAGAGACGGATGGAGTATGTTGTTTTTATTCAAGGATATTTTTGTCTTTTCAAAAAACAATAGCATCTCTTTCTCTACCATTTCTCTCTTCTTTCTCTTATATCAAACAACCCATCAAATCTACTCTATTTTTCATTTATTTCTCTCTTCTCATTCTCTCTCACCTATTTCTCTCTTTTCACTTTCTTCTCACAACCAAACACACTCAATCTCAATCATCGAAAAGTTATTACTATCATTAACAACTAAATCATATCTACAATTATTTCCTCAAAAAATCATATCTACAATTATGTAATGACTTTTCCATAGAAAACAACTTTCCTTTCCAATATTAAACTCCACCCATGTATACACGGGGAGAAATAATTGTTTTAGTGCAGCTTTCCACCCTGCTTTTGTTTCGTTGACAACAAAGCTATTAAAATAAGTAAAAAAAAAAACGCCCACCACAACTTAAAATAAGGTCATGAATTATTAGTAGATTAATAAACATTTTTCCCTCTTCCACACTAAACAAGAACTTCATAATATACAATTGTTTTAATATATTAATCTCTCCGTCTCTATATGTAAGCACCATTTTATTAGACGTAAATGGTGGACTTGGTATGGCAACTTAGTCATAAAATTTATACTTCATCCGTCCCTATATGTAAGCACCATTTTATTAGATGTAAATGGTGCATACATATAGGACGGATGAAGTATAAATTTTATGACTAAGTTGCCGGACCAAGTCTATGAAAAATAAATATTTAAGAAAAACCATGTGTTCCTTGTGCACCAACAAACAATCTTAATACTTCTCCGTTCTTTGTGCACTTCACGGTGGTTTACACAGTAATCTCAACACTAACAATTCTTCAATTTTTAGTGCATTCAACAGGTTGTAAAGAGTCATGGCGTATTCGAAATCATCCAGCTTTCGATAGGGAAGATTCAAATTGTTTACGAAGAGGCAAGGTTAAAGGTTGAAGACATGTGGATACATGTTGGATTTGTCGAAGACTTACAGTTTAGGACCGTTAGTTTTCAGTTATTTCTTATTATGTATATATAAGAATTTTTCATAGGAAAATAAGGGTCTCAAATCAAATACATAATTCTTTATGCTCGAACTATCCAAGTTATCGCGAGAAAAGAGTAACAAGACATAGTTTTTGAAATAGTTTTTGTTTTCAGTTTTTGAAATATACAAGTCCTCTTCTCACAATAGTTATCTTTTACATGTTTTAGTTTTTTAGTCCCCAAAACTAAAAAATTCAAAACAATATCGAAAACTGTAATTTTAAAAATAGTTTAGCAAACAAGTTTTTAATTTTCAAGTTTTTAAAAACTAAAATAAAGTTTTTGGAAAGTGTTTCAAACAGGCTCATGTGTGATTTGGTGTACCAATTTCATTTATGCAATGCAAATCATTTTGTTTTAATTTCTTTACTTTCATATTAAAGTTTTTGCTTCCTTTTGATTTTGAAAACCATTTTGATCCTGTCCAACTAGACAGTTATTTTCATACTTTTTTCATGTTTAAACTCAAGAACATCATGAACACTCAAATATTTTTTGAAAAACTTTTGCACAATATATTCTACGATTTCTAGTTTGATGGAATAAAATTAAAACTAGCGCTTGTTATGAAAAAACACCGATAATATAAGATCCTGATCCTAGTTGAATAATTGAAATCACAACACACAACATATTGGCAACTTTATGAACGATTAAAAAAAAATTACTGTATGAACGATTAAAAATAAATGTAATGTCAGAGTGATGGATGCAAGATTTTTTGAAAAACTTAATAAAATATATACACGAATAATTCTTTCATACAATGTATTGCCGGCTGACATGCTTTTCTTGTCCATAATATAATTGATTATGTACAGTAAAAAGTTCATGTGTTCATCCATTGACCTTTGTAAACTAATAGAAAATAAAATCTCAATCCATATTAACAATTAAATATGCACAACTTCTATAAAAAAGATGCTTGCAAAACCAACACTTCCTCGCCGAACACGAGCGGATCACGAATATGTACACGAGCGGAACACACAACGTATTGCCAACTGCATGAACTATTAAAAAATATGTAACGAGTAATGTATGAACTATTAAAAAATATGTAACGAGTAATGGATGCAAGACTTTCTGAAATATTTAATAGAATATATACAACGTGCTTTACATGTTCTTGTCCAAAATGTCATTTCATGCATGTGCCATATGCACAGTCTTTAACTACTCCATCCGATTACTATTCAGATAGCTTACATTGACAATATTTTACCATACGAGTAATATTAACAACACTATCTTTTTTGTCAGGTAGCCTATTGGCTAGAATTCATCTTATAAGATGAATAAGTTGAGTGTCCAGGTTCGAACCCCGGCTCCTACATATAATAATGCATTGCCCTACCAATTGAGCTATGCTCACGGGACAACAACATTCTCTTTTAAACAATCTCTTAAATACTCACTCTTTTATTGATTTAAATAGTTGTGTGTCTACATTTTGAAAATTGAACCCATACAAAGTGGTGGGATATATATTGATTTCATCAAATAAACAAGTGAGTGCTAGAGAGAATGTTGAAAAGTGAGTGTTACTAGTAACATTCCTTTTTACAATATACATTATTCCCATAGTTTGCATTGATCATATTTTTTAACTAATATATAAATACAAATGTAAGCAATTAAAATGTTTGATTTGTCTTAATGTATATTTTCATATTATCAAATTTTTGTAACTTTTTATTATATATAATTAAAGATATTAGTGGTCAATGTTGTGTATTGACATGTGTACAATACTTGACTACGACATGTATTTTAAAATGGATGGAGTATATGAGAAATGATATTTGTAAAATCATTTTTGACAACTTTTGTGACAAATTTCTCTCTCTTACTCATATTATATTTTTACTTTCTCTCTCTATTACTTTGGTTTTTGTTTTCTTTGTAATATTTTGATTATCTCCAACGTTGTCATTAAAATGATTGTTCAAATAACATAAATCTCTCTCTCTCTCTCTCTATATATATATATATGAGGGTTCAAATTACATGGAGGTAATGTTACACCGTTCAATATCGATTTACTCTATGTATATTTTTTAAATTTGATTGTTGGATTGTAAACTTTATATCACATAGGTCATTCACGTAAATTTTTACGAAAATCTAAATCCTTTCGTATGTTATTGAGATACGTCAAGATTAACGGTTTATGCACTTTTATAAAACACCGTTAATCTTGTTGTATCTTAATAACATATCAAATGATTTTAGATTTTTGTAAAAATTAATGTGAATGATCTATGTGATATAAACTTACAATCCAACGGTCAAATTTGAAAAATATGCATCGAATAAAATGATATTAAACGATGTAACATTACCTCGGTGTTATTTGAGCCCTCCTAATATATATGGGGATGCTAATGCACACCCATTCAAAAATTATAAGGTGTATATTAGCAATATACACCTTTTATATTTGGCCCAAAAACTACACTTTTACTTTTAAAAGCCATTAAACTTATTAGGTGTTATGGTAGTTTTAGTTTTTTTTATCCTCCTTGCAATTAATGATTGATCTTCTTTGTTTAACACAAATTATTACTAATTAGTAATTCTGTGTCTGTTCGTTCACCATGGTTCGTGGTTGTCCATTTTTATTTTTTTTTAATAATAGGAATAACCATATTTTGCCACTGGTATTTTTTATATAAAAATGACCATCATCTGCGTACCTCCTTCAATTGCACCTCTTTTTTT
>Ga0315914_1006634_pt1 | contig 16320 bp, 11 predicted proteins | sample MpolenodulesMG_FD_203920 | JGI IMG/M metagenome (GOLD analysis project Ga0315914, IMG submission 203920) | Medicago polymorpha root nodule microbial communities from Los Angeles, California, United States - elongated nodules | ecosystem: Host-associated > Plants > Roots > Nodule | place: USA... | reverse complement strand
AAATGATTTTATAGATGTGCCGAAAGTGGCGTTACGCACTTAACCTACGAATTATGTTACAAATGTTCAATCTGATCTAAAATTTGCAAAGTTGAAAGGGCTTTCAGATATTTGTGCAAAACTTGTGAAAACAAATAAGTGCAACACATTTGATGTGAATAAGTTATTGAGGATGACTGAGTTTTATCCAAATGATTTTATAGATGTGCCGAAAGTGGCGTTACGCACTTAACCTACGAATTATGTTACAAATGTTCAATCTGATCTAAAATTTGCAAAGTTGAAAGGGCTTTCAGATATTTGTGCAAAACTTGTGGAAACAAATAAGTGCAACACATTTGTTATAGTTTATAAACTTTTGAAGTTGGCTTTACTCTTGCCGGTAACAACTGCAAGTGTTGAACGTGTTTTTTCAGATATGGAAGTTGTGAAGAGTAACCTATGTGACAAAATGGGTGATCAGTGGCTAAATGACCGTCTTGTAACTTATATATAGAAAGATATGTTCTTTTAACAATTAGCAAGGATGTCATTTTAGCTCATTTTCAACAAATGGATAAAAGACGATGATGTCATTTTAGCTCATTTTCAATAAATGGATATAAGACGATTTTCATTGTAATGTATTGTATCAAACAATATTATTTCTTATTTTTAATATAGTTTGCATTATTGTTTCTTTGAAATTTTAGCTCCACATGTACCTAAAGTCTGGATCCGCCCTTGATTTCTCTCATACTCTCATTATGTTTTCACTCTATCTATTTTTTTTAATTTCGTGTCAATACCCACATTTCTTTGTATATCATCAGTTCTTTCATAATTGTCCCAAAACTAATTGTTCAAATATCATAGTTCTTATAGTTATTTAAGAACGCCGTTATACCTTTAAAAAAAATGTTGTTATGCTCTCATGTCATGCGGGTGTTGAGTAAAAGCGCAGATTAGAGAAATTACAGTTTTACGGTTTACCACTTATTCTAACAAAAAAGGTAGGAAAAACTACTTCGTGCAGGAATCAATTTCAAGGATGGCACAATTTTTTTAACGAGAAGCTGAATTGAACGGGTAACCAAACAAAACATTCACATGAATTTTCATGTTACATCTTGTGAAAGGAGAATCCATTTTATGTATCTAACAAATTTTTGATGAAGATTACTCTTAACGAACGATAGGAGAAAATTAGTACTTATAACATGATAATCCAAAAAAGCTCTTTGCATTTACAAGGGTGGGACCCACGATCATGAGCGTGTTTACACTTCACTATTGCAAGATACCTTAATCCAAAATTCATTAGATGAAGGACCATAGAAAAGTGGTACATAGCCATAGGAGCTGAAGGGAAAAAGCTTGCTGTCATGTTATGTTACCCTTGACTGAAAGGGACCAAACATTATATATAATCACTACATATATGATTATATTACATACAAATAAGTGTTCAAACTAAAATATGTAAAATAATCGAAAAGTTGAACCAGAGTGAGCTAAGAGTGACGGAACAATGACTTCAGTGTGTAAATATGAAACACTATTGATAACCTTGTCAACTAATCAGTGGCAACTGATAGCATAATTAAACTGTACAATGGAACCTATCTAGTTCATTTTATGGGCACCAATTCTTTTGTGTATGATTACTTATTTTTTTATTAAAGTCTTATATTTTTTTTCTTCTAAAAGATTGATGTTAGTAGGTTAGTTATTAGTATTTGATGAATGTGAAATTAAATTTGAGACGATTCTTATCATGTGCCGTGAACCAAAAACATATATTAAGAGAACAAAAGAAAGATACAAACGTGAGGTACAAACACCAAAACTCAAACAACAAATATTTTCAAAAAACAAAAGAAAAATACAAACATGAAAGACAACCACCAAAAAGGCAAAAACCCAAACCATAAATATAATAAAAAAAATAAAATGAAATTACAAACATGAGAGACAATGGTTTATTAGAAATTAAGTATAATTTGCATAAAAATATCTTAAAATATTAAAAAAATAATTGTTACGACAACACAATTATTATATATTTTTGTCATATAACTATTTTTTTAATGTATTTACATTATCGTTTTATTCTTTCATTTCATTGTCAAAAAAGGGAAAACACCAAAAGTTAGACATCACCCTTACCCTTTGTGATTGGTATAGCATTGAAAAGACAAACCATGCATGTTGTTGTCTATACCTTGAGTTCATAGCATCCATCCGTTATAGAAAGGGAACCATTTAATTTAAGTGGTTTAAAACACTAAACAAGACTATGAAAGGCCAGATATATACGATAAACAGATAGAACCAAAAATGTTTTCTACTTTTTATTCTGTTATTGTTTTTAGGTTGAAAACTTTGGCTCATTTGTGCTGTTTTTTAATGATTCGTACAGTAAAGAATAGAAATGACATCTTGTTTGTTTTGTTTTTATGTATCTTAGATAAATATTTAAAAATAGAAAATACAATAAAAAAGAGAAATTTCACAATTAAATATAAATATAAACATAGACGTAAAATTTCTCAAATTAAAGAGACGCTGAGATACCTTCCTTTTTTTGCATATATTATGTATTGTCCATACGAACTGAGTTAAGCTAAGCTCACGAGGACAGATGCTGAGATACCTTTCAATTATATTTATTTATCCATTTTTTATTATTTTTTATACGTAAATGTTATGTTAATTATTATGTTCGTAGTTTTCTCTTTTGTTAGGGCTTGAATCTTGCTATTTCACACCATAGACTCTGTTAACCCCCTTAGCTCTCCATTCTCTATTAAGTAATTTTTCTTTAAACAGTCAAATGAAATGTTTTACCGGTATTGTAGTGAGCTGGTCAACTCTTTAAACATCTATCTATACCATACCATAATGTAAAAATAATCTAAAAAGAGAAATAATTTCTTTTGAGAGGAAAAAGAGAGAAATAACTTGTTGACATAGAAATTATGGTATCATTTTGCTTCCGTATGAATGAGTTGTATAAGATAAAAAAAGAAGAAATAGATGATATATAAATAGACACCGTATGACATACACAATTTGTATTTTGCTGTTCAATAAATACAGTTCTAAAAATAACTATCAATTTTGATCGAACAATTTTTAGTACACAATATTTTAAGTACAATTTTTTCTAAAAGACTCTTTACAATTATTTTATAGAGAATGTAAACGGTCAAAATAAGTAAGATTTTATTAAAAGTGGTATAATAATTACTTGATTAAAAGTAACAACATATATTTTTAAGACAAATTTTTTATTTTTGAATTTCTTAATATTATAGGAGGATGCGTCCATGCATGGATAACATCACATGGGAATCTCATAAAATCTAAGCCATGATTAAAAAGAAAGCAACAAAAGCAAGAATAATAATGAAAGTTAAAGCATTAGTTGTGGGGATAAGGTATTATGAACAATGTTGGGTCCATAACAACTTCACGGGCACTATAGAAATCAACATGTTCTCAATTATAATATGGTTTGGTGAGTAACGTTAACCAAATGTTTAACGTTAAGCAAAAGTAACACCTTTATATACTAATGGTAAGGTCAAGGTCCCTCATATACATGACCAAGCCAATATATTATCTCCCAACCTTCATAACTTCCGACAACTCAAAGAAAATTCGCAATAGCTAGTTGACTATTTTAATTAAACTATGTGAAGCTTTGTGACTCTACATTTAGATCGTTTAGTGTGATAAAGTACGTGAAATTATTGCTAAGAGTTATGATTGATTAGATTAGAATTATAGTGGAGGTCAGTATCATATAAAGGATTAAATTTATCAACTTTTACACAAACGTATTATTAGTTCTAGAATTTAGATAGAAGAACAAACTTGTATATTAATAGGAAAAATTACATTGCTTGTGGTAATGAAAGATGAGTTTGGACCAATGGCATAGCCAAGAATTTTATAAAGTTTGGGCAAAAAGTCTATCGTAACTTCACATGTAACATAATATATACTAGCGAAAAGACGTGCACTCACATTCTCGTTTTTCCACTCTTTTTATTGCGCTAACGTTTAAAAATTATAAACGGTATTTTTTTCTGAAATATATACACATAGATTAGCATTCGTAATACTTTATGTTCGTTTGTCTATTTTTTTGTTACGCTAATGCGTATAATTTTATTTTAGTGTTGTATAATGCGTATAATTATTTTTATAAAATTTTGATTGTAATTAAAAGTACATGCCTTAAAATATTATACTTATATATATTTTGCACCTTTATATTGTAACAAACTATGCATATCTTTTTCTTATTAAAAATACTAAGCATATCTTTTTCAACGACGCCAACAATGTAACAAATTTAATATCATATAATATAAATTCTTATCTTTTTAAATGACACCAAAATTATGGTATTCTTATAACGAAATTTGTTATAGAGTATAATTGGAAAGAAAAAACCAACTATTTTGATATTATTTATGTTTTGTTGAAGGAATATTATTTATGTTATTATTTGAAATAGTCATAGTATATAGATAAATAGTCCTAAATAGTCATAAATCGAAATAAAAGAGGTCCATCATTTTGTCAACAAAAGTACAATTTGAAATAAGAGAGATGAAATATAACCTACCAATCGTGTGCTAAATAAAATTAGGAGGTAAATGACCTTTTCTGAGACCTCTTTGCGATGAATGTTCAAATAATATCAACATCATCAAGTGACTTTTATTGTGCGCTTGTGAAAAATATTTGAGTTTGCCCAATTTTTTATTTTTTGAAGTGGGTTAATGGGTTATTGGTTTGGACCTAGTATAAAGAAAGTATCGATTGAGCCCGGGCGAGTGCCTGGGCTAGCTGGGTGGTGTCTCTGCCTATGGTTGGGACTAAATTCTGATCCATGCATATTCCAAATAAGAGTTCTAAAATTTATACCGTTCAAAAAAGTCAAATATTACAAATTCTAATGCATTGAATACACGATATTTCATAAAAATTAAAAACTTACTTTTAATGGTCCTTAAAGTGCGTTCCAGAGCACTCATTAGTATTTCCCTTATTTGGACAAATTAATCGTTGCATTTGCTTCCAATTTACTGCAATATCAATAATATAATTTAATCTTATCTTTTTTATTTGGTCTAACCCTCTAATTTTAAGGGAAAAATGATTTTGATAATTCAAAATTGGGTCGGGGGTTAAATAAAATTTGACAAATGATCCATACAATCAAGATTCAAATTTAGATTCTTCAGAATATTCGTTCTAAACATATATCATTAACCACTTAAGAACAACCATTTGGTTTTGACTGCAATTTAGATTTACCAAATAAAACAAAATAAGTGACAAATTTTTAAGCATGGATAAGGTTCTCATCAAGGTAACTTGTAACTGTATCCTACACCATTTTTAGAAAAGATTAATTAAATTCACCAAGTTCCTTTTTGTTGCCTAGTGCCTACCAAAAAATTCAAAACATATTGCCATGGAAGACTGGTTTCCATGCTGAGAGGAAAGGATTAATTGCAATAATTGAACCTTGAAAAAAGGATTAATTAAAAAGCAAAAGCATACATAGAGGAAACATAATACATCCCGGTGGAAACCCAAACATAGTAAAATTTTGGTTAAATTACACTAGAAGTCTTTAAGTTTGAGATTTGTAATAGATTCGTCCTTTAGATTATTTTGGTCTTACATAAGCCCTTTAAGTTTGAAGTTCGTAACAGATTGGTTTTAAGTTATTTTGGTCACCTATAAGTCCTTTAAGTATATAAACGTTTTCAATTTATTCCTTCCATTAACCAAAACACTATGAATAAGGAAATCGTTACACAATATAAACGTTTTCAATTTAGTCCTTTTCACTAACATAATTATAGAGACAGAAAAATATGTATTCTAAAATTAGAACCTAAAAAAAACACTATGAAACCAAACATTACACAATAACTATATGATAAATAGTACCAAAAAAAGTGGGAAAAACAATCCAATCAAGAGAAGGTATTGGAAAATCAAAATAAACCTATGAGATGCAAAGCTAAATCTGCAGACATGATTTATATGTGGATAGGTTGTTGCCTGTTTTGTCCATTGTTGTTGTATCCATCATAGGTTTTGTTGGAATTTTTACGATTTCTCTTTAATACAACACTCCATGTGATTGCTTCCAACAACAAGGCAATTACAGCCAATGCAATAATCAATATAATGTAAGCTAATTTCCATTTCTCGTCGGGATTCAAGATATCAAAGCCTCTGAATATGTTGACAATCGCAAGGATAATTATAGCGTATCCAAAGCTATAGTGATAGATATTCCAGTAAAATCTATATTTGTGATCTTTGTTTGGCCTCAGGAACAATGCAAAAATCTGCAAAATACAATCGGGAAGGAAGAGCTCATCAAAACCGAGAAAATGTTACTACGAGCGGCATTTTCAAAATTTAACCATGCTCTACTTTGGATTTGAATTTTGGTTTCGTGCATTCATAAATTTCACATATAATTAAAATTAGAAAATGTTGATTGTTACCTGTATAGTGGCAAGACAAAAGAGGGTAATTCCAATATTGCGATGACTACTGAATTGAATCCCTTCTGATTCACTTCCGAGTTTCAAGCCAGTTCCCCATCCAGCAACTCCAATAATATAAGCAGATATTTGGCAACCGATATGAATATAGAACCAAGTTGGATCCGCCGATGGAAAAATTTTCATATATCTTGCTATGATAACTCCGAGGGGAAACAAAATACCCCAACTCACTATATTTAGTACTCCATGAATCTGTCATCATTCAACAAAATCACACATTAATATGCTGTCAAAATACCCCAACTCTCTTTCTTTTTCAAAGAAAAAGAGGGTTTAAAAAAAAATAAAAATTGAAACACAAGAAAAAATCCATTTTCTAAAAATAACACAATAACACTAAATTTAGAGGCAAAAAAGAGAACTAAAAACTCACATTTTTCTTCTTGGTGACAAAATCCAAAGGGGCATCATCATCATTCCCAAAATCTTTGGCTCCATTCAAGCTAAGTCTCCCTTTTGAATTCAGATTAGATGGATTAAATTCATGTTGAGCAATCATTCCCGCCTTTACAGAGGGCCCCACTTGCCAAACATGGTTAACGGCGGTAACATTAACCGGAACCTTAACGGTGGCAAAAATCTTCATTAAACCACCATCTTCCTCGGCTTTCATATCCCAAACATCAAAAGAAAGCTTCCCAGGAATAAAAACCTTGTAAGATTTAAGGTCTAACGTTTTCATCACCATCACAGTGTTGTTTTTAAATGCTACAATCACTTGCGCCCCGACCATTCCTGTGGCGGTTGGGTTTATTCCCCAGGATATCCAACCGCCTGAAGTTGGTGGGGTCGCAACGAAGACCACTGAGAGAGTGGAGTTTGATGTGTCATGGGTGTAGTGGAGGAAGGAATTTAATACGGGGAGGTCTATGCAGTTTGGATAGACTTTTGTTCCTGTTAGTTTCTGAGTTGAGCATGTGAGGGATGAAACTGTTGCTAAAAACATAGATAAAAGAAAAAAGAGAAATGAAATTGAAGTTGAAGCCATTGTTTTTTGGAACAAACCACAAAGGAAGAAGAGAAAGAATGTAAACTTTGTTGTTATTTTTTCCGTTTTTTGTGGCTTTAATAAGAAAGTTATGATGAGTTGGTGAAGTTAATGATTATGAGGTTGGAATTGAAGGGAAAGCTAAGGACATGTAATTTGAGGACTCTGTGAATGCTACATATAGAAAGAAGGTAACAGAACATATACACATACACATCATAACATCAACTTGCAAATATTATTGTTTTTTTTGTACCTTTGCCCGAACGTAGTTAAAAGATCTAGCAGCTTATAATTTTTTACAAATTGATGCAGTAATATTTTTCACATACAACAGAGGTTAGATTTGAGGGACCGAGATTGGTTGGTGTAAACAATTCAGACGGCAGACAATCTCGGTCATTGATTTGAGATCGGACAATTTATATTACACAATTACAAAATTAACTATAAACGATCTCGGTTATCTATTTAAGATCGGACAACTAAAATCAGTTATTGTGTCCTGTTGTTTACAACATAAAATTCACATTCAGATTTGAGAGATGGAGCTAGACTCTCATAACGTAACAAATCAATATTAAAATTCTTTTTGAGAGATACTCATATTTTAGTGTCCAAGAGTTAGAGATTCGACTAAAATAAATTTTGTTTATTGAATTAATAACATATTTTTGATAAATTCAAAGACTCAATTTCAAATTATTTTAATTCATGTACCTATTTAAAAAATATTAAATAATTCAAAGATATAGGATGCGTTTGTTTCAGGACGTCAAAATTTATTTTTGAAATCAGCTTTTCTAGGAATCCTATTAGTGTGAATATTATTCCCACATATGTGTTTGGTTAGATTCTTGATATTCTTATTAACCTTTTAATTTTTTTAGTTTCAAAATACAAACAGAAATAAGAAAAATAATAGAGCAAACTGGGTATCTATTTGTTGGGATGAATACTTATTTGGTGATGAATATCAAATGAAATGTGAAAGAGGGACAAAGAGAGAAAAGGAGAGAAATTGAATTTTGAATGTAAAAGCTTCTTTGTTTATTCAATGTGAACTATATTTTGCATTGAAGTGTTTTGTTTATATACACTTGCACAAAATGATTAACTACTTTTGCTATCATCACTTTCTAAACAAACTAACAAACTTTCTAAGCTAACTTGTAACACAAGTTACTATCAACAATTATGAATTATTGATTTTATTAAATCGAAACGCTCCTCATAATTCGTATTTGTTAGTCTTCTCATCCCGATGAGTTCTTACAGTTTATCAAACCTTGCCTTCTTCAATTGTTTAGCGAATATATTTGCATCTCTATCTTGCAATACTCCAATTCTAGCCTCATCTTGTTCACTTGGTTTCTTTGAAAATGGAAATTCCTCTCAATGTTCTTACTTCTTCCATGGCTCGTAGAGTGATTATCAAAATCGATTGCTGAATTGTTATCAACAAGTAGTTTGATTCTACCAACTTCAAATACATCAAGTTCTAATTCAAGTAGCATTTCTTTCCATAATGCTTGACATGCAGCATAAGAAGCTGAAACATACTCAACTTCACAAGATAACAGAACCACTATTTTCTGCTTCTTTGAACTCTGTGTGATTGAAGCTGCACCAATCATGAAAAGATAGCTTGAAGTGCTCTTCTTATTATCTTGATCTCGTCCCCTATCTGTGTCTGAGTATCCATATATTACTTCATTCTTATTAGAGTATCCATATTCAATCGTGTCTTTGATATATCTTAGAATCCTTTTAGCAAATATAAGGTGACGTGTTTTACGTCGCTCCATAAACCTACTTACTATGCCAACATTGTGATTGATATATAATATGGCCTTGTATTGCACATATATATGAGGGAACCAATGATTTCCCTGCAAAATGTATCATTTATAGGTTCATCATTTGTTTCTTTCCTCAGCTTAATACCTGTTTTCATAGGAATAATTACAGGAGAACAATTACTCATTATAAACTTATTTAGAATGTCTTATAAAACAGAAGGCCTAAAATGTTAGGTCATTGGGCCTAAGCCCAATCCAATCTATACTATAAAAGAATAAGAGTATTACTTTTCCCACCCTATGGATTTCTCGCGCGCCCTTTTTTTTTTCCTTCTAAAATACCATTAGTCCGGAAAATAAAATCCGAACTATATTGTTACTTTTTCCGGATTTTAAAATCCGAATTTCTGTTTTTCCAGATTTTTTTTACTTTAGTCTTCCAAATTCGTAAAATAAAGGCAAATTAAAATAAAAAACAAAAATAAAAACAATAGAAAGATAAAAAGAATTCATTTTATTAATATATGAATAATAATTACAATAATGTTGAAGCTTTTTAAGCTTATTACATAAGAACCTAAAACTATATCTAATCTCCTAAGAGTCCAAGAAGAGAGAAGCCATAAGACATACCAATAGCTTCACTGTTGGAGGGGAGACATGGGAGGAGGAAAGAGAAGGACGGGAAGAAGAAAACAATGCTGCTGAGGGGGGAGGGGGGCTGGTTCCATCCCCATTGACCGTTCATACAATACCTAAAAATTTCCAAAGAGGCATCTTTCTATGAAAGGCTAACGATGGAAAATCATGGTTGTGGACGAAAGAGGAGGAGAGGATGGGAGAGAATGGTATGAGAAATGGTGTGGTTTGGAAGAATATTTATAGGGAGGGAGGGACCAAATTTTTTTTCCACCATTAATGTAGTCCAAAAACGTGGTAAAATACATTTTTTTGACTTGACCACTGTCCAAAACATCTGACAAACGTGTTCTATGTGGTGCAGACCACCGGCCAAAAGATTCTGATGCAATCCAGATTACACATGGATTCTGGATTATATAATCCGGAAAAATACGATACTGGGTGAAACAAAGGGAAACTTGGTACTTCCTGTAGGGTGAAAGATGGTTTAGATTCTATAATCCGGATTGCTTCAGCATAAGATTCTTTTGTGTGATCCACAATGCACCGACAATTTATGTGGTCCACAACGCCCATATAACTCTATAAATAGGGGTCCCTGTTTTCATTACATGTAAACTAGAGCAGAAAAAAAATCATGGAATTCCCTGGATTGGATCCGAACACCAAGCTAGCGGCAGTCTACTACAGAGATGGAAAACCACCCCATCTGTTTAGGATTCACAACGATGTCACCCTCTTCGCGCTGAAGGACCAGCTGGATCAAATCAACCGTCAACTCAACCACATAAACACGAGGAGGGTGGTCGTTATTGAATATCGATGTCCATTGTCCGACTCAGCCGGATCACTTCGGTTCAGCCGGATGAAACTCACAAACGACGACGATGTGAGAACCATGTTCTCTGTCTTTGGTCAGCACAATACTAGAGGGCCGATCGAGTTGGACGCTTCATTGGTTAGATCTGCTTAACAAATTCAAAAAAGTTTGATCCAGCCCAGGAATTACGAAGAGATCTGGGCTCTGCTGGAGGGACCAGAGGAAGAAGTTAGTTTAGATGATCCATGATAATGTGCTATGTTTTAATTAATTGCGTGTTTTATGTTGTTTTAATTACGTGTTAATTATATGTTGTTGAATTAAGTTGCTGCATTATGTTTTGAATAATATATATATTATTTAAACTTTCATTATGTTTTAATTTACGCTAAAATAGTCTAAATTCAACTCAATTTTCTAGGGTGTAAGTACAATCCGGATTATATAATCTGAATTATACTAGAGCAATTTGGATTACAAAATCTGGACTTCCTCAGCATAAGATTCTTTTGTGAGGACCACATTTCACAAACAGTTTTTGTGGTCCACAACATCTATAAACCCCTATAAATAAGTGTTTTCCGTTTTCACACAAACACATCAAAAAAATCCATGAATTTTTTTGTCATTGTGCTGAAGATCTTTCTTATGCTGTCGCAAATAGATTGCTCTCTATTTGACGGCATGATGAAGATCTTCAGGATGCTACCAAAAATATATAGATAGATAGATAGATACAAAGCTTCTTAACTTGATCTATAGATATGAACATCAAGAGGTTTCTATGAGTTAGATCTTGCTGCCTGCCAGATGAATATATCATTTGGCAAGGCAGCATAATCTAACTCAAAGAAATCATCTTGAAACACCTTGCCTTTCTTCATTATGTTGCAGATCTAACTCTGAAGAAGAGGTTCTTATGAACTCGATCCTGTCGGCCTGCCGATCGTAACATGTCAGTTGGCAAGCCGGCATGATCAAGTTCAAAAGCTCTTCTTCGAACACATTCCCAAAAGATTCATCATTTCTGTTTTTATGGTTTTTTAACTGTTTATTTGTCTTATGTTTCTTCTATTTATGTTATGTACCTTTGTTCTATTTTTTTTCAAGCTATTCGCCATGAAAATGGTCTAAATACAGGGTCTGATGGAGTTCGGATTTTATAATCCGGACAAACTTCCTGCAATCCGGAATATAAAATCCGGAACCCCTCAGTTTCATTTTGGACGGTGGCGTTTCACCAAAGGTTTGAACGGTTAGTGGGGTGTTTAATGATTTTTGCACGGTTTAGGTTGTGGAACACGTTTTATTTGACTTTACTTAAGACCTATGACTGATATAAGGCTATAAAAAGGCTTGGATCTTCAACAATTTCCTTCATTCTTATTCACCTCATTTCTTACATTTTCTTCAATTATTTTTATTTTTTTAGGTAGTTTTTACGTGTGTCTGTGGTGTCATGGTCATTGTTGACCGTTCATACGACCCCTGCAATTGCATTGCAGCTTATGCGAGGGTTATATGACGGTCAACAGAGACGCTTGACATCAAAGAAAGACACAAAATTTCATATCTTATTTGTCCGGATTTTAATTTCCAGAAAGCACTAACAATCTGGTTCGGAAAATAAAATCTGGACGGGGGGTATTTTGGAATTTTTGCAGGGCGCGTGAGAAGACAGCAGGTTGGGAAAAGTAACAATCTCATCTTTAATACAATTCACTTGATCCAAATCTCTTGCTTTTCTTCTTTGTCTCTTAGAAAGCCCACATAATTGTTTTTTCCTCTCCCTTTTGGTACCTAATGATTTGTATAACCCACCTAAAGCTCGCGTTCTTGCCTTGCTCAACATTTTTACGCCTTGACCAATCTTTAAAACATTCCCTTTTGATTCTCACTTTGCTTTGAACACTTTCATTCCACCATCAAGATTCTTTACCCCTAGATCCAAAACCTCTTGATTCTCGTAAAGTCTCATTTGCTACTTGTCTAATGTCATGTTCCATATTGTCCCTCATATCATTTGCACTTCCTTGTAGCTGCCATAAACCTCCTTATAAAAGATTTTGTCTTGGAAAGATCTTTGTTTTTCCGACTTTAAATGTCACCTCTTGATCCTCGGAGCCACATTGTGGCTTTTTATCTTCGCTCTCTTATGAACTTTTTACATCCATAACCAATACTTTATGTTGGATAGACAAGCTCTCTAGGTATAAATTTACAGTCCAAACAAATCTTTCAGTTTGATTTCTTAATAAGAAATAAATCTATCTGAGAACATGTCACTCCACTCTTGTATGTGGTAAGATGTTGTCTTTTCCTAAAGCACATATTAGCTATAGTAAGATCAAAACTAGACGGAAAATCTAGGATGGATTTACCCTCCACATTTATCTCTCTAAAGTTATACCCTCATACAAGCACTCAAAATTACTTGTACCACTCCCTACATGCCCATTTAGACCCGCTTTTTGAAAGATATATTTTTCTAACAATATTTCATGAATTAAACCTTCTAAATCCTACCAAAACTTCACTTTCATTTGTTCTTCTAACCCTACTCGAGGTGCATAAGCACTAATAACATTAAAGGTGTCTTGTTCCACTACAAATTTTAGGTTATATTTGATCTCCTGTTCATTTTACATCCATAATATTTTTCTTTCACTGCTAATCCTCAATAATGTCTATCCCATTTTTCGATCTAACTTTTTCGGTGTACCAAGGCTTAAAACATGAATTATCTAATTCTTTTGCCTTCTCACCCACCCATTTGGTATCTTGTAGGCACATAGATTAATCTTCCTCCTAGCCGTAGTGTCCATTATTTCTATAGATTTTCCTGTAAGAGTGTATATATTTCAAGTTCCAAAACGAATAAATATATGCAGGAGCTGATGTTCAAACCCCAGACACCCTACTTATTCACCTTGAAGGTAAATTTCTCTAGCCACTAGACTACTTGACGAAAAAGAAAAGCATATCGACAACACATGTATGATTTTCTACTAGTTTAGATAAAATAACTTTTACAATAAATAATGAATAGTTTCTTTTTTCATTTTTAAAAATGAATAAAAAACAAAAGGACAATCATTTTTTTAAAAAAAATATACATAATTATTTAAAAGAAATATGGAGAAAAGTTGTGAAGAAATCAGAGCAAACTAAAAAAATAAGGTCCCAAATCATATTATTCCAATATTAATATAGTCATAATAAATATTATTTAAAATTTGATTTTATTCATTAATTAACACATCAAATAACCATTTATAATCCTAATTAGTAAAAAGGTGTAGTAAATATTTTAATATTGTTGTCTTTATCAACATGAAATGAATAATCCTGCATTTTTAGATTGACAGTGAAAAAAACTTATTTAAAAATGTTTAATGAGAGGAAAATATTAAGTTATGATAAAAATTATTTTAAGACTCTTAAGTATATAAAATAAATAAATTAAAATAGAAATATATGAAGATCCTTTTTTTTTTTTTTTGTGAGAATATGAAGATCCTTTTATAGAATTGACCTCTATAAGGCATAGAAAAAAATTATCGAAGGAAGTTCAGTTATATAATATCCGATCATGACAATTAACTTTTATACGTTTTCAAATATTTTTTCCTTAACATTCCCAATTATTTTATTTATTAATTTATACAGTTATCGTATTTCTCATTATCGAATAATATAGTAATTATTTGATTGCACTTGTCTTTCTCAACACAAAATGAATTATTTCAAAACTGAATAGGGTACAGAAATAGTTACCAAAATTTTCATTAATATTTTTAAAGCATATAAATAGTTACCAAAATTTTCATTAATATTTTTAAAGCATATACTATATATGAATACGTACTGATCCGCAATTATCACATCCAGTTCAGCAATCATAATCCTAATTGGGAAATAACTTAGTGAATATACTATATATAATTGTTTTTCTCAACACAAAATGAATAATGTCGTAATTCTGAACTAACTACTTGTAAAAATAAATCATTGCAAATATGTTTTAAATGCAAAAAAATTAAAACAGTCATTGTGATAATGGTAATACAAATAATTTATTTAAGAAATTATTTTCAAATTGAAATTCCAAAAATAAAATATAAAATGAAAGTTAAATTCCATGCTGGTCCTTTCCAAAAGCAAGTATTACTTTTAGCTGAACATTTTTATATACAAACTGTGCAACACAATTCTATTTCAATTTCAAGTTTAAAAACACTTTAACATTAATATTAAACTGAAATTTCAAAAAGTTGAGATGAAATAGATATTATGAAACTTAAACAAGTGAATTAAATTAAAATGAGCATTATAACAGAAAACACAATAGAATGTATATACAAGATAAGATATTGACACACAAATTATTGATTGAGTAAAACATTTACAAAGACATATTCGATGTTACTAAGAATAAAATATCTTTTTAAGAGCAATCATAATTTTAGAAAACCAAATTCAAACTACAAAATGGAGGCATTTTTTCTTCCAATTATAGGTCCAAAGCCACTATTAGGCCAATCTTCTTCTTTTTTTATTTTTGAATATATTTTGTAGACAATAAGATATATTCAAAGGTTCTTTAAAAAAAAAAGATATATTCAAAGGTACAAAAGAAGAAGTTCTAGTGCTTGATAGCCAAATTCATTTACTATGTTATCCTCTTGTCTGAGCAATTTTTGTCTACTGATATTTATAAGTTAATTCCATCATTGATCATTGAGATAACATAATTTCATCATTTGAAATGAGAGAACATCCCTCAACTAACTTATTGAAATATACATCCAACATAACCCCAAACTAATGATTTGAAAATCGAACCGAAAAAACTAAGTTGAACCAAGAACCAGTCAGCTCATTGGTTGGTTTGGTTTTGATTCTACCTTAGTATAATTGAATTAGATGGAACTGGTTGAACTGCAGTTGCATGCTTCATCTTGTTCTTATTATTTAATTTTTTTTCTTTCTTTTTTTGGCATCTGGTTAGTCATGGTTCGATTGAATCATGACTAATCGGATCATAAAATAAAATAATGATTTAATAGTTTTTGTCATGACAATTAGAAGACTTACTCAAGTATTGCAATGAAATAATGAGATTGAGAAAAGAAGAACAAGGATCAATGGAGCAAACTAGTATTATTCATTCACTTTTTTTTTCCCCCACAACGGGGCAACACAAGACACTGGAAAAAAAAAACACATTGAATTAATGAATTGGATTTAAACCTAGAAATCAATACAAGATTGGGGTCCTATGAGACACCAACACAGACACCAAACCCCACGCTCCGACACTAGCAATGAATTAAAAATAAAAATAAAGAAAGTAATCACATGTGTCGGACACTGTCACATGTTAGACACCAGACACATTCAATCTGAAGTGTCAGTGCTACGCAACTTGTATCAATCTAATTTTGAAGAGCAGGATAATCATGTGATGGAGCA
>Ga0315914_1006633_pt1 | contig 16321 bp, 7 predicted proteins | sample MpolenodulesMG_FD_203920 | JGI IMG/M metagenome (GOLD analysis project Ga0315914, IMG submission 203920) | Medicago polymorpha root nodule microbial communities from Los Angeles, California, United States - elongated nodules | ecosystem: Host-associated > Plants > Roots > Nodule | place: USA... | reverse complement strand
AAAATAACAAAAGACAACAGCACACATAAGCTGAGCTACAGCTCTTCGGCGCAAATCAAACCATTTATTGATAGCAATTTCCTGATCTTGATGATCCATCTAATTGCATAAAATTAATTTCCAGATTATATAACTCTTATACTACAATTACATATAGACATGTAATAAACTACAACAAACATATTTATATATAAAACAAAGCATGATCAATATATGGAAGAAAAAAATGAAACAAAGCATATAGTAGTGTGCCTACATGAACAAGTTCAATAGCCAGCATCAACCATTAAAAAAATAAAATAAATGGCCTGCATGCTTGAGAGAGGTTTTAAGTGTGAACATGTGAAGTGTAAACATGTCCCGAAATTTTACTGTTCGTTTGCCTGTAGGCTGTAGCTATTTTATGCAAATTTTGATTTGTATATTTCTGTTCTCATAGTAAATTATTTTATTTTTAGGTCTTCTCAAAGAAGTATCGTATTAGGGTTACAGTAGCGGTCTTCGACTTCCACAACTCAATGTTTCCAATCAGCAAATCGCCGAATTCCATCGACACTGAAATGTCGAAGGTGGTATTCCTCCCTGATGATCTTATAGTAGAAATCTTGTCATATCTTCCGGTGAAACCCCTTGTGCGATCGAAGAGTGTGTGCAAGTCGTGGAACTCCCTCATCTCCGATTCCAAATTCGGAAAACTACGGCTTCAACGATCCACAAGAAACATCCACATAGCTGTAATCAAACATGGCTCAGGTTACCCTAACACTTTTGTAACCTTACCACTGAATCACTTATTGGAGAACCCGTCGATCACCATTTCCGGTAATTCTTACCACCGACTGAAGTTCAACGAACCTAGCCGAATTATTGGTTCATGCAATGGACTGCTCTGTTTGCTCGATCATACGACCATGTCCACTGTTCCAAAATCCAGGTTCCGTGTCTGGAACCCGACCACAGGAATAATATCTGAAAAATTTGGATCTTTTAACCGACCTCTCAATTGGAGTCTTAATTGCACATTTGGTTATGATAACTCTACTGGAACCTATAAGGTTGTCGTCTTGTTCCGTAACGAGCTTCAAATTTTCAGTTTGGGTGATAATAGGAGAAAATCTTTAAGTTTTCCGTCTTCTGACCAATCTTTTACTTTTGGCTCTAGTCATGTGAATAAAGGAGTGCATTTGAGTGGCACTATTAACTGGTTTGCCATTCGACATAGGTTCAATCATGATTTTGTGATTATCTCCTTTGATCTTGGTACGGAGACATTCAAGCAATTTCAGACCCCTCGTGGCGTTGATGAAGTGACAGATGTCGAACTGATTATTGCTGTACTGATGGACTGCCTTTGTTTTTCTCACAATCTCAAGAACACTCATTTTGTTATATGGAAAATGACGGAATTTGGAGTTGAACAGTCTTGGACTCAATTTCTTAAAATTAGTTTTCAGAATCTTCTAGGGGATGAACACTCTTGGATTTATCATCAATATTTTATGTTTCCATTGTGGCTTTCTAAAAATGGTGATACACTGCTATTGGCAAACACTAAAAAAGACCAAGCAATTCTCTATAATTTGAGAGACAATAGAGAAGAACGAACTAGTGTTGATGGAACAGCGTGGAAAAAGGCCATATGTTATGTTCAGAGTAAGGCTTCAATTTGTTGAAAAGTAAGTTCCTTCACGACGATTTACTTTTTCAAATTTATTTGAATTTATGTATGATGTTTAGTAAGTAACAGACTGGAGTTATTTTTTGAATTTTGATCATGACTTATGTTAATATATGCTTAAGGTTAAATAGTGATAAATTTCCTATTCTTTAGTGTTCGGTAATCTCTTCATTGAATGCATTTGTTTTGTTCTTAAGTGTTTTGTATCATGTGTTGTGTATGTATTTAATTTTATTTTTTTGAATCGGCTTTTAGAATTTAATGGCTTCAAACTCACCACAAGATGTTAGTAGGAGAGATTTTGAACAAAACGTATAGTTAAGGTCCAAAAAATGGACTAAACACCGAAAGCAGCCGCTAGCGACAAACCTCATGCTGACCACAGAAAAACAGAAAACAACAGGGCAGAAAAATAAAGCTCTCAATCACTAACGATAGAGATTTAAACAACACTTCAACAGCCGAATTCTGCAGAAAAAAAAACAGAGATGCTGCCCAATACCTGCAGCAATGTGCACCAATAAACAACTGAAATCTGCAGAACTTAAACTGAAAAATGCTACAAAAAAACCTGCATAATTATGCAGCAAAATGCACATTGAGACAAAATACACCTAATGCCCTTCTGTCGAAACACTAAAGAATATTCCCTATACGACACCTCACAGTGAAGAAAAAAAAAGATTGTTTGTCAGATTCCTTGCATCCTTCATACAACACACAATCTGTCGCTCCTTCCAAAGGAACGACCTGTGTACCGCGAGGTCAAGTCTAGCCGGGATTCGATCCAGAAGAATTTTGCAAGACAAAGCAATTGGTTTGGAAGGATGCGGACTTTTACATAACAGCTTAAAAACTCTATCCTCCAATTCACCCCCTACTCTCCCTCACAACAACCCTTCCAACAATGCATAAGCCGATTCCACAGAAAATTCTTCCCCTTCACCCAGTCGCCGCACCAACTCTTTCCCATCACCATAAATAAAAGAATTTAGAAGAACTAAAAGATTATCGAAAACAATATCCCATACAAACAAGTTTATGCTCCATACCATTCTCCACTGGCCCTCGTCCGCTTCTCTACCAAAATAGTCTGCCACCATATTCTCCTTATACCCAGAAATTGCAAACAACCTTGGAAAGCACCTACATAACGGAGTTTCACATATCCAAGGGTCTTTCCGAAACTTCGTATTTAGATGGCCACTCCTATTTGAACCAGCTTGATACCATCACTTGATCTAAAGGAAAAATATCTTTCCACCTCCTTGACGAAATAGATAGTGACACGACACCATCCCAATCGACGTCCATTATGACCCACTCTCCATATCTAACCATCAACACCTCCCTCCAAAGGGAAGGGTCACTTTGAAGCAAAACCACCTCCACTTTGCTAAGAGACTCAAATTAGCCACACTAACATCCCTCACCTCTAGACTATCCTAGCTCTTTGGTTGACTCACGGCTTACCACTTCATCCAACAAATCTTCCGCCCACCACCAAGGCCACCCCAAAGGAACTCTCTTTGAATTCGAACAATTCTTTTCCACACGCTAGTCGGCATCTTCATATAATGGTAAAAAGTTGGTATAGAGTTCAACACCGAATTAATCAAAACAATTCGAGTGGCAGAATTCTAATTAGCACATGGATATCTGAAGTTGATTCTAATGGATATCTGATTACTCATCATGGCAGAGTTATTATTTTGTGTGTTATTTGTGTTTGTCTCCGTGAATCAAATATTGTTACCTCGATTGATAATTGATTCATACGTAGAATGTAGTGGAATCTTATCTGTTTCCACCAATTTATTTATTTGATTATTTATTTTTTGTAGTTCCTTATTTTGTGTATTTTGCTATTTTTTTGAACATTTCTTATCTCTCAAGCAAGAGTAATGTGTATCTCTACTTAATAAAAAGGCTAAAACCAAGGTGGTTTCTATACTGTGAGTTTGATGATCTGGATGATTATTGTTAGTACTTAAGTTGGACGAACTTTTTATTTTCTTTCCATGAACTTTTTGAGCTAATTAGATAAGCTATTTAACATAGTTGTGCTTTATTAGAATTATGTTTGGTTTCATCTATGTGCGGCGCACGACCAATGATTGTGTTATAATGTTTAAAGTGTTATTTCTTGTTTTTTATATTAGTCACCTACTTTTCTTTTCCTAAAAAAGTGTGCAGAAAATATGTTTTATATCTATATACTATCATAATACCTGTTAAAGTATGGCTCATATATTGTAAACTGAATCGTAGTAGTACTATATATACAGCTTGTTACGTTGAAACCGTAATTCTTATCAGAGTAATAGAAACAGAACTATAGCTGCTTTATAGTCGCAGAGGTAGGCACAATTGGCCGAACTGCGTTAACAAATAGCGTGTGTTCATTGTCTTTCTCTTTCGTTCTCTTATTTAATCTTTTGTTACTAGTTGCTGTTTTAACAAAACCTCTCCTGAGTTTGTTCCTCACTCTAGATGGCTTCTTTGTGTTTCTTGTGCATGTATTTTAACATGGCTGTGTCTTTTACAAATCTGAAAAACTCTTCACTATCGAAGGTATACCTGCCTTTTTCCTTCTAACTAGGAGAGTAAGCAACTTCTATTAGCGCCGGACTCCAGGTAAGGCGGAAGCACTTTTAGGGCTTAGGACGAGAAAGACATATTTTACACTAGCTTTTGACCTAACCTTTGACAGCATGGAAGATTTTGGTCATATAAACATCTAGATGTTACTCTCGAACCATCACACGGATTCCAACCCAACAGCCCATGATACCCGATTGGAAGAACTCTTCTTTTCTCATCCCATGTGGAGGATGAAGACTTCGATGTAAAATCCGCCTTTCCAACGATAGTATCTACCGGTTGGGTACCCGAGACACACGGGCCTTCCAACGTCTTATGATGGCGGTCAGAAACTATGATCTATGGCTATAGGAATAGATCAGAGTAGAGGTGGGTAGCGTCTATGAAGATTTTATATATCCACACTTGTTGACATACTATCAAATTGCATCGCATCCTCAACTTCTGATTGATGACTATTAACTTATATTCAGCTGTTTGATATCTTAGGTTCGATACTCTTGAGTGATTATTATGATATATGTGTCTATGTGTTGCGTTTATCCTATTTCATTGTATGCAATTACTTAATTTTATGTACTCACCCTTTCATTGTTTGTGTATGTTTGCGAAAACGCAGACTTTCCACAGGTAGCAGGTGATGCCTAGACGTGGTGTTGGATTTGCTTTCATACCAAGACATGAAGTTTTGTTTTAAGGAATATTTCCAGATCTAATAAGTGTCACTAGAGAGTCATTGGGATAATTTTATATGTTTAATTTTCTACGAATGATGGATTACTCAATTATGGATATTTGTTTATGTCTAAGTTTAAATATGATGTCTAAGTTTACCCTATATAGTTTTTTCCAGAAATATTTCAAACCAAGAAAGAAATCACCATCTATCCTAGTTTATCTCTCACAATAATATCACAAAGAAAGGGAATACAAAAAAGGTCTTTAATCTTGATATAATACCACAAATGCATTAATAATTTAAAATGTCATTCAATTATAAAGAAAAATATACCAAAACACCATAATAAAGTGTCATACTTGTCCCCGTGAGCATAGCTTAGTTGGTAGGGACAAGCATTATTATATGCAGGGGCCGGGGTTCGAACCCCAGACACCCTTCTTATTCATAAAAACATAAGTTAATAAAGTTGTTTGTAAGATGTAACACCCCAATTTTTAAAGCAATAGTTCCTTTTTTTCATCTTAAAACAACTCAAAACCCTGTGGTGAATGATTCCATGATCGTCCTTAATTTCAAATCAAAGTAAATCACTTATTTATAAAGTGTGTTTCAAAAAAATAACGATCTAAATCAGTTGCCTGCCACATTATATAAAATATTTCTAGGCAATAAGTTTTCAATTTTAAAACATATACTTCTCAAAACATAAAATGGTGTATGAGTGTTCATTTATCATGGTAGTAACATTTACATTGATACCCAATACAAGTAGAGAAAATATACATAAGACTCTTCAAGTAAACATCTAAGCTGATCTTTAACTATGAATTGGGTTGACAGGGTACTGTAACCCACCAATGACATCACGTCTGACTGCCAAACCCCTACACCTCCAAAACCTATGCCATTCTCCCAAAACAGACACCCTATTTAGATGTGGGGCAAATCAATAACGACGGATTAAAGTAAAGGTTCAAGATCTAAAAAAAACATAATTACATAAAATATTTCCAAAATATGTTCAAACCGCTCAAAAATATATTCAAATTTCCACAACGCTAAAAAATATTTTTAAATTCAATATTTCCAAAAACTCGGATAAAATGTTTTCCAAAATTACTTTTGTCTCAAAAATCTTTCCAAAATACTTGAAATCCTCTCATTACCATAAAGTTGACAAAAATAACTCTGGAGAACTCACTCTCTGGCAGAGACTTTTCTTCCTAAATCTCAACTGGTCAACGCATTTCATTCTGACAAATCTCAAAATAGCAGTGTTTCAAAAATATTTCCAAACACTAACGACACTGAATAAAATAGTACTTCTCATTAAAATCACCCAAGAAAATATTTTCTCAAAAACTTCTTCATTTTGTCCAATGGATTCTTCTTCTTCTTCTTCTTCTTCTTCTTCTCCTTCTCCTTCTCTATGCTATAATACCAAGAACAAAACAATCACCAAATAAAACAACTAACTATCATCATCTAAGAACTTCTAACTAAGGGTGAACCATTTCATGTGTTTTTGAATCATATCACTCTTGAATCGATTCAAAATAATTTGAATCGTATCACTAAATCTCTTTGACTTTAGTTGAATTGATACATAAGAGTTTGAATCGTATCAACCTTCATCCTGAATCGATTCATTTTCTGTCCAATGCGAATCAATTCAAGCATTAAGTGAATCTATTCACTATGTTGTTTTTGGTATGAATATTGCTTTTGTCAACCTTTTCTATATATACCCACTTCTTCATAACACCTAAACAACTAAATCATTTGCATCTATTCTCTGTAGAGTCTCCAAACCTCATTGTCCACTTGTTCTTGAGATTAAACATTTTTTCTAAGATCATTGCGGTCCTTTGAGTCATAGATTTCTATGGTGCTATATGGGCTGTAAGTTGATTGCATTCAAAGATATTGATTGGGAATAAAGGATCTAAACTGTATTGAGTAGTTTCATTCCACCTCTAACGGTATTGGGGTTTCTTTCTAAAGTTCTTGTGTTCAGGGGGATCCAATTTTCGGACGGAGCATCAAAGAGTTCGAGTGAAGAGCATCAAGGGTTGCTTATGTGATTGAGGATTGAAGACATCAAGAAGCACCAATTTCAAAGGTTATTTAAAGATTGGGGGAGTGATTGCATAGGAATTGAAGAACTAGGGTAGTTTCAAGGAAATCATGTAACCACAATGTAATCAAACATTCATATTCTAATGGAAGTCCTTGGTGAAGATGTTTTCCATCAAGAAGAGTAGACGTAGGTCGAAGCAAGGAAGATTGGGGGAACTACTATAAATCTCAGTGTCTTCTCTCTTCTCTATCCTCTTTACTTTTGATTAATCGCGTATTTGATTGCTTGATAAATTGTTAGAGTAGAAATTGAGTGTGATCTAGGTTTATTTTGTTAAACTTGAGTTAGTTCTTTGAATTAGTTTTTACCTCACTTTTCTTGGTTTCAATCTATTGTCATTAGGTTTGGTTTGAGATTTTTCTTGTTTTGTAACTTGTGTGAAAATTATTAATAATTGGTTGTGTTAAGATTTGTCTTAGAATCTCTCAATTCCAAGTGAATCTTATTATTTGTGCACAGTGTTAATAATTTTGTCAGTCTAGCGCGTATTACCTTGCCATAAACCAACATATTGAAAAACTTGATCCTGAAGAGAAGGTTGTTGCTGAGAAGAAGGTTGAAGATGGTGTGAAGATTAAAAATGATGAAAGCTTTAATCTTGATGAGTTAACATAGATCTTGGGGAGGATTAAATTAAATGTATATCATTAGGTTAAATATGTAATGATATAAATTCAACTTTTTTGGTATAATGATATATATTGATTTTTTTATATAATTTTAACCTCATTGTCTATTACATAATTTTATATCTTGAAAAAATATTAATCCACAAAGACATGTAGTTCTATGCAAGCTACTTGTTTTCGGATTTTAAAATCCAAAGTGGGTTTCGGATTCTAAATTCCAAGAGGTATTTTAGAAAGAAGAAAAAAAAGGGCGCATGAAAAACGGATAGGGTGAGAAAAATAATAGTCGATGCATTATTGCTCTGACAAATAAATATATTAGTGTAGGTGTACAAGGTTAATACTATATTCATCTGTTCAAGTTTTCCACATCACTCAACGTTATTTTATTTTTAAAAGACAATTCTATCTATTTATTTTAAATAATAAATTTAATTATCATTATACAATTAAAATAAAAATTATTTTAATCATCTAAGATCCAATTATCAATACAACTGTCCTCGTGAGCTTAGCTCAGTTGATTGGGATAATGCATAAAATATGTAAGGTCTGGGGTTCAAACCCCGGCCACTACCAAAAAAAAAATAAATCAATACAACTAAAATGCCAACATTAAATAACAAACATATAAAGGGCCCGTTTGGATTAACTTATTTTAGAGCTTATATAAAACAACTTATGCAAATAAATAAGTTTTTATGTATTATTTATAAGTTTTTAAGGTAGTTTATGAAAAACCCATTTATGAAGATACAATTTTCGTTAGTGAGAGTTTATAAATTAAAATAAAAACTTATTTATTTACATAAGCTATTTTTCATAAGCTCAAATCAAACGAAGCCAAAATCAAGCACGCAGAAAACTAATAGACCACAATAGATACATAATAATAACTTATCATATATTTATTAAAATATAACCTTAAAAAAATTGGGATGTTAAGTTTCTACATTGCTTATTAATCTTTTTTGCTTAACTATTAGTCTCCTACTCACCCTCTCTTATAATTTCAAGCGCCGCATAACTAAATTCTTTTATTTTGTCATTTGTCTGTTGTCATTGGCATGCAGACATTATATTATGTTATAGTATAGACATTGGGTCCCCGTGAGCTTAACTCAGTTAATAAAGATAATACATAATATATGCAAGGTCCGTGGTTCGAACCTCGGACACTAACAAAAAACATAGTACAGGCATTGGTAAAATGAGATTTATAAGAAATGAGAATGATATTATCCTTGATTCTCATACTCTTGAGAGGAGCACAAGCTAAGACTACACAGCAAGTCCAAGAGACTGCCAGAAAATGGCAAGCATCGATACAACACAAGTAAAAAAGAATCATCAATAAGATAAGAAATGAAAAATTGACAGGATCCACAAACAGTTAAATACATGAAATCAAATATATATTTGAAAATCTAACTGACATAAAAGGTAAAAATGAAAAAAAAAAAAAAATCATGCCTTTGAAACCAGCAAATCTTATCATTGCATATATGTAGAATCTAATCTAGACATCGCAACTATGTCGTGACCGCCATCAGACATATAAGAGTTTACATGTTGCAGAGGCCCTTATCCATGATGCTAATTTCATTAACATTTGATGCTTGAGATTTACATCTATGAAAGAGACACTAAATCGATAAGATGTTTAGTACTTTCGATTTCTGCATTCTATATTTTGTAAATTGAAGCTCACATTTTGTGCTATTAAATCCTTTAAACAAGCATCTTCCCAAGCGTGTTAAAAGGTGATGCAGGAGGGTTTTCTTAATAATTTAGTAGTATTTTATTATTTCAGCATAATTTTATTATTTGTTTGTTTTATAAACACAAATCAATTTACTATAGGGATCGACATGTTGCTACAAATATTCAACATGCTACTACATTTCTTCAATGGCATATAGACAACTGCTTTATTTTTTAAATAAAACCGTCTTTACATTTCACTCAATGGGATCCAGGCGGGAGGACTCTTATTCATTGGAGGAGTCAACATGAATGGGAAGCTCTTTATTAAAATGAGAACTCGGGGTCGAGTTCTTTAGAGGTGGAGGGGACTGATACAGAAGGGTTTTCTTATTAATTTAGTAGTATTTTATTATTTCAGCATAATTTTATTATTTGTTTGTTTTATTTTCAGTTTTTTTTCCGGCCCATTAGAGTTTGTTATTTCCTTATTTCAGCTTAACGGTTGTAGTCCAATGGGAAAACCTTTATTCATTCAATAATATTTTAGAGAAGTTTTCTCAATTTCTGGTGGATTTCGGAACCCTGTTTTCACAAGTTTTTCACTCTCAAACTTGTTTCTTTTCAATCTAGGTTTAACGCTTACTAGCCTACGCTTCTGTACTGCAACAAAAGGCATTCTGGAATAATTGTTCCTTCACTAGAGATGATTTTACGTGGTTCACCACCATACTGCCTAGTTCAATCCTAAAATGGGGGCAGTTGGAAACCATTTCTTCCTGAACAATTCTTTAGAGAAGAAATGAAAGTAAATGTCATTGATATGAAAAGGATTCAAATACGAGACGATGAATCCTTAGATGATTATGTCATTAGAATTAGATTGATGAAGGCTAGAAGTATGAGGATGAATCTTGAGTACGAATTAGTTAAAAAGGTTGCTCCATTTACAAGGCTTAGTTAATTATGCAGTTAGAAATAAAATGATTAGCCAACAACATCAGATATGTCTCAATTGGATGAAACTGCTAAGCAAACGAAAAAAGTGAACCTTGAAAAAAAAAAAAAAATTAAAAACAGGAGCGTTATCCTGTGTAAGACCAAGGGCGTCAAATAGCCCTAGTTGACCAAAAGGCATTCATAAATCATGTTTTGATGTCTCACAATAATAGTCTATTTAACATTTTTTCTTTTTCTCAAAATAATTATAACATTAGAATACCAATGCAGTATTTATTATTTTTTTCCATTATTATACATTTATTTATTGAATTTCATCCAACTTAACTACTCCATTAACTATAATTAATAAGAGTGTATTAGTAAATGATATTAATTTTACCATTGAAATCAACACAATCAATCATTTCCTTAATAATCGTGCACAAACCTTAAACGACTATAATTTAGAGATGGATGGAGTAGATGTGTAAACCTTTCAGAATTAAAACCAGGGTCACCTAATACATGTACCAGTTTTAAACGTCTAAGTCTAGAGATATTTCTAATATTCCACACAAAAAACACATGATTTTGATATAAACAAAGTTGACTAGAATGTTGATATTCTTTTAAAGGATCATAAAATATTTTTTAGTGATGGCCATAAAATTCCTCCCTTTGAACTAGTTTGAGGAAAAAAATATATTGTAAATTTCATAATACTTTCGTCCATCACACTAATTCTTGTCTTTGTTTCAGGGATACAATACGAAAAGCAATCGACAATGCAATATGATATTCATGAACTTTGAACAAATCCATGATTCATCCTTGATTGAGAAGGTATATGCAATAAATCCATTGAAACATAATTTTTACCATCTTCAAGATCCTACAAAATATAGACTATTTAATGATATAGTTGATACATTCCTATTCCAAATATAAAAAATCATCGACAACACTAACATGAAATCCAACAAAACTTTTACTCTATTGTGATTTCCTCTTTTTGCCATGAAAGGTTACAGAATAATACAAAGTTTTTAAAAAAAGAATGAGGCTCTTATGATTGATAAGTTCTTTTATGTTACCTATTCACTAAGGTTTCTAAAAAGACACACAACACTTTGATGTAATTAAGAGATATTTACTTATACGCGTTCTTAAAGGACAAACACAACACACTCAAGTATTTAAGAAACATTTAATAAAAAATTTAATTTTAGGAAGGGTTTTTACTTCTCCAGCAGCTCTTGAAACTAGTTCTAAATATCCTTTTTCTTTTTGCATTAAAACTACTTGTTCTTCATTGTGTACAAAGATAATGTGCATCAATATTCTAAAATTCGTATGAAATTTTTTAACTTTGAACAAATCCGTGCTCCATCCTTGATTAAGTATGCATATGCATTAAATGCATTAAAACTTACATTTTAACTTGTTCAAAATCCAACACTAAATATTATATTTATTTATTATTGTTGATAGATTTCTATTAAGATTAAAGAAATGAAGGACAAAAATAATATAAATAGTAGCTATAGCCTATACTTCACATGAAATCCAACAAAAATTCTCCTCTTTATTGATTTCCCCTTTATGTCTTGAAAGGTTATAAAATAATGGAAACTTTGTAAAATAAGAACGAATTCTTATGATTGGTAAAAAAAATTATGTGACCTCGTTACTAAGAGTGATAAAAAGACAAACACAAACTTTCACGTACTTAGGATAGATTTGATTATACATTTTTATATGACCTCTTTATTATGTGCACTAAAAGGAGAAACACAACAAATTGATGTACTTACGAGATATTTAATAATGAATATGAATTTAAACTATTTATGTATTTAAGGTAATAATGAGCTTTATAAATTGATAAAACCATAATCTACCACTTACATGCAAAGGGGAGAAAGTATGGCTAAAATTGTCATGTTTGTTTATGTTATGATTATCTTTATTTCTCCATTTGTTGTTGCAACAAACATTAGAATATTACGTATGCCATTTTTTATCCGACTCAAGTTTTCTAAGATACTTTTTACATAATATTTTATCTCATTTTACTAACATCATTTATTCAACTTTTATCACAGTACCTCGTATATGTTATGAAGACCATCATTGTATAGATAGTCCATGCGGGCCTTTTATGAAACCTAAGTGTGGGTTTTTTGATGGATATGGGTGGCGTGGAAACCAACCAGGCGAGTGTTACTGTATTTGAGTATTGTGCTCGCTAGATTCTACTAGAAAATTCCATGAGTTGTCATTTTGTAATTGTTTTGACACCCGATAATTTGTATTTTTTTGTCCTTCTCTTTTTTCATGGACCATATAGTTGTGGTTTTGTACTCTAAGATGATTTTAATGAAGTGAAATGAAATGAGATTTGATGGAATGTTCATAACTTTCTAATCTGAAATTCAAAATTGATTCCATTTGTTGCTGACAATCATAGAAATAAGAACTATCAGTTTGTTTCCTCTTCATTGTTCAGAATTATTTATTTGGTAAGATACGGAAACCATTGTTATTATTCCTTATTCATTGTTTGAGGACATTCATCTCTTGATCGTTAATAATCGCGGTTGACTTGAAGACGTATAATCCATGTAGGAATAAGGTAGTAACCTTTAAAAAAAGGTATAATCCATGTAGGAATTATCAATTTGTAAAGTAGCATTCATTATTAAAATTTATGGATCAGCTCATGTTCCTAATACCTAATTACACTTGCGAGACAATTGAGTTTTCATATTAGAAAGAAAAGCACCTAAGGTTTGGGGCACTTCCCTATACTAATCAACTACACTAATAGTTAGACATTATGGATTAACAAGTATGATTCGTAACAGTTCTAAAAAAGAAAATAAATTAAAATATGAATGCAAGTGACAAAGATTTGATTCTTGTTATTTTAATTCATAAACATACTATTTTGTGAACAAATTTATGGTAACAAATTTATTTATTATTACGTGTGGCATATTGAATATAGGATTTTTTTAGTGTTCGATAATGTTTGATTTTTATCTTGTTGTCAAAAGATATATGATTTTGAGAACATATAAAAAGACACAAGAGGAGCTTGGGCAAGCAGAGCAGCTTCGACAAGAGGAAGTTAAACAAAAGCTTAATAGCAGTTTAGACTCCCTATGTTTCAAGAAGTTACGATTTTGATCCCCTAACAAAATAAAATATTATCTCTTTTGCAGTTTTGGCTTCCCAAGCCAATTTTGACCAAGTCAAAGCTGGACGCCACGTGTGTAATTTTTTTAATTTTTCTAATTATTAAAAAAATAAAAAAAGTATTATTTTAATAATTAAAAAAATTAAAAAATTACACACGTGGCGTCCATGTGTGCATTGACTTGGTCAAAATTGACCTGGAGGGCCAAAACTGCAAAAAGGGCAATACTTAGGGGACGATTTTGTATTTTATTTTGTTAGGGGGCCAAAATCGCAACTTCTTGAAACATCGGAGGTCAAAACTGCTTTTAAGCCTTAAACAAACGAAGCTTTAGTGCAACAGAGTTCCAAATATGGCAAAACATGGTAGGTTCCATACAGGCCGATTCCACCAGTCGGAGATTATGATGAGTCTATATATACATACGACCACATCATTTAGATTATGGAACCTACCTTGTTTATTATGATGAGTCTGACATGCTGACAGCGACAATTATTGATTTCCAATGCAAATTGATTTTTTAGCGACTTCTATATAAGTACGACCAAACATAGCTCAGTTGGTAGGACAATACATTATTATATGCAAGGGTCGGGACATCCCACTTATTCACTTTATAAGGTGAATTCTAGCAATTAGGCTACCTGACCAAAAAAAAATATACATACGACCACTTATGTCTAAACTTTTAGTGTATTAGTAGTAAGATAATCGTGCCCTCGCACAAATACCCATTCATGTAGGTTATTTATTTCAATTTCACATTTTGTTTATGAGACTTATGTTTTGCAAATTAAATATTTATTTAAAAAAATTCAAAATGGAATATATTAAACCAGCTGTCTATCCCCTCAACATAAGGTGTGCCAAAGGAGATAGCAAATAATTACAACAATGTTTCAACAATAACAGCAACAGTTTTAGCCTATACCCAAACATGAGAACGGCTTCTGGCACCAATCATGAAACTTATAATGATAAATAACAAATTTAGCTTTATACCACAGTTAGCCTGTAATTTCGACAGACTCATTTCATATGGTCAACAGTTGGTTGACCTTTAACTTTGTAGGAATCGAAGACTTTTCCATTTCAATTTGAAGATTTCGGCAAGATGGAAAGCCTAGCGCACATAGTCAGAATTTCGACATAACAAGGTTGAGAGTGCAATCGCGTCGAACTTAAGTGTTCAAAGCAGGAAAACACAATTTCAAGCTCAAGAGCGGTTCCCTTGGTGGAAATGTGGGGACAAGCGGTTATCCAAGATGGAGAAATTGCTAATCATGGGATTAGTGTTTTACCAGTTAGTTTCTTTTAGTATAAATAATAGTTTCCTAGCCGGAAAATTGGTTGCAAATCATTTATAGAAATTCTACAACACTCAAACTAACGGTGTCTAGGGAAACGAGTTATACATAATGTATGTAAACTGATTTGTATACCACTTTACTTTTAAATGCAATGCATTTTATATTTCCTTTAAGTTTATGCATTTAAACTTTTACTCTTTCCTTTAATTTTGTCTTGCTATTACTTGCAATCTCAAACCTGTCGAGAGACAGTGCCCTTTTTATTTCAAAACTCGTCCTGCTCTCTAAGTAACCTGAGTGCATCTCGTGGCCTTTTTCAAACCGTTTTCGATCAAAACCTTTGCACAACATGTCTTAAGATTTCTAGTTCGATCTTGTTTGTGTATGCATTTGAGAAGTGCTAAATTTATGGCTCGTGCTAGTTCATCCTCTTCACAAGCACAATCTTTACAAGCGACTTCTCCTTTGGGAGATTTAAACATGTCAACCCGTATGGGGGAAACCATGGCTATGTCAGGTTCGACGGAAATGGGAGTAACCACTCCCTCAACCGTTTCGACGTCCTCTCCAATGACACGACAAGAAATGAGAACCTTTGTGCCCCCATTCATTGCTGGTGTTCCTTTAACTACCAGTATTCCAAGTTCTCCTTTGGTCAGGCCTACGTTTGATGATCGAAACACAAATATGCAGAACCATCCTAGGGAACAACCGTATGGTATGTGTAACGCCGTATTTCTATTAAAGCGATAAAACACACGAATAATGCAATTATTCAAGAAATAGACGTCACATCTTTAATAAACCTCAAAACATGCATATAACAATTCCTCAAAAATCGCAGCGGATATATAACATACATCTCACAAATATTCATGTCATAAACTCAAACATACATCACCATATAAAATCTGCAATCCCGACATATGAGTAAAATATCAACAACATAATCAATCCAAACAAATACAGACTGACAACCTACATCAGAGCCTATGCTAAGACTCTAAAACAAATAAACAGAGGAAGCTCCCGCTATCCTCAAGCAACTCATCAAGCACGCTAAAATATCAAACATGCACGCCGTCTACCCATTCATACAAATAGGTAGGCGGTCCACCACAGACCACTAGGGGTTAGCTTCACATCAATCATAATCAAGAATAACAAACATAAGCATTCAAGGATTTCATGCATAACACATATACATACTCAACATTCCTAGAATACTACCATCACACATATATCACCCCCGTTCAACATTAATTATGTTATCATACTTCTATCATAACACATCAAGCATATTTATACCTTAAATCATTATCAAGATTCATCACTTAACAACATCAATCAATATAAGAATTACTCACCTTATTCCTCATTTAGCATAATTAACTCAACAAACACAATTCAACATTTCAAAGTTATAA
>Ga0315914_1006632_pt1 | contig 16321 bp, 3 predicted proteins | sample MpolenodulesMG_FD_203920 | JGI IMG/M metagenome (GOLD analysis project Ga0315914, IMG submission 203920) | Medicago polymorpha root nodule microbial communities from Los Angeles, California, United States - elongated nodules | ecosystem: Host-associated > Plants > Roots > Nodule | place: USA... | reverse complement strand
ATGATTTTGAATACCACTAGACTTTTTTTAAGTGATTAAGAGTCTTGATTGAATACCACAAGACTTTTTTTAAATGACAAAGAATCTTGATTGAATAACACAAGACTTTTTTTAAATTGAAAAGAGTTTTGATTGAATACCACAAGACTTTTTCATGATAAAAAAGTCTTTTAAAATCCCTTAGAATCATGATCCAATACACCCCCTTAAACTATGTGTTAAAAATAGAAAAAAATCAAATACAATCTCGGTTACTAATGACCATCACTCCACATTTAATTTTTTACAATTTTGCTTCAATCTCATTTAGATACTTAGAATGCTACTTAGTGCTTGTTTGGTTCGGCTTTTTCCTAGTCCAAAATCACTTCTACAACTCCAAAATTAAAAAAAAGCAATTTGTCACATGTTTAGTTCAGCTTTACAAAAACAATTCTCTTCTCCAAAAATAATTCTGGTTGAAGCTACAATTCCTAACTTTTGAGTTAACCAGAATCAATTCTCCATTAAATTTTATATTTTAATTATTATAACTTATTATTTTACTTTATTGTCCTTCATCAATTATCCATTTTGTTTGTATTTAATTTGATGAACCAAATTTAATCAAAAAAATTAACAAACCAAATTAGCCCCAGAAAATATTAATGGTTTTGAGTTACAAAAATTTGGATTTTTCTTTACGGTTTTTCCATTCAAATTTATTGTATCTTTTTCTTTTATACTACATTTTATCATTTTTTGCAACAATATCTATTATTATTTAACTTAAATATATTTTATCAAAAAATATAAAATACATAGAACAAATATTTTGTCCAAAAAATTTGGTTTAATAATCATAGTTATTATTTTTTAAATTAAGATATAAAAAAATTATTTATTTAAATTAAATAATATATCTACATTTTGTATTGATCTACATATACATTCAACTATGTCCATTTATCTCTATTTTAGTAATTATACAGTCAAAAACAATTTTGATCAAAACTATACAAACAACATTCATTCTGTTTAATCAATTATACATTATTGTATCCAAACATAAATCAATTCTCTCAAAATAAATTCTATCAGAATCAATTCTATACAAATTTAAACCAAACAAACACTTCCTTTCCCCTTTCATACCAAGCTTTCATAGTGGATACGACACAACTTCTCAATTCAATTCACGACAAATGGTTGCTTTATTATGTAATTTTGTTGGATCATTGTATTGTAAAAGCCGTAGATAGGGAGCATTAGATAAGAATGTGAGAGCATGAAACAAGTAATTTTGATTGGAAAGTTTTTGACTTGATGATGTCATTTTGTGACATAATCTTCTCCTTTTTTTGTTTTTTCTGGTTTCTTTATGTTGACCAAGCTCGGTTTCTTTATGTATCAAAATCGTAAAAGATTAAAGGTGAAGTGATGACAAGTGACTTTGTTTGATTTTTTCTATTTTAATACTTAGTTGACGTGTCTTAAAGAGTGATTTTAATTAGTTTACGGTAAAAAATAACTTTACAGTGACATAGTATTTTAATTAATCTCTATTTATAAAGATAAAAAATATATTTAACCATTTATGTTATTAAGTTAATACGGTGAGTGTTAGAGAGTATTAAGAAGATTGTATTACTAGCATTTCTTTTTACTATTATGAGAAATGATACTCATACAACCATTTTGTGATAATTTTATCTCTCATATTCATATTATGTTTTTACTTTATCTATTTATTGCTTTGATTTTCGTGCAAATACCTATTTTTGTTTGTAAATTTATGGTTGTCTTATAAGTTGTCATACAATCATCCCTTTTGTTATTATCTTTGATTCTCTATATTGTTAGCGTGTTTACCTCTTCTTTTTTTTTTTTTATACCTAATTCAGTTTAATTTCATCAGCATCTCCAACATCTCACCCTCTCATTCAGCTCTGATCCGTGCTTGCTTTGATTGTTTGACATTGTTTTTATCTCCTTGTTGATGTTCATGGTGGTTGTGTCGTTGATAATACACATGACTTTGCATCGCGACAACACAATCTTCCGAAGAGTCTTGTTTTCAAGTTCACTTGTTACATTGGGATTGAAATTATTCTAGCAAGTTTTAATTGCAACTTCAAGCAGATCATTGAAGTCGCCATATAGAAGTTTAATGGCGTGTAGGAAATATAACCAAAGCGATAGAAGTAGCTTTTTAAATTGGAGGGATCACCATACTTTTCGCCTTGGCAACAACCCATGAAATTTTCATAGATGGGTTGATACACCAACTACTAGATCTATACCACCTTCTTTGCTGGATCATTCGATGGTGACATGGTGGGTACCGAAAGACTCATTGCCTACAAGCTCATCAGAAATGTCACGGTGTACAAGTTTTGGGGGTGGACATGCCTGCAACAGCGGATCTAGGTCTCCAGTCTAAAAGGTTCAAATTTTTTATTTCTTGAACTTCTTGACCTAATGGTGAAAAAAATGAGGGAGCTCAAAATAAAAAATATATAGAAGTATATATGCATTTTTTTAAGTTCAAGGGACGCAACTAAATCTCCTCAAAAAATGCTGAAGTGACTGATATTATTGACATGTCATCTATATGTGATCACCAACATGGAAATTAACATTTAAAAAAAATAGAAGGAGGAAATCACTTTACCACCCTACCAATCCTCCTCTCTCTTCCTCCTTCCACCTCCACATCAAACCTCCATTTTTTCACACTCTCACATTCCCTTCTTAAATGTCGCTACAATTTAGTAATATTTCCACATAATATGGACATATTAACTACACAATATATACCAGCGTGCAAACGGTCACTTGTATTTCGTTGTCTATATATTTTAATATCTATATTATTTAAAAATATTTGAATTTGACTTTCATTATTCAATTTAAATCCTTTTGAATTTGGAAAAAAAATTATAACAAAAAAAGTTCAACTAAAACATATATTTAGTTTTCAAATTCCTTATAACTATGGTTTTGATTTAAATTTAAATTTAAATTTGAAAAAAGTTGAGTTAATAAAAAGTTATCCCAAAATTCCTTATTCCATTTGTATATGGCATATAATTTTTTTTCATTGTGGGCTTATATATAATTATTAACGAAAGGAAGGAAGTAAAAACTAAAAAGTAATGGGGGCTTATAATTGCAACTGAATGCTTCGTAAAATTGTCAATCTACTAGATCAAAAGCATGTAATAATATTTTGTAAAAAGTGATATGCAATTGATTCTATAGAGTAACACATTTTTTAACAAGTTAACTGCTATATAGATTGAATATATATTTAAAACAACACTACATAACCTTTTATCTATAATTTTTAACTGAATCTTTGGTCAATGGAGCATTCACTCGATTTTTTTTTTATTGGCCAGAATTTGAATGTCGAACCTTACTTATATTATGTATTGTTCATACCACACATTCACTCCATGTTTATAAGAAAGCTTATAGTTGCAACGTGAAAAAGAGCGATATAGTTGAAACACTTTTGACGATGGGGCTTTTGTTTTCAAATGGAGCAACATGTGACCAGTCAGTTCTCTTTGCATTATTAGATCACTTTTTGTGAACTGCTCCATTGGGGAGATTTTTTTTTGGTTACTTATAGGATCCATGGTCTCATTTAAGATCCTAATTCTTAAGAAATTCGTACGAGATGCTGGGTTGGAGGGATTCAATGTTTATTAGATACCACTGTTAAAAAATTATAAATGAATGACGCGTACGTGAGACTTATTTAAGTACAAAAAAATGGGTGTCTCCATTGTAGATGCTCTAATAGTTACACTTTTATGATGACCGTCACTTTACGTTTTGTCGAATTTCAATAGATTTAGGTATAATATCTATAGCTTCCCTGCAAATGCAGTACTATTATCTCAAATGTATATTAAATACTCGAACCTTATACTTGAATGAAAAGCAATTGAGCATCTACAATTGAGACATTAAAGATGGGAGTGTGTGATTGAAAAACAATGGAGGTATTTTGTGGTGGAAAGAGGAGGGTTGGTGGAGTAGTCGAGTGATTTCCTCTTTTTATTTAAAAGGTATTTTGTGGTGGAAAGAGGAGGGTTGGTGGAGTAGTCGAGTGATTTCCTCCTTTTATTTAAAAAGATGTTAATTTTCACGTTGGTGAACACAAAGATTATATATCATGAAAATTAGGGTTGGGTAAAAAAACCAAAACTTGAATCGAACTGTCGATCCAAATTGAACCAAACTGCTATTGAACCGAACAGCCATGTAAAAGTTATGAACTGATCCATACTTAAAGGAGCAGTTATTAACCGAACCTTTTTGATAAAAAAAACCAAAAATGAACTTGAAGCCAAACTGAACTAAAAACGTTGATTTGTTCACTGTGTTTGTTTGCTAATTTGTTCATTGTGTTTGCTAGTTTGTTTGCCAAATTGAACTAAAATTTCATATGGGTTTCATCTTCACAATTGTTTAGCTACAATTAGTTCTTTCACAGCAGCTATAATTGTTGTTTACGTTTTGAATTAGTTCTTTCAATGTTTAATCATTTGGTTTTGAATACTGTTACATAAACCTCAATTTATGATTTCGTTGGTTTGGTTCTTATTTCTGAAATGTTTACTTGTGTGGGAACAATTCAGTTTTTTTAAAACGAAACAGTTCACCAATTTGAATACCGGTTCAGTTCGGTTCAAATTGATCCTTAATAGTTTGGTTCAACTCGCACACAATTTTGGTTTTTAACCAAACTTTGCCCATCCCTAATTAAAATTAGCCGCAATAGTTTTTTTTAGGGGATTTAACTAGTCCCCTTGAACTTAAAAAAAATGCATATATACTTCTTTATATTTTGCTAGTGAGGGTTATAATTTCTAAAACGCATGACCTATTTGAACTTTAATCGATAAGACAGTGTGATAAAAGGCACATGTTACTTAAATGTTGCTTTAGCACTCGTCCCTACTAATCAATAGCCCATAAGCACATTTCCAAATTAGAACCGTTTGTAGGCCAAGTCCCTAAATGAAATGTGTTATCTAGTGGCACAAAATATCATTTTATTCTACCTTAAGCTCTTGGTAACTCTTGGACATAACCACATTACCATTCTTCCAGTAAGGGTTTGTCAAAATCCCAAAGATGTGTCGTTGGGTCCAGTCCACCAGGTGGGGATAAAACACCTTCCAATAAAAAATTACTTTGACCCATGAAGGGTTTGTCACATACATATCTCCCCTGCATGCACTTTTCACTATGTCTTTGGCACATTCAACTGATGAACCCAATGGAAGTCTTCCAAGAGTAGCCTGTATTGTAAAATAGAATTAGAACATAGCGTAGTGTAAGGGAGGAGTAGTATTAAGATTTGTATTTTATTACAATCTTGTGCATGGAAACGATTAACCAACCTCATCTTCAATGACCCTGAATGCCAGGTCTGTTTTGATAAAACCAGGTGTGGCAATTGTTATGCCAATAGACCAACCAAGTTCAATTCTTAATGTCTCAAAGAATCTTATTATCGCTGCCTTACTAGCCTGATATCATTCAACAAATCACAACTTTAAGACAATCATCTATATATGTGTGCATTTTAACAAAATCTATATATGTGTGTTAGAGTTTAAGAATGTGTTCATAGAATATGCAATATGATTACTTTACTATTGATTTTGAATTATAGATACTAAAATGGAATTTTTAGTTAAGTCATTTTGACTAAATAATTGATTTTACATTATAGACACTGAGTCTTGGAATTGGAAACCACCCACAAGCTGAAGCAACCACTATGATCCTGCCTTTACTATTTTTAAGATGTGGGATTGCATATAAAGTGCCATGAGCTGCTCCCCAGAAGTTTGTTTCCTGTGAATAATAAACACATATAAGTTACCTTTAATTTGAAACCACTTTTGCGACGACGACGATAATTAAGAGCACCGGCTAGCATGATCTTTTTTGTTTCTTTACAATGACCATAATTTAAATGAAGTTCCATCTTGCAATTTCAGAAGTAATTATTTTTCTCCATGTATATGTAAATTATACTTGTATCTCCCTAAACAAGTTCTGTAGATTCATTAATTTTGATATACTTTGAGTGTACACAACTTTACATAGTGAAAAATCATAACCAATTGTATTATGACTTTTCAGATAGTTTTAGTTAAAGTCCAACGTTGTTATTTGTTGATAATTGATTGATGATATAAAAAGTGATTTAACAGCTTACCATAATTTGTGTGTATTTAGACAAATCCGAAAAATCCTCTACCAACCTTGGAACCCCAATAACTCCAGCATTGTTTACAAGATGATCCACTGCATGAAACAAATATATTTTTGTAGATGTATAATAAAAAGAAAAAAAATATCAATAAAATCAATTAAAAATTTCACTAGCTAGTGGTCACGTACATCGTTCAAAGTGGTTCACTGTTTCATCAACAAACCGCTTACTATCTTCAACCTTGGTCACATCTGCACCAATAATGATAACATCAGGGGAACCAAGAGACCTTGCCATATCAGCCACTGCTTCAAGATTCTCCATTCTAATGTCAACAAGTGACAACCTTGCTCCTCGTCTAGCATACTCATAAGCTAGTTGCTTTTTAAAATAAATAAATAAATAAATAAATTAACAGAGAAATGTTTTATTAGCAAATAGCAATATATATTGAGTGGATAATGATACTGACTGGCCACATTTCTTTCATGATTATCAAAGAAATTTCACCAAAACAAAATAATAGAGCAAAGTGATCAGACCTCGCCAATTCCAGAAGCGGCTCCAGTGATTAGTACTACTTTTCTTGCCATATTTTCTGTTCGCACCAACCTTTTTATATAAATAAGCAATTTGAAGAAAATGTAAGGTAGCATGATGATAGGGAGCAGAATCAGTGACAATGGGGGCAATGCTACATTCAGTATGCTGCAAATAACACTCATTGTTTTGGGAGTTCTAATTGACAACCAAAAATGAAAAATCACAACTAAGTTAGACTAAATTAGAAGTTGTGTACTCTTCAAACCTTTTTATAATATACCGTATATAGCATGTGTTAAAAGATTCTAGGCCTTGAATTTCCTCAAATAACATGCGTTGATAATGAATTTATGATGGTGGGCCTTGAATTTATGGTGATACGAGACACTTACCAATTTTATTGAGGGTAGTTACTAGTTAGATAGTAGACATGGATACGAGACACCCATTTTTGGTTATACGCACCAATTTTTGGGAGTTACACTTACATTTTACAAAATACCTCTCCGATCTTATTTATAAATTAAAGTTGAGTCAACAAAAACTAATGTATTTAAACAAACTTTTAATCAAATACATCAATTTTTATTCACTAAACTTTCTCTTATAAGTAGAACTTGTTGTAGTTAGTAGTTACGAGGGAACTTGTTGATTGATTTGTGTAAGAGAAAACAAAGACTTTCTCCACATTATAATTGTTTAGTTACTGCCTCGACCTACAAAACACATGGGTGCATGTGCATCTTTCTACTTCTCTCTCCTCAATTCAACGCAAGTAGAGAGATTAATATTCTTTCTTCAGAATCCGCGTTCTATTTAGATTCTAAAATTTGAAATGTTTTAATATGTTCTTAGAAGTTTTTATGAGGTGTTTATGTCATTTGAATGATATAATCCAATCAAAACAGAGTGCGTGAGAAATCAATAGGTGGAAGAAAAAAAAAGGAGTCGTAGAGAAATCTATTTTTATACTTACATATAGATTTGTCAAACAGACCAATCTGATCCAATATGGTTTGACTACATAATGGGGTAACTCGACACAAATCATTTATAATTGGGTCGTATATTTTAGAGTTCGGTCTGATCCATGTTGGTCATGAGCTACCCCGGCCTGACCCATATTATTTTTATCTTTTTTATTTATTCACCTTTTTTTATGTATTTTTTTTATGAGATATGATATCTAAACAACCTAAAAGGCTTAAATATGTAAACCGTTTATATAAGTTCGCGTGTTTTTTGTTTTCTTCCGTGTATCTTTTTTTGGTCTAAAACAACCCCTGCAAGTTATAAACATTTTGGTTTTGGTCCATACCGTCATCTTCCGTTACAAAAACGTCTATGTGGCAAACAAAAAATGACATGGCGACATGTGACGTGGCAAACGACGTTGATGTGTCGTTCCATATGTTGAGTCACAAAGTTAGGGGGACCAAAATCAAAAAACAAAATTCGTAGAGGAACCAATCCCAAAAATCCATAGAAAACTTCTTCTTCTTCATTCCTTTCCTATTCTTCATAATCTTCAACACATCCTCATCAAATTTCATAGAAACCCAGAAATTCATCAACAAACACCATCACCACTACACTAGAAATTCATCAAAAATTTCTTTGAAAACCCTATTTAGCTTAACTAAAAGTAAAATCAATCAAAATCTTCATCAAACTTATGGATACTATCGAAACGTTGATGGCGGAAGCACAAAAGTCATGGCAGATACAGCCACCGCAGCTGACACTACTATTTAAAACAAGAAAAGATACAAAGACGAAAACCAAAATCACGCGAACTTAACAATTTACATATTTAAACCAACATAAAAAGGTTGTCAAGTATGCACACAGTAGCATTCTAATGCAAATTGGAGGCACTCAAACCAATGCAAGAAAAGAAACTAATAAAAAATTGAAAATGTGGTTCCAGAGTGTACTAAATACACGGTGTGGGACAACTTATATGTTGTCAAAATAAAATTTGTTTTTTTTTTTATATATATTAGTTCTTTACAATTATATGTTTACTTAAATATGTTTAGATAGATACAAAAGTGTAAATATTTTTTACATTAATATTTTTTTTTAGGAAAATCTTTACATCAATAATGAATATTGATTAATGTTAGAAACACTCATTTATTAAGTTTATAGTTTATAAAATTTAAAACTTAAAGTTTAAAGATAAATTTATCTATTTTTATTAAGTTTCCAAATTTAAATATCTTTTTATTAATAATTTTCAAATCAGTTGATATATTCTTTTAAAAAAATGTAGTATTTTTTGGCAAAAATCAAAAGAAAATTAAACTTTTTAGTCCATTTGCGTATGAATTTTCAAACTACAAATTTAATATAAAAATATATGAAATACCGTATTTTTGAAGATTGAGATATCACAAGAAGGAAAAAACCATAGATTTGAAGTTTAATATTCATATGTAGATGAACCAAAAGAACACAAGTGCAATAAAAAAGATTAAAGACCAAATTGTTATCTAAAATTTAATTATGTTAAGAGATTAAAAATGTAATTTTGCCTTGTATATATTACTATTAAATTACGTATATATCCAAGACACGTCCGTTGCGCAAGCGTTCAAATAAACACACCCTTTTGTCAATGTGCGGAGCTATTTACGTTTGATTCCGTATTTTATATTTTAGAAAAATATATTTATACAACCATTTTGTGATAACTTTATCGATAATACCCATATTATATTTTTATTTTTCTATCAATTGTTTTGATTTTCATATCAATATATCCATCTTTCTATGTATATTTATGATTGTCTCAAATCTTGTTAATAATTGTTCAAATAACACATTTCGTATATTAGATTATAGCTTCACGATCGTGTTTGAAACGTCACCTAAAATGCTTTTGGCATCAACGTCTACAAACATCGATGTTATGTGATATAATCTCAATAAATTTCACCTTTAGTTTCTGCATTCAACATATTGATATCATCTCCTTTGATTGATTTTGTTTTAGCATGGCAAGAAATAGGGGTGAGAATGAGCCGGACCGAGCCGGACTTTGCTTAAATAGTCCAGGCCTGGTTGATAAAACTAAGGCCTAAGCCTTGACCTTTTACCTGTCAAAGGCTTTATTTTAAGTCTGACATGTCCTTTTTAAAAGTCTGGCCTATTAGCCTGTCTAAAAGCTTAGTTTGTGTTATAAATTTTAAATAGAGTCTATTCATCCATTTTTCTTTCTTTTCAATTTGTGCAACATACTTAATGTAGAGATAAACATTAATTAGATGCACATTAAACTAATAAAACATAATCGTAAAATTTATAGATGGATAGAAACTCAAGAATAATCATGTTTGATGACAAAAAGGATTTCAAATTTAAGCTGATAACCATACTTAACCTTAGGCATATTAGTACCAAGCATCAAAAGTTCACACAAATCAATAACAATATGAGTATTTAATGATAACTTAACAAGCTTTTAAACAATAAGAAACGGAAAACAAAATCAACACTTAAGTAGTTAAAAAATGCATTAAATCTTCAATGTGATAAAAAAAAATCATCAACTTAATATAAGAATTGGAAGGAATTGTTATTTTTTTTTTTTATTACTATATAAATAATAAATGTGGAAAAATATAATATACTTATATACGGGCCAACATGATAGGCCTGATAGATTTTTTTATAAGCTAAGCCTAACCCGTTTAAATTAATAGGCTTTTTAAAAAGCTCATGCTTAACCTATTTATTAAACGAGTTAGATCGAACCGGACTTTTAATAAACCAGACTATAGGCCCCTGACGAGTGGCCTGACCTATTCCAACCTCTAGCAAGAAACCTACTTGCCATTATATTTGAATAAAACACGCATATTCACTTTCCGATTATTTTTTAAAAAATAATATATATACACTTTTTTGTTCTTTTTTTTTTTGTTACACATGTTCCCGCCTTAATGCGATGTTATTTGATCTTGTCAATGTTCGTTTAGTTTAAAATTGACGAATTTTCTACTGTAGTGTCCATTAAAAATTAAAAAAATGACTTTTACGTATCCTGAAATTCATAAAATCATCATTTTGGGTTTTAAAAATCGCTAGATGTAATTTTTATCAAATTTGAATAAATAAATATTTTATTGTCAAAAGAAGAGGAAAAAAAGCACGATAAGCTGACTAAGTAAGAACTTCATAGCAAACAACATAGAGCATTATCTGTTGGACACTTAGGCCAGGGTAAAATTACAAAAATAAATAAATTAAGTTGGTACATTTACCTTCTGTTTTTACTAATTTCTTTTGGGGGTGCCACCGCAATAGTTGAGATGCCATATCAGTATTAAAAAGAATTTTACCTTTTTCCATCGGTGAGTTGATTTCTCTTCCTAAAATCTTGGTAAAATACTCTCTTCTATTGGTGATTTCATAATTTTCTGGTAAAATACTCTCTTCTTAAAAATATGTCTTAAATATAGTGAATTTTATAGATATGTTTCGTTTCTGGATATATGTTTCTAACATTTTTTTTGGGTCAAAAGTAAAATGTTGTCCTTAACATTTTATGTTATAGGTTTTTATTTTGTGAAAGACAATTTGTTTTTTCATACATTTTTTCATAATTAAGTTTCTTATTGAACATGTACAAAGAACATCTTGACATACAAGAAAACTATCTACACTACTTGAAGACTACCCAAAAGACACTCCCATTTGACAATCATTCATTCAGTCTTGATCTCAGGAGATCGAATTGAAGATGGATAGAACACATTTTTGATCCTAGTAGCATCCAAAATCTTTTTACTAGGTGCTTCTCTTGCTGGAGTATTACTTGATCTAGTCAAGTACAACATTCTGAAACTCCACTCCAACAATTCTGGACATAACACTTTCACAACATATGTCATTCTAAACCAAGCTGGTGCAGTCAAGTACCTATCTCCCCTCAATGTACCATTCACTATTGATTTTGCACATTCACTCACTGACCCCACTGGTGTTGCACTCACTTCAACCTACATATTTATCATCATAACATTAATAATGTAAACTATATGAATAGCATGTACTACTAGGTAAATTAAAAATTGAGATTGTAAATTTTGTTACATCTCTCATATCTTGGTCCACGCCCATTTTGCCTTCTGGTGGTAATAAGACTTTGCCTTTGGTTAATTCAGATTCTATGTAGCCTGGTGTAACAATTGTTACACCTATGTCTGCTCCAACTTCAACCCTCAATGTTTCATAAAGACTTACTAATGCTGCTTTGCTTGCCTGCAGGGTAGTAGTGTTTTATTTAATAATTAAATTAAATAATATGAATATATATATTGCACATACTAATTGAAAATAGAGATAGATTATAATAGTAATATGTCAGTCACTTAGTACATTATATATACTCCTTCTGGGTGCAGGCATCCAAGAATCAATTGATGAAAGGACCACAATTTTGCCTCTACTATTTCTGAGGTGTGGTAAAGCAAAACGGGTTGTGTAAACTGATCCCCAAAAGTTTGTGTCCTACCAAAATACACAGCAAATAAACTTGCAATAATTAGCTAATTCAATTCAACTCAATAAGGCCAGATGAAGGATGTTGTTAGCTTTAAATTACCATGAGAGGTCTCCAATTGGTGATATCAGTTACATCTTCAAACATCATGGCAGCACTGATTGCAGCATTGTTTACCAAATGATCCACTGCAATGCATTACATTACAGAGAATTATATACTGTATAAGATATCTATTTATTTTATGTGATTAAAGACTGTCACATACGTCTACCAAAATGGTTAACAGTTTCATCGACCAAACGTCTACAATCATCAACTTTGGAAACATCTGCACGCATTATAATAACATCAGGGGAACCAAAATCACGAGCTCTATCAGCAACTTCACGCAGTGCTGTGTCTCTTCTAGCAGAGAGTGCTAATCGTACACCTCTCTTAGCATACTCGTAAGCCAAATGCTACAAAAATTAAAATCGTTAAATACAATGTTGGTTAGTGTAACATTACATGTATATATATATATATGAGAGTAGTATATGAATTACCTCTCCAATACCAGAGGAAGCACCAGTGATGTGAACAACTTTACCAGCAACATTTTCAGGGAAGAATGTAAAGATAATGGAAAGGAAGAATTTGAAGGTCCAATACGGTGGTAAGAAAAGGAGTAAGGAAAAGAAGGTGAATGGAGGAGCTACTATGTTCAGGAACTGATGAATAAGGTCCATCACTAATTACACTTTAAGAAAGAAAAAAATAATAGCAAAAAATGTGGCAATAACTTATAACTATATATCTGAGATGCTTATGCTTAATTTGAAGCTGAAATTAATATGAAACTTTGGTATTTATAAACTTATAAAATTGATCATGAGAGGAGCATGCAGGGGAAGGTTAAGTGTTACGAGTAGAAATAAAGGAGATAGGTTAGGTGTCAAGACCAAATGCCAAGTGTAGGACATGTGTCTTTGAGAGAGAGTGAAAAACTATCGGTGTGTTTCAAATCGTTGATTACCTCGGCAAGAGCATAATATTTTGGCCAAGTATTGTAACAACATTTTCTAGAAACAATATCTAGATTCATAGAAGCAGAAACATGCATAGCATCTATGAAGCAGACAGTTAAATGTCGACACACGAATAATTTGTGAAAATAAATTTATAAAATGTATCAATAACTATTTTAGAATTTAGGTTGACCTTTACAAGATCGGCTTATAGAGTACTCTACTTATATACATATGTTAATTAAATCTTATATGTTTAATACAATTCGAATTTAGACAAACCTTTAATCTCAAGTATCATACTTTGAAATATGTGTCGGCATAATTAAGCTTGTATGATTTGGGTTTAGAGCAATGCTGCCACGCGAAAAGTGGCATACTCTTACCAATTTGGAGGTTTTGTTCCGGAAAAATAGTGACACAACTTTGAATAAACAATTACCCCTTAAATTAACAAAACTTCAATTACTTCTTAAAATTGCATAACGTTAATTAATTTACCCCCTCCGTCAAATTCTTCTGTTAGTCAACACGATGTTTTGCAAATACCCCTTTGTGGGGGTATTTGCAAAACGTCATGTTGACTAACAGAAGAATTTGAATGAGTGGGTAAATTGATTAACGTTGTGCAATTCCAGGGGGATAATTGAAGTTTTGTTAATTTCAGGGGGGTAATTGAAGAAACTTACAAGTTCAGGGAGTAATTGCCTATTTACTCCTTTGAAAATTATGTCTCGATTTTGGATCAGATTTTCGTATAGTCTTGTGTACAGGTTTTAAATTGTGACACGATTTAGGCAAACCGTAGCATGATTTTGTCTGGATCAGAATACTATATAAGCATTATTTGACCCATTTGTTGATAGAGCTTGAGAATCTCATGAAAATTAAAGGAGGAAACTTTTAGGGTATTTAGATACTAAAGGTTGAGGGTCTCTGGGTGAGGTTCAAAGTTTCAAGTTGTGGATCTTTAAGAACCAAAAGAGGAGGCTCTTGAGAAAGGATTGATGTCTTTTGATAGAAGTTCATGTGATTGAAAAACACATGAGAGAAGAGTCATTGTGAGCAACTTAAGTGACCAAAAGAGAAGATCCTAAGAAAATCAAAGTTTATCGATTGTTTAACAATTAGGAAACACCTTTAGGTAGTGAAATCATTGAGTCTCTTTGCTATGGAAAAATGGTAGAATTTAAGATTACTCTTGGAGAGCTTGTGAAACTAATTTTTTATAACTCTTTTGTACGTCTCTTTGTAAAGAATTAATTGAGAGTGTATTGGAGAGATATCTCTCCTTCAGATGTAGCCCATTGTTGGGCCGAACTGGTTGAACAAATCTTTGGCGTTGTTCTCTATACTCTACTCTCTTTCTTGTTATTTTTTTGGTTCGATTGTGATTTTGTTTTACACTTGGTTGCTAGATTAGACCTAGATATGTTGTTATTACTTGTGGTAATTTTGGTTATTAGTTGTCGTTGATATTTACCCTACATATTTTAGTTTATTGGTGTGATTTTAAGAGTCATAAATTCACATAAGCTTAGTATAATACTACTATTTTATTATTGAAAGTAACTACTATAAATCAATATGATGAAACATAATCATTAAAAGTGTAAAATTTAATTGAATTTAGAAGATCATATGTCACAAATTGGTTCATTGTAAAAAATATAAAGCACTGGGGCAACATAAAATTTCATGTTTCCTCCTAAAATTAAATCTAAACATATTTAGGAGCAAAAAGTAAAGTTATCCATCATAAATTTGTACCAATTGATATTTGAGATGAGGTGCAATTTTCATCTCGCCACCTAAATTTACAAACAAGATACCACACAATTGATATATAGTACTTTGGAGATTATTAGTCTCCCGATCGCCTATTTTTAATACCTTAGAACTGGTTCACCATTCATCTAAAAAAATCACTACCAGTATATTTGAAGTTTGTGGAAATGTCCTCTTGGGAGAGGTAATTAGGAGATGCAAAGAAGCTTCTAAGCACGAGCGACCACTAGCGCATGCTAGAATTCTGAAATTAAATGACAATGACTACGGTGGGTTCATGCACCATATAAAATTAGCACGTGTAGAAGATATTCACGTACAAGTGGGAAGTACGTATACAGTTTGCTTATCCATGAAGCATTTTTGTGATGATCATGGCTGAGATCCATAAATTATTTATAAATATATTATAAATGCATGTTAACGAATAAAACGGCTTGTTATATTGGATAAAGTGGCATAATGACACTAATTACCATTTACAATGGTCGAAAGATTCATGGACTAAGTATCATGAGGTTATAATACTAACCTCTTAACACTGCGCTAACACTGAGACGTTGTACCAAATAAATAAGTTACAGTACTCATGCATTACAAAACCCAATTTATTCTATTCTCACATGTCTAAGTGTCATTTGAGGTATTGTCTTTTTTGGATATAAGTTCTTTACGATTTGTCTTTTATAAAAGACGTCTCATTAGATTGATGAGTTGTATAAAACTAAACTTGACATCAATTTCCAAATAATGTGGGACTTTAAGTGTACACACAACGCTACTTCACTGGGGAACGGACTCAAGTACTCTTTGTTAGGCTCGACTTGGGGCATTTGTTTAGATACACCTTAAAGTTTTACATTGTTTGAAAATTGAGATCAGTAGTAGTTTATATATTATTGGGAAAAACCCAAGTCCCACATCGGATAGACAAGACTCTTGAGAAGAGTATATAAAGAGGAGGCAATCCTCACCTTACAAGCTTATTGGGAAAAACCCAAGTCCCACATCGGATAGACAAGACTCTTGAGAAGAGTATATAAAGAGGAGGCAATCCTCACCTTACAAGCCGGTTTTGTAAGGTTGAGTTAGACCCCAAATTCAACATGGTATCAAAGCTTGTTGAATTCAAGGGCCACCTAAACCTATTCACGCACCAAGCCCAAAGAGTGCTGGGCGTGAGGGGGGTGTATTGGGAAAAACCCAAGTCCCACATCGGATAGACAAGACTCTTGAGAAGAG
>Ga0315914_1006631_pt1 | contig 16322 bp, 11 predicted proteins | sample MpolenodulesMG_FD_203920 | JGI IMG/M metagenome (GOLD analysis project Ga0315914, IMG submission 203920) | Medicago polymorpha root nodule microbial communities from Los Angeles, California, United States - elongated nodules | ecosystem: Host-associated > Plants > Roots > Nodule | place: USA... | reverse complement strand
TTATATATATATATATATATATATATATATATATATATATATATATATATATTTATCAATCTTAGAAGAATGTTTTATCTCTAAAAAAAAATCATGGTTGCTTACGAGCAACTAAATATTAGAGAATGAAGTTTAATCTAAAGCAGGAAATTAAACTGTGTGGTTGCATCGATGTTTAACATGGTTGCTGACAAAAATATAGTTGTTTTGGGATTTGCATTCAAGAAAGATATCGGTGATACAAGGCAGACGCCGGCTATTGACGTGTGTAAAGGGCTACTCGTCAATAAAACGCATTTGAGTGTATTCGATCATCTTAGTTTCAAATACAAAGGGATTTGTGGATGACAAATTTGATTGGGATCATTCTATTCATTTGCAACCAACTGGTCCTTCAAATGAGAAGAACGTGAGTATGGTATGGGATGCTTATAAAGCAATAAAAGAAGCGGATGGTGTTTGTATTTTAACGGAATGGAATGTGTTTAAGAAACTTGGTTATCAGAAGATCTATAATAATATGAGAAAACCAGCATTGTTTTTGATGGAAGGATTGTTGTTGAATGTGATGAGCTACCTGAGATTGACTTCAATATTTAGTCAATTGGTATTCATGGCTTAAAGATATGCATTAGTTGCTTAAAACATTACTTCATTTTTTAGGTCAACAATTTGAGGCTTAAAGTTTGATTCAATTTTATTAATATGTCTTTTTTTTTCTCTCACAACATTTGTTCTTGATAGTTGATACTATATACTTTCCCATAGTAGTTGTTATAAATTAGTGTAAATTATGCGAAAGTAGAAGAGGCTCTATGTTTGTGTTTCTTTGTACTGCAATTCAATACTATTTGACATTCTAAATTGTTTCATAACAAACGGAATTTCTATGAAGCCATTAAAAGCATTGTAACTTGAAGCTGACCATCTAGATTCAATGCGGGAGAGGATTCGGTGCCTTTGGTTTCGGTGCCTTTGATGGCTTTTGTTCCTATCTCTCTCTAAACCATTAATTCTCTCTCATCTAATTAATTTATTTTAATCATTTATCCAACCTTCTCTCTCATCTAAAATGAACTAAAGACACCGAAGACAAAGACACTGAATCCTCTCCCATTCAATGCCTTGTCCAGTAGCTAAAATATGTCTAATGTCTAATCTCCAATCTTACTGAAATAAACCATTAACCACCAATACCAAAATAGACACCATTGATACAATATTACTTGGTACTCCCTCAAGTTTTTAAATGGCCATCGATTTTTTTTAAAAAAAGATAAAAATTTACGTGGACTCAATGCGCAACAAATATGTGTTAACGTTCAGCAAAAGTGGAAGGAGAATAGCAGCAGCAACGCACATTGGTAAAGGCCTGATACGCGGTCGTTGAAATACAATGTTGACGCAAGTTTTCATTGATCAATGAACATAACTAGTTATGGCTGCTCTATCCGTGGATCTTGGTTATGATGGTGATTTTATTACAATTCTATCAGGTTAGGTGCGTCTGGAATTAGTTGTTCATTAAGGTGAGCATTGGGGGTTATGGAATGCTATGAATTGGGTCTTTAGTCTGGGGTTGCACAACGTGACATTTGAGTATGATTGATGCAGTCCATTCTAGAGGTGTAGCCATCTCTTAGTTTCAGTATGTCTACAAATACGTTTGTTTGATTTTGTCATTGTTTCGATATGTCTGCCTTTAAGCTATATAATAGGTCCAAGATGACCCATGTTATGAAGAAGAGAATGTAGTCTTCTACTTGTCATCTTTTGTCCACTCTTGTGACGTATAATTCATTGTTACGTTGGGTAGAGATATTAGATCAAGAAAGGAAGGTCCAACCTTTTAGGGATTTTGCCCAATCGCTTCCTCCAATAAAGTTGATTGTTCATGTGGGATCATCCCCTACAATGATCATCCTTCCATCGATATGTCTTTCATCACCTCGTTTAGATGAAGATGAGGTTGCAATGATGTCGGAAGACATACCTTTCAATGGATTCTTTTGATGATAAGCATTAGGCATTTATTCTACTTTTTGGTTTTGTTGAATTGGACAGATAGTCGAAATCTCACTACCTTTGTGAGATTTGATCATGCCATTCAGTCAAATTCAACTCTTCTCAAGATATATAACAAAATCAAAGTGTGCATTGATGAACGAAATGAAGAAATTTATTTGGTTCATCCATGATCTTGTTTGTGTTTAATTATGTAAGAAGTATAGAGGGTGGGACAAGAAAATGTCATACTTTTTTATGACCATTTGAATGGGCCAGTAACTAAAACCACCAAACCCAACTCCTAGACCCAAAACCCACACACCCACTTGCCGGCAAAGCAAACAACAGGAGAAAAATCTGACGCAGTTGGTAAGCGGCACTATATATCCATTTCATTTCAACTCATTCCCCAAAAAATAACCAAAAAAAATCCTCCACATTTTCACCACCCACTCCGCTCCGTCATTAACAATGAAGGCCGCTGTCAAGGGCAAATACGACAATGACAAAAACGCCGCCGCCGCAGCCTCCGTCGCCTTCAACGCCGGCGATGTCAAACTCCGAGCATCGATAACAGACGCTACTTTCATTAACGGCCCGAGCTTAACCGGCTTAGTCCTCGCCGTAGAAAAACCCGGTTCCTTCAGTATCGACTACAACGTCCCCAAAAAGGTAACAAAAAAAAAGTTCAATCCATTTTCTAAACCAAACCAAACCGGTTCGGTTTATTTATTTATTTTGTTTAATTTTTGTGCAGGATTTTCGGTTTCAATTTATGAACACTGTTAGGGTTGCTGATAAACCGTTGAATATAACCTACATACACAGCAAAGGGGATAACAGAACAATTTTGGACGGAACATTTGTGTGGGACCCATCGAATAAGATTTCAGCGAATTATGGTGTTGAATCTGGGAATTGTAGATTGAAGTATAGCTATGTTCATAAGGGTTTGACTGCAATTGAACCTAGTTATGATGTTGCTAAGAATGCGTGGGATTTTGCTGTTTCGAGGAAAGTTTATGGCGATGATTCCTTGAAGGCGACGTATCAGACCACGAGTAAGAAGTTAGGGTTTGAGTGGTCGAGGAATTCGAAACAAAGGGGTTGTTTTAAGGTTAGTTGTTGATTACTTAAGTTGTGTTTTTTTGTTGTGTGTGGGTTTTGATTGTGGTTTTTAATTAGGGTTGTGGAATTTGGTAGTAATGTTTGGTATTATGAAAATTTGTAGAAAATTGTTGTTGACATGGTTGCATTTGTGGTTGAAATATGGTTGTGGTATAAGTCAAAAGAGCTTGATGTTGCGGCCGCAATAGTGGTTGATTTTAGTATATGTTATTGGTTTTTAAAATTGTTGCATGTGATTACAATTCCGGTTTTTGGAGGAAATTTACGAAATTATTTGGCTTCTGCAATTCAAGAATTGTAATGTGATTGCATCAGTGACATAGAACATTGGATTGATATCTATGTTGTTGTGTGTAGCTGCTTTGAATTGATTTGTGGCGACGAAACTCATGAAGTTGGCTTTTCCTATGTATTTTGATTTCCTCCTGCATAAGCTTAAATTTTTGTGACATTTATGCATTTAACCAATAATGCATTGGTATATTAATATAAGAGAGTTGATAGATTGATATTAATAGAAGATATGGTGTGTTGATACATTCGTCTGTGTACTTGTTTTTTTTCCCTGAATTACTCTAAATTAGTTTTTTTATTAAGTAACAATGGTAATAATATGCTTAGAAGGTTGATGTCTATGTTTGAGATTGGGGGAGATGTGTGAGTTTTCTAAAGGGATTCTTTCATTCATGATTCTTCATATTGAAAACTTCAATTGCACACAATAAGAAGGATTATGAGTTGATTGAAAATTTCCGGTCTTCATACATACTTATGAGTAGAGAATCTTCAAAGTGAGGATGTTTTACTTTATCTTTGGAGGGGATTTTTGTTTGCCATAATAAAGTCGGTAGATTTTATGAAATTGATTGGGTTTGAGGAGGTACAAATTGCTACCTGAAGATGGGATTGGGGGAAGATTTAGAATCAGTTTCTAACTTTGGTGGTATGAATTATTGGATTAGAGAATAGAAGATAATTTTTATTCCTAAATGAATGCATAGAATTTGTTAAGGGTTGAAAATAGGCGCATATATCTATCTTCTTATTCTATTTGAACTCTCTATGAAGTAGCCAATAGCCCCAATACTTTAGTGGAATTGTTGAGTAGTTTCTATTTATTCGTTGCACAGAACTTCTAACTACCAGCTATGTCTCTTGCAGGTTGTGGCGTCCGTTAACTTGGCCGAGGAAAAGAAAATTCCCAAGCTTAGTGCTGAGACCACATGGAATTTTGAGATGTAGTTTTCATAAGGTTTGCTATCATCTAGTTTGGGATGGCTTTTGTGGTCACCATGGGGCATATTTTGCCATTTCATTATTGTATACTTGAAAGTGATTTGATCATGTAATGAACTACTCTGTGGCGTTGATCGTCCACATTAAACTTTTCATTTGATTTTTGAACTATTCTGATATTCAGCCCATATTGCAGAATCCTATAATTGATTGCCTATAAATTGGGCACTTTATTCTCACTAAGTTATTCTGTCTTACCTTTCTTTTCTCTAAAACATGCTAGGTTTTGTCCCATGTCAATCAATACTTGCAAGTTGCAACGTGAACTTTTTTAAATGTAGTGTCTATGTGATATGTATATGTTTTTTTGTTGAATCGAGACATGTTTATGTTTACTATTGAGCAAAGAGTCATTTTGATCTTGAATATTTGAGACGCTATCAATATACTCTCTCCGTCTCAAATTATAATAAAAAAAAACCAATTTTCTTTGTCCCAAATTATAAGAAAAAAGACCAATTTTTATCATATTTAATTATGTTTTTTCAAAAAATTATCTTTTCCAAAAGAAAATTAAATGCAAAGTGCATTCAATTTTTTTTTTCTTTTTTTTTCCTATAATCAACTACCAATGAAAATTGTTTTTACATCTTCATATAAAAGTTATTTCAAAGATAACACAAAAAACTATGTTACAAATTACTATGTTTTAGTTTTCTTAATAAGTGTGATTTTTTTTCTTTCTTATAATATGGGACAGAGAGAGTATTTTCTAAGTGTAGTACACATCATTCGGTAAAAAAAAATATAGTACACATCATTAGTATCTCTTTTGTTGATAATCTAATGGATTATATTGATCAACAAAAAAGTATGAAAACTAAATTGACTATTTAAGCACACATTTTAGGAAGAAAATGACTAAAACGAAAAATTTGTAAACATATCTGTAATTTTTTTTTTTGGCAAGATGTATTTGTAATTTTGATATACTTTTATAGTGACATGGTTTTTTTTTGATGTCTGGGGTTCGAATCCTGGAGCTTGTATATATTATGCATTGTCCTTATCAACTGAGCTAAGCTCGACAGTGACATGACTTATACATTCAGATGCAAATATACATGTTTACCCCGTTTATTATTATTAATTATATTGATGATGATTTAGTTGTCCCAGTGACGCCATGAAACATTCTTAAACCTTTTTTTCCTCGAAAAATTGCAAATAGTGGTGTGCAAGGAATAAATCCAACAATAAAACGTGTTATGATTAAATAAAGGCAAAAAGAAATATCTGTTACTCGATGCTAATCAACAACAACAAAAAAAAAAAAAAAAAAAATTTCGATGCCAAACAAATGAAAATTCAAAATTGTATACTTTACGATTAATGATTAATTTTCCTGTCCCGGCAATGGCATGAACCAACCTTAAACCATTTCCATTTCAAAAATAATAATAAACTACCAAGAGTATTATTTTTTTGGTGGTAGAGAAACTAAGAGTGTGTTAGGCTTAATCCCCTGTTCCACAATAATCATCAGAATTGAAAGGAAAGAAATGTGTCATAAGAGAGATTGAAATAAACACATTAGATCGTTTATTATTTGTTTTATATGGAATATGAAAACAAAGATTGTGACTTTAATGGAGACATTAGGTAGAAGTCTAAATTTACTTGTGTTCAATGTTTATTGGACACCTCCTTTGAAGACCGCTAAGTGGAGGTTTAAAGTTGCTCATATCCTATGTTCATTGGATATCTCCTTTTAATGGTTTATGTAGGTTTAATGTTGATGCAACACCACTAAATAATTTGCTCATATCTAATGCTCATTGGATATCTCCTTTTAATGGCTTATGTAGGTTTAATGTTGGCACAACAAGTCTAATAGAGGGTGGGGGTGGGGGGTAATTGGAGTATTGGTGTTGTGGCGAGTGATAATGAAGATATGAGAATTTGCATGACATATTTTTATGAGTCTTACAGCACAATCACATACTTTTAATCATGACGCTAAATACTCATAAACAATCTCCCACCTATGACGATTTTATTATTAGGGATTGTAGTGTTGTTGGAGTAGTATAATTTGTGTGATAATTTATACATAAATATTGCTACACTTGTGCATTCATAGTGTTGATGGTGATGGATATGGTTGGAAAAAACGAGAGGGAAAAGTCGGAGGCAGTTCTAATAATGACATGATGGTCAAAAAGAGCATAGTTAAAAATGATGAAATACCATCTTTGCCACAGGCCACGTGTGAAAGGAGGATTGACGATGATCAAATTTAATGATAAAAGAGAAAAATGTTGAGATTGAATGACATAAATAGATTGAGAGATAGGATGGATCAGTTGTGAAGGATATATAACATTATCTTATGAATATGATGGCTTTGAGACTAAAATCGAGTTATGTGCACAACATATGTAGGCCGAGTACTCTAACCTTTGTCGCTGATGTAATACGGAGTATATAAAAATGAAACATTTACTCAAAAAAAAAAATGAAACATATATTATAAACATTAAAAAGTAATAATGGGCCATGAAGATATTTTAGGAATTCATCTTTACCACTAAAAGTAAGTAATTATAATCATTTACAATAATACAAAAAAAAGTAAAAATCACGAGTCCATGAATATGATTGATGGCTATAGATTATTCAAATTAAAGATTAGAAAAGAAATAGTATTAGAAAAAAGAAAATTATGGTAGGAGCATGAATGTAGGACATAAAAATTGTCGATGTCCTAAAAGAAGATTTATTTGACAAAGATATATCACAGCGATCTGACACAGTACAACATCTCAAACTCAGTTACATGTCTTTGTTAAAATCCATTTCTTTGTTTTGCCCTAATTTCATTCAACCCTAGTCAACTCAAATCCAATTCAATACACTTTCTTTAGATTCCTCAAATCTAACATAGATTTCTGCTAAATTCCCTCTTTTTCAGATCCAACAAAACTCTTCATATTTTCTTCTTCTATTTCAATGGCGGCATCACATAAAGGCAAGATTTTTATCTTCTGTTTGGTATTATTTTTATCTTTTCTTTATGTTTCTAGTGACCCTTTAAGCCCTGAATCATGTTCATTACAATCTCCATCCAATGATGAATCTGTTTCTGAATCCAAAGCAAATAGTGATAATTTGAATCAACAAGTTTTGTTGAATAAGCTTGAAGAGTTAGTGAGAAATCTTAGTGATATAGTTGCAAGACTAGAATCAAAACAACCACAACAAGAGGTTCCTAAGGTTGTTCAAGAAAAAAGTAGGTTTACTCAGATAAAGGGTGATGTTGATGATGGAAGATCAAGTGATAAGAAAGTAGTTGAAGATGTAGAATTTGAGGGGAAAGCTCAAAATGGTGAGAGAGCTAAGGGAATGTCTGTGACCAAGTATACTCCTTTTTGGTCAGAGAGGTTTCAATTTGCATCTGCTGTGAAATTGGATTCTGATGCAACTTGTATAAATGTTTTGCCTTTTAAGGATCATGAAGGGTTAAGTAAGTACGTGGCAGTTAGCGACGAAAAGGGAAGAGTTTATGTGTTTTTGAGAAATGGTGATGTGTTGGTTGAGTTTGATACTTTATTGGATTCGCCTATTACGGCGATGGTTTCGTATACTTCTGCTTATAAGAATGAGAGTTTTGTTGTAACTGGTCATGAAAATGGGGGAATGTTGATACATAGAGTTTGGGAGGGATCGAGCGGAGAAGATTGGAGTTCGGTTTTTATGGAAAATGTTGGCAAGTTTGTGTCACCTGAAAATCATGAGAATGGTTTGGCTATAACTTTATTGGAAGTTCATTTTGTAGGGAGGATGAAGTACATTCTATCAGCTGATACTAGTGGGAAGATTAAGGTTTTTAAGGAAAATGGTGTGTTTTACGGTTCTGTCACGCCGAGTGCTAGGCCGTTAGTTTTCTTGAAGCAAAGGCTTATGTTTTTGACAGAAACTGGGGCTGGGTCATTGGATTTAAGGGGCATGAAAATCAGAGAATCTGAATGTGAAGGGTTGAACCATTCCCTTGCTAGAGGATATGTTTTCGATGCCACTGAGCGTTCCAAGGCTTATGGTTTTACATCGGATGGTGATTTGATTTATGTTTTGTTGCTTGGAGATGTAATGAACTTCAAATGCAGGGTTAGATACAAGAAAAAGTTTGAAATGGATGAGCCTCTTGCCTTGCAAGCAATTAAGGGCTATTTGCTTATTGTTAACCCTAAAAAGGTTTTTGTGTTTAATGTTTCGTCTCCTCATTATGTGAGAATCGGGGTGCCTCGTCCGGTTTTCTCCTCAAGCATCGATGAGCTTAGATCCTCATTCCTGAATCATCCAACCCCAAGTTTGGATGACGAAGCAAGAGTGATGATACCGTTGATAGCTAGTGACCGTGAAAAGCTTGTTATTGTTGGCCTTGGAGGTGGTTATGTTGGAATGTATCATTCCAATCTACCTATTTATAAAGGTGAATTCAATACCATGCTATGGACTAGTCCTGTATTGTTCTTCGTACTTTTCCTATTCGGTGCTTGGCATTTTTTCGCCAAGAAGAAGGAAGCACTTACATCATGGGGACCAGATGATCCCTTGGCATCAGCATCTGGTGCTCCCTTGGCATCATCTAGTTCAGGTGAAAGATCTTTTGTAGACTCTTCTTCAAGAACTTCTGCCGATGTTATGGATCTTAGAAGTGGAGCTCTCAGAGGTCCACCACCACCGAGAAGGTATGGCTCTCCTACAAGGTTTCCTGCTGGAGCAGCAAGTACCTATAGACTTGGTTCTGCTGATCACAATCCTAGGCCAGCTTCGGTTGATCCCGATTTTCGAGCAGGGTCAGAGATTAAATATAGGGCATCAACTATGGATCCTCCCGGTTTCCCTAAAAGAAGAGATGGCATGTTTGTAGGAAATCAAGCTGTAAATGACCGCAGTTGAGCGGCAGAGTTAATTAATTTCATGAGTTTTTCTCTAACTAGTTCAAGATATTTACTTAGTTTTCAATCTTTTGATGTCTCACTGTGTTTTAGCTTTCAAGTGAAAAATAAATTATAATGCGAAACTTCCAAGTTTTTTGGTTTAATCATTTCCTTTTGTTTCGAGTTACAAGGCCCCTCACTTTTGGTGTGTGTGGCAACAGAATTGTTGAGGCATATCAAATTTTTTTGTTGCTTGGTGGTTGATGCAAGTACAAGTAGTTTTGATGGAGGAGAAGGTTTGAGGTAGAGAAGGGAACTCAGGAAAAAACTAATTAGAAAAAGACAAAAAATAACTCTATATCTTCTATTCATAGCGTAATTAATTTTAAGATTTATGTTTTAGATTTCATCTATTATTGTCTTTTTTCATGACTGTTCTTACAATTAAATATGTATTGGCTAGGTTTTTTTTTGGTCAAGTTTTCCTTGTTTTTTTAGTAAACAAAGAACATAACGTCTTAAGGAATGGTTTGTTAAAGATATATTTATGCAGCCTCATGAAGAACTACATTTACATGTCTTCACTGTGAATAAATTGCACCAAATTTTGAAATATTGAATTAAGCATTATTGATGCTCTTCACCACCTCCTTCAAGTCCAATTCAAAATGTACACTATCCAGCTAAAGATCTATAACTCATTGCAAAACCATCAACATCTGATTGTCTAGCCTTGGGATATTGTTAAATACTATATGGTTCATTAGCATGAAAACTCTGAGCTTCAGGCTTAAGTATGTGCTAAAAAAAATGCTCCAATTGACATATATGGTGCATGGATTGATGATTAAGAGGGTATCTGTGAAAGTTTGTTTAGGCTCGATTTATGTGTGACATAAACAGTTTTGGTGGTATTATGGTTATGGATAATGCTTGATGGTACGAGAGATAAGCAATGAAAAATGACGAATGCAGTTTATTCCATATTCTCAATGCTAACAATCTCATGTAATCCGTGAAAGTATATTCCATATCCGTCCTAACAACTTAAATAGTGTCACCGACGGAAGTTGGATCTAGTGGAAGGGGCTAAAATCCAACATGACAAACTAAAGTTAGAATATCAACTAAGAAATTGTTCATATTTAGTATATGACAGTGTCTCGAATAAAATTACTTCACATAAAAAACCCATAAAAAAAATTAAAAAAAAACTTAGGCAGTGCCGGTGGTGACACACTATCTACTAAATACACAATTTTTAACGAACTCAATTTTATTGCTTATTGGTTGAAATTTAAATAGGATATACTAAATTCTATGGTCCTAGATTTAAAGTAACGTGAATGTGACAACACACTTTTGGGGATTCATTTGTGTAATTACTATTTTATTTTCTTTATATAATGAACCAGCTTGGACTAATACGTCACTCATTGCATCATGGTCACATGTCCGTGCGAGACTCCCATAAAAATAAAACCATTAGTATATGGCTTTTCATTTGAAATGTGCAATACTTTACATTATCAGATTATATTAAAACCTGTCGCATGGGAATCATCATGATTCATGGCATTGGCATGTACCAAACACTTCACTAAGTCACTTGTTATAAGTAGTAGCTCCTCACTTTCATGTCTCCAGGAACCTTAATAATCATGCCTCATCTTTTCTTTCTTTTTTGTTGTTGTTGACAGTATATAAACATAATAACCACTAAAAATAGAGCCGAGGTTAAAACCCTAGCCACAACGTAGCAATTTTAACATTCTTATTGGTTGTTAAAACTTATCAACTTCATTTCTCATCTTCTACTCATGTTAATCTTTATTCTACTACTAGTGTTCATAGCAAGGATCACATACTCAATAATTTTGCTTCCATGGATCATTTCACGTCACTTTCACAAACAAGGCATAAGGGGTCCTTCCTACCGTCTGATCAAAGGTAATTCTGATGAGATCCGTCGTATGTTTGCGGAAGTTCAATCTAAGCCAATGGATTTATGTCACGATATTGTTCATCGTGTGTGTCCATCTTATCATAGGTGGGCTCCTTTGTATGGGAAAATTGTCCTCAGTTGGTATGGGTCGGAGCCCCGACTGATAATATCCGACCCAATCATAATTAAAGAAGCGCTATTGAAAACGGGTGAATTGTTTGAGAAGTTGGACCCTAATCCATTGTTGAAACGGTTTTATGGAGAAGGAATTCTCTTCTCAAAGGGAAAGAAATGGACCATTTATAGATCAATTGCTAGTCATGCTTTTAAAATAGAGCGAAGTAAGGTAAAATCTATTCTTTTTAATAGTGCGGTGTAGTATAGGGTCACAAGTTTAGGTAATCCAATGAACATTATAACTCAAACGAACTTAACTCGTATTTTATTTGGATTTATTTATATTTGGTCTGATATGAACCATTCTATTCAAATCTAAAGTGGTTCGGGTAATATGTTTATGATTTTAAACCCGTAAATTCAACCCACTCAAAAACTTAATTTATTTTTGGGTAATATAGTTAATGACTTTTATGTGTCTATCTAAAAGTGTTCAAATTTAATTCAAATGTTAAAATTTATATTGTAGAATTTAGTGTAAGTGTTGAAATTTTTATGAAATAAAATGTCATTTAATTATATTATGTTTTGGGAATTTTAAAAAAAATACATGTTTCATAAACCCAATGATTTGATCCAAACCAATTTGTTCATTGTTGGGTTGGACAAAAAAGATGTAGATCTTTGATCCGGCTCAAACTAATCAAATTTGATTGGGTCGGATAATTGATTTGATCAAAATCGACCCAACCCAACCATTGTGGTGTGTATCATTGACATGAAATTCAATTTATATAAACTAATAATTGTTGTGTCTAACATGGATCTGCATATCAGTCTTGGATTCCCCAAATTATAGACACCACAAAATTAATGTTTTACAAGTGGGAAGATGAGAACAATGGCATTGAAGAATTTGAGATTGGTGTAAATAAAGATCTCCAAAATCTTTCAGCTGATATTATATCTAAAGTTGCTTTTGGAAGTAGCTATGAAGAAGGGAAAGAGATATTCGAGTTACAAGATCAACATTGTCATCTTGCTAGTCTTTCTATCAGAACTGCTTATTTTCCTGGATTTAGGTATGATATAAAAAACTCAACCACGTAAAACATATAATAGTTTATAGGACAAAACTTAGTTGCTGTTCTATAGTTGTTATTATTTGTGCTATTTATCAATTCTAAAAATAAAAAAATATGTGATGTGGATTAAGTTCTATTTATAGTATTAGATTATATATAAACCAATGTGTTAAAATATGATTGAAGAACAATATAAAGCTATCTCCCTTATTATATAGAAAAAGAACAATGTAAAAAAAATAAACAATATAAAAAATTAAAATAAAGTTAGTGAGCATTTTTTTAGTGTCAATCGATCATAACTGCTATATCATAAAAAATATTTGACTTCAATTATAACTATTAAAGTTACAAATATAGTTGATTGTGAATTACTGGCTGTGCATAAAAAATAAACCTGCAAAACATTAGAATTTGCACTTATGTTTTGTACATGTACATTTTCTTATATTTCCACTATTTAACGTTATTATGAAATTATTGAAATACTTTGTATAATGTGTATGCAGGTATATACCTACCAAGAAGAACAGAGAAAGAAAGAGAATAGAAAAGAAAACTCGTGAACTAATTCAAGTGTTGATTGACAATAACCATAAAACACAAAACAATTCAGAAAATTTGCTTGCTTTGTTGATGTCTCCTCACAAATTTATCAACAATGAGACACAAAGGCTAGGATTGGATGAGATTATAGATAATTGTAAAAATTTCTATTTGACAGGAAAGGAAACAATTGCCAATTCAATAAGCTGGGCTATCCTCCTTTTAGGGCTGAATCAGGAATGGCAAAGCAAGGCACGTGAGGAGGTATTTCATGTTTTAGGACATCACACAACCCCAACTGCAGAAACATTAAGTGACCTCAAATTAGTAAGTTTGTTTATGTTTTTATAGTTGCTTATTTGGTCAAAATATTCTATAGATCATTGAGTTATTTTTGAATTTTTAATAAGTAGTCTCTAACCAATAATTACTTACACATGAATAGAAGGCAGGCGGACAACAAGTTGTGCCGTTAGGTCTTCTTGGATAACAAAAATCAATCATCGTAAACACAATATTCATGAACCTAGAAGACACAACATTCTAAAAGGGTTATGTTGACAAGTGTTTCGGAACATTGTTTAAGGAACTCAAAATAAGATATTTTGTCTCGTAAATACAAATCAAACACGAAAAGTAATAATCACACAATTTTTTATACTCCCTCCATCTCACAATAATCGTCTCTTCACCAATTTTTCTTTTTCTTAAAATAATTGTCACTTTAGAATACCAATGCAACATTTATTATTTTTTTCCATTATTATACAATTAATAAGGGTGTTTTCGTAAATGATACTAATTTTACCATCAAAATCAACACAATTAATCATTTCATTAATAATCGTGCATAAACAACGACTATTATTTAGAGACGGAGGGAGTACAAAGTTTTTTTTTTATTTATTGCTTAAACAATGTCTTAAATCATTTGTTGTATTTTCCTTAAACTATATAAATAAGATTGAAAGTATTTACTTCACCATTCATGGTGAATCTCATTTTTATAATCAGGTGAGCTTGGTAATTCAAGAAACACTTAGACTTTATCCTGTAGCACCAGTAATGGTGAGGCAAACAAGTAAAAGAGTCAACATTGGGAACATTGATATTCTTGCTGGCACACAATTATATATGTCTATAATTTCAGTTCATCATGATACTCAAATATGGGGAGAAGATGCTCTTGAATTCAATCCAATGAGATTTACAAAGTCCCAAAAGCATTCATCTTCATATTTTCCATTTGGATTTGGTCCCAACTATTGTGTGGGTCAAAATTTAGCTTTGATTGAAATGAAGATTGTTCTTGCCATGATTTTGCAGAGATATTCTTTTACTGTTTCACCAATATATGTTCATGGACCGATATTGGTGATGAGTGTGTCACCTCAATATGGCATGCAAATCGTTTTTAGAAGATTATGAAAATGATATCAACATATGGAATATGATTATTGTCCTATTTATTCTCAATCTAAATAGTAAATTGTATAACTATTATTTTAGTGTGGACTTCTATACCTTATTTTTCCTTCTCCCTCTTCAATTCAAACAAGAGTTTCTGATTATTTTCAAGCAAGAGTTACTACACCAATTCAAAAATAAATAAAAAATCAACCTAGTGTTCTATCTATGGTGGTATACCTATAAGAGCTCTTTATTATATCGATAGACCATGTTCAATAAGTTATTTTAATGATATTCAAAACTTGGGCAACACCTCCAAGGTTTGAGATATACTTGTATGAGGGTGAGATAACCTAGTGTTCTCATGATAAAAAACAATGAGGCTGAGATATACTTGTATGAACCAAGCATACCACCGCCACAATTCCGAAAAACCCAAAAACGGGCCACAACACTGCCTAAAAACCAGGAGCAGCTAGCACGCCATGCCCAGCAAGAACAAAAATTTATTGGGAGGTTAATTGTATTTAGCTAAAACTTAGGGGAGGTTGTTATATTTTTTCCTTTATTTTATCATCAATATTTAATAAAATCATCAACAACTCTCCACTGATTTTATTAAAAAAAAATCATCGAGTGTTAAGGTGATCCAGCATAAGATTGAACATAAACAATAGCGTCCGTAGACTTGAACTATTGTGTAGTGATGATGTTTTCAAATATATTATAGTGACCTGTAGTGTTGAACTTTATCTCAGACAAACGTTCAATGTGACATTACTAGCCTTAACATTTCTTAATACCAGAAACTTGCACTCAAAGAAGATATTCTATATACTGGATAGTTACAATTCCTTTTTAGCTAACATTACACGCTCAATCTTCAGGTTGTAATTCAATAGCCCCGTGCATCATGCATGCTATCCCAATGTAGTGAACACTCTAGAAAATTTGTCAAAATTTTGTAGAAAGCGGCCAAACCTCCACATTTACAAAGGTGAGAAAGATGAGTCTATTAAGAGTATTGACGTAGCTACATACTCCACTTCATATGGAGTATAAAATTCATTAATAAATTAGTTCAAATCATAGTAAACCTTCATGATAACTCCCACACATGACATGTATTACATCTATTGCAATTAGCGTCACATAGGACCATGCTATATACTCAAATCGATTAAAAGTGTAACTAGTGTTCTTGAACATCTTGACGCTAGGGTCAAAAAAATAAATGTTGGTTTTCGATAAAAATTCTCTTTCAAGTTTTAGTAATTTTAATTCCATAAATTAATTCTTCAAAATCTTTCATGTCAAATATAATTAAATTATTCACATATCTCAACAAATAGTGCAAACTTTATACTTTAACTTACATATTTTTTTGGTTTTCCTTTGTTTTGAGCGTGTATATATTTGTTTGCAGGGCAGTTCCTACGAATCTGGAGACTCGGTTCTGTAAATGAAAAGATACCCGTAATAAAATAAAAATATTTTTTTAAAGAACAATTTTCTATTTAGATTTTTTAAAAGATAAATACAAGGTGTCGTATATATGTGGTACACACAAAGGTGAAAATCACTACCGTATACACGAGGAACTTCAAACCACCCTCCCAAAAAAATAGTCACCTAACACTTAGTAGTACTATTGGGCTATAATTTTTTTTTGAGGCTCATACCTTGGGGAGTCCAGTTCCATTTAGCGGTTTGCATACTCCAAAGTCCGATCCTATTTGTTTTTATCACTTTCTTTAAATTCAAATCATGCGAAACAACAAGATTTTCAAATTTATAAAAGAAAAAAAAAAGTTTATGAGATTGATGCGTATAAATATCCTCTTCTAACTTCACATTATTTAAAAATAGTACCCCCAATATTTTTTTCAATTTAAATCAAACATT
>Ga0315914_1006629_pt1 | contig 16322 bp, 10 predicted proteins | sample MpolenodulesMG_FD_203920 | JGI IMG/M metagenome (GOLD analysis project Ga0315914, IMG submission 203920) | Medicago polymorpha root nodule microbial communities from Los Angeles, California, United States - elongated nodules | ecosystem: Host-associated > Plants > Roots > Nodule | place: USA... | reverse complement strand
TTTTCGGTATAATAAGAATGATCTTAAACATATATATTCTTCTTCAATTCATGGAGAAGTTAGATGTTAGAATGGTCGTAGCACCATATTTGAGTGGTTGAAATACCATATTGATATTTGGAGAAGTGAGATGTTAGAATGATGGTAACACTATATTTGAATGGTCTCAACACCATAATAGAGTGGTCACATCACCATATTGGTTTTAGTATTAAAAGAGTGGTCTTAGTACTATATTGAAGGTGTAATTCTCGAACGGTTTTCTACAGCACAGTAGTTAACCACACAGTTGTAGCTGTGCTTGTTTTATCCTGGAGGCGGCGTGGTTGATAGCCTGCCTTGCACAATTTTGAGCAGTGCCGCGAAACGTCTTAAAGAGAGCGATCTGGTCGTGACTCAACCTAGTAACAACTTCGGTAGAAAATAGAATTTGGAAAACCAAAATACAACAGTTTGGGAATCCAAAAACAACAACTACAGTGCCAAGTAAAAGTCTGACATAATGCCATTGGAAAATGTGAGGACAAGACAAATAGTAGGCGATATATATGCTCTAATATCCCTAATAAATCAAACTTGTCATATATCCTAGTTTATATGCATGCTTATTTTCTCCCACATTCATCATCCACTCCATCTTTGATTTTTATTATTATCAAAAGTTTTGGTCCCTGCAAAATTTTTTGTTTTTTAAAATAGTCCCTCCAGAGACTATTTTCAGAAACAAAATTTTTTGTACGGACCTGTTTAAAAAAACAAAATATTTTGCAGGGACCAAAAACTACAAAATGGGTCCAGTCATCATGTGCCACGTATGCAAATCATCACAAAAATGGGGTCAGGGACTATTTTAAAAAACAAAAAATTTTGCAGGGACCAAAAACAAATTTTTTTTTATAGGGACCAAAACTTAAACGAGGCATATTTGTAGAGACGAGTGCAATATTTAAGCCTTAATTTTCCAATAGAAAAAAATCTTGTGCAAGTATGAGCACAAGTCCACTTACATGTCTACCTCAGAAAAATATAAAATGCTATTAGAATAAAGTTGATTAGTAGATGTGACAATAATAAAATGCCTCTGTTTTGATTTGATCTTTTAAATATTAGTAACGTTTAGCTCAGAAAAAATTAAACCATCCATTTTGCCAACCTAAAGATGAATTTTATCGTTATGAATTTGATTGGATTAGATTATTTCAAAAGAATTTAGTGGATTAATGAACATTTTCAATCTATTAATTTCTGTTCATGTCCATCCAAGTCATCCTTTTTACCACCCCTAATATACTCAATCAATAGAATTAGATAGATATTTTTGGGAGTGAAGATTATGGTGTCCCACAGCTAGCCAGTGTTAAAACTAAACTTGACAACCATAAATTGAGGACACATCTTCTTGCTTCTCACTCTCCATAATTATTTTGAATAATTGTTCTGAAATCGATCTCTGATTTGGTTTTCTAAATCTTTTCTTAGAAAGGTTTCACCCTCACCATACTTCAGTTCTGCCATTTTTTGACTGATCCAACAAAATGGATCCCACACCAAAATCGCCCAAGTCTTCCTCATCCATGGCAACCCGTGACTCAGCTATAAAACAATTTCAACAAGGTGAATAGATTATTTTATTTAACCTGTATTACATGAATTTAGTTTGAAGTTACACATTTATTTTTGACTTACATGCATTTTTTTCTTATGTGAAATATTCGTCAATGATGTGTTAGAGCTTACATGACTACATTGAGGGAAAAAAGTGCTTTTAAACTTTTCTTTTATTGATTGATTATCTCTTTTTTTTTTTTGTGGTTTCAGATCGTACAGATCCTGATGTGTTCTTAAGTTTTAGGGAGGAGGATACATGCTCTAATTTTATTTCACATCTCTATGCGGCTCTTCAAAATTCGGGAATTAAGGTTTGTAGAGGAGATCACATTTCATCATCATTATCACAAGCAATTGAACAATCTCACATTACTGTAATTGTTTTCTCAAAAAATTATGCCAATTCGAGATGGTGTTTGGATGAATTGAGAAGAAGAATGAAGTGTGAGAGAACCATTGGACAAGTGGTTGTACCAGTGTTCTACCACGTAGATCCCTCTGAAGTGCGTAATCAGAAAGGCAAATTTGGAAGAGCGTTTGAAAGTCTGTTGAACAAAATTTCAAACGAGGAGGAATTGGTGCAAAGTTGGAGAGAGGCTCTTCGTCAGGCAGCTAACATAGCAGGGTTTGAAATACGCAAGTCAGGGTAATTTCATTCAACAATTACTACTTTTCAAATATTTTAATAGCAGGGTTAGACCCACTTTTATTTTATAACAAATAGTTTGAGAGATATCTACTAAACTATCCATTACTTTAAATTGGTTTATAGATCTACCGGGTGAAAGTGTTATCAATAGACCTAATAATTAACATTTGAGGGAATTAAGGTTCTATGAAGCAACAATGATGGCTTAAGGTTCTTCATTTTTCTATGTTTGATTTGTTAGTAACAGTGAGGGAATGGAAAAAGGGATGAAGAACAAAAGGCAATCGAAAGAGAGACAAAATGAAAGAGAAATAAGAACAAAAAATAAAAATAAAGAAACATTAATGATTAAAAATGAATTACAACTTTGTCTTTTTCTTTTGTCTTTCTCAAAAAGCATATTTATGTCTAGGGTCATGCTAATCGGTGACATTGGTTAAGGATACCAAAAAATGAAGTTATTACCAAAAAAGATTTTTTTTATACTTTTTATGGATTAATTACACAATTTTTAATTCAATAATTACTATATAATTTTCTTTTTTAGTATCCTTAACCGGTACACAAGACATCAATTAGCATTTCCCTTATCTCTAAGGGAAAAAGTGCACCTGACATAAATAGACCTTCATAAAAATGAGTGGGTCTATTGAAGCAATATTATACCGCTCAATATCGTTCTTTTCTAAACATATTTTTTAAATTTGATTGTTGGATTGCAAGTTTATATCACATAGATCATGTGCGTACATCTAAAATTATTTGATATGTTATTGAGATCCACAAAGATTAAGGGTGTGTTTGGATTGATGATTTACGAGGAGAATGGATGGGAGGACTTACTTTTCTTTTTTAAATCATGAACAATATAAACTTTCTTTTAAAGAAAATAAATTAGTAATGAAGAGTTATATAACCATTTATCATTTTTTTTTTAAAGATAATCGTTTATCATGTTGTTTTTTCAATTTTGGCTTAAATGCATTTTAGGTCCCTCTATTTTAACTTATAAAATTTCCGTCCCCTCATTTTCTTATACCACCGTTATAACGCCCGATTTCAAAGACTTGAATCCCCTTTTTTTAAAAAGAAAACTTTATTAAAAAGTTTACAACTTAAAAATGAGCTTTTACAAAGCCACGTAACACCAAAGTCTTAAAACTCTGAACGTGATCTGGCTCCGACTGAAACATTGTAGACAGACTTGCTAAACAGGTGTCAAAGTACTTACATTTTTATTTTTTATAATTTAAATATAATTATAAAGGCTTAATTACAATTTTGGCCTTCTTATTTTCACCCACTCACGAAATTAGTCCACCATTTTAAATCACTAAGTTTTGGTATCTTTCTCCTAATTTTAGACTAAAAAACGGTGAGGTGACATTTTTTCAATGATGTATCATATGATTTGATGATGTAGAATTATCAATACGCAAGACATTATCTAAAAACTCCCTAAAAACTCAATTTAAATATGATATATCAGCCTTTCTAAGTTCAAAAATTTGAAAGAGGAAAACAAAATAGGTCATTTTAAAATTAGGGAACCAATTGCGTGAGTGAGTCAAAATAGGGGGATCAAAATTGTTTAAACCAATTATAAATAAATTATTTTTACAAATAACGTACTAATGGCACATATTGTCGATAAGTTCTTTAACTCATTACGATTACCATTCACTCAAATACACATTTTTAAACCTTTTAAAGTCATATTAAAATAATCTAAGTAATTTGTTAGTAGACAGTAATCTAAATAATTTCCCCTTAAAAAAATAATCTAAATAATTTGATTTTTATGATTCATTGTTTTTTTTTTTTAGAGGATGATTCATTGTTATTGTTGATGTACAAAAAAATTAAAATGATCATATAAATAAAAATATCACATGATTTACTTTATTTAATATATAAACTAAATTTTGAATTCAAGTGAGGAAAGAACTAATACATCAACAAAAATAGAAACTAAAGTTTTAAAAAGCTTAAAAGTTTTTGCATACAATTTTAGGACGTTAAAACCTGAAGTTTAAGCATAGGTATTGATACTTGCTTTTTGTAAACATTTCTAACTTCAACACACACATCCAACAATAATTTTCTTACTCAAGTTTTCCCTCTACTTTTGACATATATGAGCATATATGTGTATATAAGTATACATTCTATTTGTGTAGGAATGAATATGTAGATATCAAAGGTATTGTTGACAGCGTTTCACACTTGTTAAATAAGACAGACTTGTTTATTTCGGATAACCCCGTGGGAATTGAATCTCGAGTGCAAGATGTGATTAACTGTCTGGACTTCCGATCAAAGGGTGTTCAACTACTAGGGATGTGGGGTATGGGGGGAATTGGCAAAACAACCATTACGAAAACCGTTTACAATAAGATTGGCCGCAAGTTTGATGGTAGGAGCTTCCTTGCAAATATTAGGGAAGTTTGGAAGCAAGATGGTAGACAAATGGGTTTACAAGAACAACTTTTATTTGATATCTGTAAAGAAGGACCAATCAAAATACCAAACACTGAGTTAGGAAAAAACACATTAAAGGATATACTTAGCCTTAAAAGAGTACTTATTGTACTTGATGATGTGAATACACTAGACCAACTGAATACTTTATGCGGAAGTCGTGGATGGTTTGGCTCAGGGAGCGTGATAATCATCACAACTAGAGATTTGCATTTACTCACAGGGATAGTTGACAAAATATACAAAATGACATTAATGAATGAAAGTGAATCAATTGAGCTTTTTAGTTGGAATGCATTCAAGAAAGCGAGTCCCACAAGAGATTTTGTTAGAGTTACCGAAGATGTAATTGAATATTCTGGGGGATTGCCGCTAGCTCTCGAAGTCCTTGGGTCTTATTTGTTTGATAAGACGGAATCTATGTGGGATCTTGTATTGAAGAGACTCAAAAGAATTCCTAATGATCAAGTACAAAAGAAGTTAAGAATAAGTTATGATGGTTTAAATGATGATGAGCAAGAAATATTCCTTGACATAGCTTGTTTCTTAATTGGGATGGACCGAAATGATGTTATACTTGTATTAGATGACTGTGGACTTTCTGCAGAAATTGGAATAAGCGTCCTTGTTGATAGAGGCCTTGTGAGTGTTGATGATAAGAACATGCTTGGAATGCATGGTTTGCTGCGAGATATGGGAAGAGAAATTGTTCGTGAGGAATCACCAAGGAGGCCTGAGAAACGTAGTAGGTTGTTGTATCAGGCGGATGTGATTGACGTATTATCAAAACAAACTGTAAGAAATTTGTATAATTTTTTTCTTTAAAATTTGGATTCAAAACACTTAAAGCTTAAGAAATTAAATGAAACATTTACGGTTGCCAGCATCCATTTGTTTTGTTGATTATCTTCGAAAACTAGTTTGGTTGTGAAATTTTTGTGCTTCATAACTTCTAGCTAGTAACGAATGATTGGTTTCATGGCTTGCTTTAATTTGTGTATGTTTTTACTTTTTGGTCCATTATGTCACAGGGAAAAAAAAGTGTTACGGGACTGGCTTTGAAGTTGCCTAAAGGTAATACAAATTATTTTAGCACTAAAGCATTCAAGAAGATGAAGAGACTCAGATTGCTTCAACTTGCTGAAGTAAAACTTGATGGGGATTTTGAATATGTTTCAAGAGATTTGAGATTTTTGTCATGGAATGGATTAAGTCACATACCTACAAACTTCTATGGAGAAAATTTAGTTTTCATCGAGTTAGAGAACAGCAATGTCGAACTTCTGTGGATGATCACCCTGGTATTACTTTTGATTTTAGTTTTTCACACTTCACGAGTTATTATCGCTTGTCCTTTTTATGGTTAAAGTTTAAATTAAAAAATCTCAATGTTTCAAGTTAAACCTCTGAATATTTTTTAATTTACTTTTAGTCCTTGTTGTGATGATGAAACTTTTGCAAATACTTAGGAAAATATAGCTGTTTCAAAAAAAAACTTTGCACTAATGTAAATGTTTTACTTTCTGTTCTCATGATTAGTGATACTTTGTAAGTTAAAACTGTTTCCATTTACTTTATGATGCCTCTTCCTTAAGTTCCTCAATAATATTTATGTTTTTGCAGAGAATGGAGAAGCTGAAAATTCTCAATCTTAGTCATTCCCGTTATCTCACACGAAGCCCTGACTTTTCCAACATGCCTAATCTTGAAAAGCTAGTACTCAAAGATTGTCCAATGCTATCTGAGGTTTCTCCTAGCATTGGACATCTCAAAAAAATTCTTCTGATCAATTTGGAAGATTGTATTAGCCTTCGTAGCCTTCCAAGAAGCGTCTATAAGTTGAAATCTTTGAAAACTCTCAATATTTCTGGGTGTTCAATGATTGACATGTTGGAAGAGGACTTTGAACAGATGGAATCTTTAACCACTCTAATGGCAAATCACACTGCAATAACAAGAGTGCCATTTTCAGCAAGGTTGAAAAATATTGGATATATTTCTTTGTGCGGCTATGAAGTACTCTCACGTGATGTGGTTCCATCTATCATCTGGTCTTGGATGTCACCGACAAATGATCTCACATCCCCATTTCAAACATCTGGCGACATGTCATCCCTTGTTCCTTTGGATGTACCAAATAGTAGTTCCTATGAACTATCATCTTTGTCTAAATACCTTCCATGGCTTAGAAGTCTTTGGGTGGAGTGTGGCTCAGAACTTCAACTAGTCCAAGATGCACAAAGAATTTTGGAGGCCTTATATGCCACAAAGTCCGAAGAACTGGAATCAACTGCCACATCACAAGCATCAAATATGAAAGCTTCCTTGTGATCTCTTATTTTTCAAATAGGAATGAATTGTCCAGTCTCTAGTATTTTGAAAGAGATCATTTTACAGGTTTCACATAGAAATTTAATATATATCATAATTTCTAAATCTTCTATTGTTAAAAAGATATCAGTATATTGTTAACTAAAAATTGAGCTGCTTACACTGTTGCAGAATATGGATGTCAATGAACATGGTGGTGGTTTGCTCCCAGATGCTAGTTATCCAAATTGGTGTACCTTCTACCACGAAAGTTCTTCGATAATTTTTGAAGTCCCTCAAGTGGAAGGGCATATCTTGAAAACAATGATATGCATTGTCTTTTCTTCATCACCAGATGCAATAGCATCAGATGGTCTTAAAAATGTGTTGGTGATAAATTACACAAAGGCTACCATTCAGCTATATAAGAAAGAGGCATTAATTTCCTTTGAAGACGAGGAGGGGCAGAGAGTAGTGTCAAGTATGGAACCTGGAAACAAAGTGAAGGTTGCTTTTGTTTTTGAGAACGATATCACTGTGGATAATATAAGAGTTTATCTCGTATATGATGAACCAATTGGAGAGAAAATGGAGCAATGTCAAGCATCAGAAGAAAATTACGACGCTTCCGAACCAGCTTCAGAACCGGATCTCAGATCGGATTCAGATTCAAATTTGGTTGTTTCGGGTCCAAACTCAGATCCTGTTTCAAATCCAGTTTTAGATTCGGTGGTTTCAGATTCAAAACCGAATACGGAACCAGCTCCGGATCCAGAATCAGAACTAAAATCGGAACCAGTGAGGATTCATGACATATTCTTAAGTTTCAGAGGGGAGGATACTCGATCTGCCTTCACTTCACATCTCTATGCCGCGCTTCAAAATTCTGGAATTAAGGTTTTTAGAGACGATGATTCGCTTCAAAGAGGAGATCACATTTCAACATCATTATCACACGCAATTGAACTGTCTCGTATTTCTATAATTGTTTTCTCAAAAAATTATGCTGATTCGCGATGGTGTCTGAATGAATTGGAAAAGATAATTAAGTGTCGAAGAACCATAGGACAAAAGGTTGTGCCAGTGTTCTACGATGTAGATCCCACCGATGTACGTAAGCAGGAGGGCGAGTTTGGAAGAGCGTTTGAAAGTCTTCTGAACAGAATTTTGAACGAGGTGGAATTGGTGGAAAGTTGGAAAGAGGCTCTTCGTGCGGCAGCTAGCCTTGCAGGATGTGTAGTTCTAAATTTCAGGTAATTTAACTCTTCGGAGAGGTGTTGCTTAACTTTCTTTTGTTGCCAACACTCCCGTTCCTAGATAAATGGTCCCTGATAATCCAGAGTTCGACCGTGAGGTAAGTATATCCTAGACGAAAATTGTTCCACCCAGGAATTGATCGGGTTCTTCCTAACGATTCATCATTTGGTGAAGATCATTAACCACTTAAGTCAAATTGCTCAGTTGTGTTGCATAACTATTTGTTGATATAGATCATTTCATTTTACTTAAAGTTTATTTACTTTCTATTCGAAGTGTTCAATTTATTAATAACTTAAATAAATTAAAATAGTGTAACTAATTTCTCAAAAAAAATGTGTAACTATTTCAAATTACATTTTAATGTTAAAAATATATTATAGTACGTTTTTAATGTTCAGAATTACTCCTTTGTTCCTTTTTAAATGTATTTGTATCTTCAACTTTTCTTTGGTTTATTTTTTGTAGGAATGAAAGTGAAGCAATCAGTGACATTGTTCAAAATGTTAAACGTTTGCTTGACAAAACATACTTGTTTATTGCTGATTATCCAGTGGGACTGGAATCTCGTGTACGAGATGTGATTCGATTGTTAGACATCCAAGGATCAAATGATGTTTTACTACTAGGGATATGGGGTATGGGAGGTATTGGTAAAACTACCTTAGCCAAAGCCATTTACAATGAAATTGGTCGCAATTTTGAGGGTAGGAGCTTCCTTGCAAATATCAGGGAAGTTTGGGAGCAGAATGTTAGACAAATTGATTTACAAAACCAACTTCTCTCTGATATTTGCAATGAAACGAAAATTAAGATACAATGCATTGAGTCGGGGAAAATTATTCCAAAGGATAGACTCTTCCATAAAAGAGTACTTCTAGTACTTGATGATGTGAATACATTTGACCAATTGAATGCTTTATGTGGAAGGAATATATGGCTTGGTCCAGGGAGCAAAATAATCATCACAACTAGAGATATGCACATACTTAAAGGTATTAGAGTTGACCAAGTTTACATAATGAAAGAAATGGTTGAAAGCGAATCAATTGAGCTCTTTAGTTGGCATGCATTCAAGCAAGTGAGTCCTAAAGAAGATTTTGCTGAAATTTCAAGAAATGTAGTCGAGTATTCTGGGGAACTGCCACTAGCTATGGAAGTCCTTGGATCATATTTGATTGATAGGGGGATAGTAGACTGGAAGTGTGTATTAGAAAAACTCAAAATAATTCCAAATGATCAAGTGCAAAAGAAGTTAATAATAAGCTATGACGGTCTAAATGATGACACTCAGAAAGAAATATTCCTTGACATAGCTTGTTTCTTTATTGGGATGGATCGAAATGATGTTATACAAATATTAAATGGTTGTGGACTTTTTGCTGAAATTGGAATAAGTGTCCTTGTAGAGCGAAGCCTTGTAACTGTTGATGATAAGAACAAGCTTGGAATGCATGATTTGGTGCGAGATATGGGAAGAGAAATCATTCGTGAGAAATCACCAAATGAGCCTGAGAAGCGTAGCAGGTTGTGGTTGAATGCGGATGTCCTTGATGTATTATCGGAACAAACTGTAAGAACCTCGTGTACTTTTTTGAATTTCTATATTTAAAATATCTAAAACCTGAGGAAGTAAGAAAAATATAAATGGGTCATTTTTTTGTTTTGGTTGTGAATCTTGTTGTTCTTCCGGGCTTGTGGTACCAAATTATTTGTTTCATCACTATTTTCTATCTGCCTTGTATATTTAAGCTTTTCATGTTTTACTTTCTGGTCCATTATTTTATTTTTTTCATCACTATTTTCTATCTGCCTGGTATATTTTTTAAAGGGAACACAAGCTGTTGTGGGATTGGCTTTGAAGTTGCAAAGTTCTGACGCAAATTGTTTTAGCACTAAAGCAGTTGAGAAGATGAATAAACTGAGATTGATTCAACTTGCTGATGTAAAACTTGATGGGGATTTTGACTATCTTTCCAGAAAACTGAGATGGCTGTGTTGGAATGGATTTGCTTTAACATGCATACCTGCAAAGTTATATCGAGGAAATTTAGTTTCCGTGCAGTTAGAAAACAGCAATGTGAAACTAGTGTGGGAAGAGAATCAGGTATTAATTTTGAATTTGATTTTTTGCATTTCATGAGTTGTTTTCACTTTTCATTTTTACCGATGAATTTTACAATAAGCCTCTCAATTCTCAAATTGCAAAACTATGTTAGTATGTTACTTTTCTTTAGAGGATACTTGTATGTTATAATATATGATACTTTTAATGTAGGAATTACTATGGCATAAGCAATTGTATTATTTCAGCATAAAAGACGGTCCTTAAATAGGAGAATTACAAATAATGTCTATTCCTTAAATTAAGGAATTATAGGATCAATAATAATGACGAAAAAAGTAATAAGATAAAAATTTGATATTGATATTAAAAATAATTGCAAACATTCTAACAGAAAAAAAGGGAATCTAATATCTCTTCTAGATTTTTTAGACATTGTTTTCATCTTTGTTTTTGCCGGTCTTTCTAATTTTGCAAGCACCTTGAGTGTAAGTTTACGAAACTTTTGGTCAGGATTTACTTACTTCACAGCCGAACTCCACATTACTAGGGCCCATTTACCATGAGAACCTTAGGGTTAATACCAAAAAACATATAAGTTGTGAAACGTATTATTTCGAGAGTCTGTGTCATGTGTGGAATTTTTGCTGCTTAAACTTCTGCAAGCATTTAGAAAAAGAAATTTGGATATAGTGGGAAGATGTTTTACACTCAACACGAATCATAATTAAACTTCGATGTAACGAAATTATGGGAAATGGAAATGTTGCAATCTTGAATATCTAATTAAAGAAGCCTTAAATTTAAATATCAAACCTAAGCATCTCTTGATACTTTGGAACTTTCAGTAGTCAGTACAATGCTTAGACATGGCTTTCAATAACATCTGCTACAATAACAGAAATATAGCCTTGTTTTAAGATTTTGCTAAAGCTAATGTATGTTGGTATTCAAAAACATGATCCTGCACGAATATAAAATTTTACTTTCCACTCTCAAGGTTTGTAGTTGATGAATTGTAAGTGGTTCTATTTACTTTTTTATAGCTTCTCCCCTAAGTTTCTCTAAAACATTTCTGTTCTTACAGAGGATGGAGAAGCTGAAAATTCTCAATCTTAGTAATTCTCATTACCTGACACAAACCCCAGACTTTTCTTACTTACCTAATCTTGAAAAGTTAGTACTCGTGGATTGTCCAAGATTGTATGAGATTTCTCATAGCATTGGAGATCTCAAGAACATTCTTCTGATCAATTTGAAAGACTGTATTAGCCTTTGTAGCCTTTCGAGAAGCGTCTATAAGTTGAAATCTTTGAAAACTCTCAATATTTCTGGGTGTTCAATGATTGACAAGTTGGAAGAGGACATAGAACAGATGGAATCTTTAACCACTCTGCTTGCAAATAACACTGCAATAACAAGAGTACCCTTTTCCATAGTAAGGTCAAAAAGCATTGGATATATTTCTTTGTGCGGCTATGAAGGATTCTCACATGATGTGTTTCCATCTATTATTTTGTCGTGGATGTCACCAACGAATAATCTCCCATCCAATTTTCAGACATCTACTACCATGGCTTCTCTTGTACCACAATGTAGTTCCTACAAATTATCATCGATTTCAAATTACCTTGCAAATCTTCGAAGTCTTTGGGTGGAATGCAGCTCAGAAAATCAACTTTCTCATGATGCAACACTAATTTTGGCTGCTTTATATGCAACAAATTCTAAAGAATTGGAACCAACTGCAACTACATCAAATCCATCAAGAAATTCCTTAAAATCTCTTTTTATTCAACTGGGAATGAATTGTGAAGTTGCCAATATTCTAAAAGAGAAAATTTTACAGGTTTCACTCATTCTCCCTGCCTATATTTTATTGTTAAATTGTTGGTGTGTGATGTGTATTTAAGATGTCCTATATTAGATGAAAATGTGAGTGACTGTTGAGTAATATATAAATTGGGGATCCTTACACCCAATGTCTTACGGTTTTGGATGAACATGTGTGTCTAATCCAATTGTGTGGTTGTTCTTATCTCAATCTGATGTGCCTCTTATTATTCGTTCCCCTTGTGACCTAAAGATTATATTATATTCTTTTGTACAGAATATGACGGTCGATGAGCATGGTGGTTGTGTGGTCGTCAATTATAGTTATCCAGATTGCTTAAGCTTCAATTGTGATGGCCCCTCTGTAATTTTTGATGTCCCACAAGTGGAAGGGAATAACTTGAAGTCATTAATGTGCATTGCCTATTCTTCAACTCCGGATAACATAACATCCGATGGTCTTAAAAATGTGTTAGTGAAAAATTACACAAAGGCCACCATTCAGCTATATAAGAGTGAGGCATTAGCTTCCTTTGAAGACGAGGAGAGGCAGAGAGTAATATCAAGTTTAGAACCTGGAAACAAAGTGGAGGTGGTTGTTGTTTTAGGGAACGGGATCATTGTGAAGAAAACAACAGTTTATCATTGTGAAGAAAACTCATGGAGGAAAATGTTGGCACTGATAGTTTTTATGGATTTATCAAATGTAGTTTCATATACTGGATTATAGATTTTATGTGTAGATTCATGGAGTGTTGGGGATAGTCAAGTTGGCCCTGAGTTTGTAGGTGGAAGTCAATCATTTTTTTAGAAGTCAATTATTATGAATACAAACTTGGCAATCTCTATATGCCCCAAGAGTTTCCTCAATATCTGTATGTTTCAGCCATTTTTCCTAATGAAGTTTGTGATCTGTTGCTTAATGTTGTTATTGAATTCTTAGTGTGTGCCTTTGGTTTAGTTTTTCTTCTATTGGTCTTTTTAGGTCATGTTATCTCACACTAGATGTACTTATTGGTTATCTCATTGTAAATCATATCTTAAAACAGGTTTAAAAATAATTTTTGATATCAGTCGGTAGTACTCATTTGAAGGCATGTAAAAATGTTACGAACAAAAAGTGTTAACTTTATGAGTAGGTAGCTATTTTGATTGTCATTATCTCCTTTTAACTATAATCTCATGCAATGTAGGGGACAATCTTACATTAAGTAAATAATTCCTAGAGGAACTATTTTATCTTGTTACAATTTTCTTCAAAGGATACCAATTATTTCCTTGGTCGTTCATTTTGATGTTATTCAGTTCAGCTCGTTTATTTCAATGGAATGCAAACTGTGATGGATGTGTAGAATATTGATGAAGTTTTTCTTCTTCCCCTTTGGTACTCTCTTGTAGCGTAATGATTAAGTCTTAGATTTAATCTTCTTCTATCTTTTCCTTTCTCTTTTATGTATTAAGAACACCAATTTTATTTGGGTTATCATCTATCAATTTTATCTTTTATTTAAGGAAAATGCTAACTTGTTCCCTTAAGGCATATGTTAAGAATTCCACTAATAAAAAACATGTATTGGAAATTTTGTTAATTTATTGCTCAAAACTTTGGATATCAATTTTTTCAATAACTTTTTACCACTAATGAAATGCTTAACATCTGCCCTAAGTGCACAAGTTAACATGACCCTTTATTTAATAATCAATTCACAATTATCAATTTATCACACTCTCAAATTTGGAAACCCTTACAATGTCCGAGAAGAAATATGTTCTTGATGAGTGTGATGGGAGAGTGTACATACTTTTGTATCACCAGGAATTTAATATTATATACATATGCTTTGTTTCCTCGATCTAAACGTTTTCGGATTATTAAAACAGTTGTGAAAATGCTCGTTTTTATGATTGTCTAGTTCAAGCATTTTTTTTATTTAGGAACACTAGGGATAAACAAAGCTGTTCAAAGCTAAATTGGACCAGAATTGATGTATAAATCAATAAATTCTACTTTTTCATGATTTGATTTTGAGAAAATATCAAATTATTTTGGCTGTAATATATGTGGAAGTTATTTTGTTGTGTTAACCTGTTATAGATTCATTATCAAGGAAATAACTAGATGGACTTTCTCACACATAATTGATGCTTAAATAATTAAGTTGGCTATTGCATGTAATAAGAATGATTTGTCATTTGTACCTAAAAAATAAAATGATTTGTTATATTGGAGATATTCTAGTTGTTAGGCAATGTTTTTGGATGTGAAATTCAGGCTGGAAACCTAAGCAAAATATTATAAAAAAAAAAATTAAAAGGAAATTTTTATAATATACATTCATGAGGATATCATCGATTATCATCACTTGCGCATTTATAAAAAATAAATAAAATGATTTGTTATATTGGACAATGGACATGATTGTTTTTTATATACACTGAGGTATGCAAAGACATATATGCTACCAAACAGATCCGGCAATAATACACCAAACTCGTTGACTTCCATTTTCTTTCTGTGTATGTAGGTGACATTTTTTAGCAGGGGAATCATTTACAATACTCCATCCTTTTGCTGCTTCCAAAATCAAATTTAACATTCTGCAAAATCAACAAACTTTTCATCAATCAAAACGGTGGCAGATGGGAAAGGTTGGTTTCATTGATTTCAGTTTTTTACTGTAAAGTTTATTTCTTCAAGTTTTTCACTGACGCTGATTTTAATATTTAAATTAGAAAAACGACGAGCCTGCTTCTTCATCTTCATCATTTTTTGCTTCGGTGGTTTTGAAAGTAGAGGACATGGACCATTGCGATGGATGCGCCAAGAAGATCATGCGAACTATTAGCCGTTTCGATGGTACCATTACTATCACTTTTCCATATTTTGGAATTTTAGATATTAATTTTTTAAATTGCGTATCTTCTTAACAACTAAGTTTTAAAACTGCTACACGTTCAAATTCTTGTTTAAATCAGCGACTCTTGATTAAATTAGAAAAGACTCATGTTATCTAAAAGAAAATTGTGTTTGTAATTATTTATTTATTGTTTTCAAATTTAAATACAATATAAATTGTTGTTTTTGACAATAACACCCTTAACTATTAAGTGTAGGGAGAGAAATATATAATTGACTTGAGATAATCTCCATCAAAATTTACAAAATTTATTGGTTTTTATTAAATGTACATATAATCTCAAAATGACAACTAACAAAGAATCGAGGGGAGGGAGTAACTAACAAGTGATCGTCTAATTTAGTAAGTTATGGTTAATACACTAGAGCAAATTGTTTGGGTAGTACTTGAGTTCAATCTTGAAACTATATTTAACAAAACACTTTTTATTAAGAATAAAAAGTTAGACTGTACTTACATCCATGCCAAACTTTGGATTAAAAGGTCTTTTATTCATATGAATTGGAGTTAATATAAAACAAAAATTTAATACTTGGTAACTCAATTGAACGTTGACCTTGATTTAATTGATTTGGTTGTCAATGCAGGTGTGCAGGAAGTTACGCGTATGCCCTATAATAACAACCTAAAAATTGTTGGAAACGTGGACCCTGAAATATTGCGAGATAAATTGGAGCGTAGAAGGAACAACCTAAAAATTGTTGGAAACATGGACCCTGAAATATTGCGAGATAAATTGGAGAGTAAAATTCAGAAGAAGGTTTACCTAATGATGGAAAATAAACTTCATGAAGTGTTTATGAGTTTTAGAGGGAAGGACACTCGTGCATCCTTCACTTCACATCTCTATGCTGCACTTCAAAATGCTGGAATTACTGTTTTTAGAGACGATGATTCGCTTCAAAGAGGTGATCAAATTTCAACATCACTACTACGAACAATTGAACTAACTCAAATTTCTATAATTGTTTTCTCGAGCAATTATTCCGATTCAAAATGGTGTCTAGATGAATTGTTGAGAATAATGAAATGTCGCAGAACTATAGGACAAGTTGTTCTACCGATATTCTATGGTGTTGATCCCTCAGAAATACGTCATCAAACAGGAGAGTTTGGAAAAGCATTTCAAAATCTTTTGAACAGAATCAGAATTTCAAATGAGGTAGACGATTCGATGAATTTAGTGCCTCTTTGGATAGAG
>Ga0315914_1006628_pt1 | contig 16323 bp, 17 predicted proteins | sample MpolenodulesMG_FD_203920 | JGI IMG/M metagenome (GOLD analysis project Ga0315914, IMG submission 203920) | Medicago polymorpha root nodule microbial communities from Los Angeles, California, United States - elongated nodules | ecosystem: Host-associated > Plants > Roots > Nodule | place: USA... | reverse complement strand
ATCTATAGCATCAAGCTAATTTTCCGTTGGTATAAGCTATTGGGACGGCATTCTTGCCGTTGGTATAAGCATAGTATCCTAGACGGTAGCAGGTGGGCGTTGGTATAGGTTTTATGACCTATACCAATGGCTTTTGAGACCTTTACCAACGGTTTCTGTCGTTGCTAAATGGCAAGTTTCTTGTAGTGTTATACGAAAGATAAAAGAACTGTGTATTTTTCTCGTCCAAACATATACTTCCGGACAGGTGCAGTTTTTACTCATCAGTCTTCAGGGAAATGGACCGAAGAAATGCTTAAAACTTGAGACATCTGACTCTCTCCGAAAAAAATTGTTTTTTGGAACACGAACATCCTCTGTTATTTTAGGAACAAAGGTATATGCATTTTGAAAATTTAATTATGGAATGCAAATTTGTATTTCAAGAACTAAATTTTGATTTTTCTCAATTAGAGGTAAATATGTATTAAGGTGACTATGCTTAGCACTCTGAGACACCGTTAGAAAAATGTATTCACACTCTTTAAGATTGTTTCTCTTGCAAGTATGATATATATATATAAAAAGACCAAATGAATTGGTCATTTTTTTTTTTTTGAAAACTCGGTATCCGATCCAAGAATCGACTAATCTGAGGGGACCAATTCCACCGCCTACTTGCGGGGGGCCCGTTTAAAGCCAGAGCAAGCTCCGTATGGACTTAGCTCACCGAAATTGACACCAGAGGGAATCGAACCTGAGACCTTTGGAGGAGCAAACTCCAAGATCCCAAGCCAACTACTAGGCCAACCCCAAATAGGTTTGAATTGGTCATATATATGTTTGATCTTCCATTCCTTTAAACATTTATATTTAACACAACACTCTCTTCAATTAATCAAGTATAAGTATTGAAAAGCTTTATGTACTGCCAGCCAGCAAGCTAGTAATCATCATCATCATCAACATTTCTTGATCCTCCCAAGAATTTCCTCACAACTGCAGCAGCAGCACCAAAAAACATAAACAGAAGCAGAGTATCAAATCCACCTCCAACGCCTACTGCGACGCTCGGACCTGGTGCAAAGAAAGAAAATGGAGACCATCCCCAACCACCACCATAGTATGGCACACCACCATACCCGTATCCACCAACTAGTGGAGGCGCCACCCGTGGATTTATATAGATGTTGGTCCTGTCGACATACAGATACGAAATTTTCAGAAATAAGATTCCAAAACGAGACAAACGTTATTTCATTTCTTTTAATATGATCTCTAATGATATAGGACAATTATATGTTAACTACAAAAAAATACTCCTTAAGTATATATCTCAGTTGGAGAGGTAAGAGACATGAAAGAAGTTTTAGGTAGCTATAGAGCTCAAACTTTGAAATCTAAGGTAATCACTAACTTGCTAACATTTGTCTATATAAAATTAGCAACAAAAAAAAAAGGAAAAGATGCACCTATTTTAAGCATAAGACTAAACAGTTTCTATTTCGATATACATTAGAAATTAAGAAGTCCGACACCTGTGGAAACATGGAAAACTAAGGTGTTTAGAAGTGTTGGAGAGTTTGAGTCCAATTGTTCGAACTTTTGGAGTGTTGCACCTCCTACACTTAAGAACGGGAACTAACCTACTATATGTTACAACACTCAATTGGGATTGTGCAATAATTCATAGGGTATAGGTAGTCACACGGCCAGGTCCCTTCACAAGCCTAGAAGGAGAAAAAATATACTAATATTTGAACTTGAGGGGGGAGTGTTTGAAATTAAGAAATCTCACGTCGGTGGGAACAAGGAAAACTAAGGAGTTTATAAATGATGGGGAGTTTGAGTCCGTTTGTTCGAACTTTTGGATCGTTGGACCTTGCTGCACTTAAGAACACGAACTACCCACTATGTTACCACATTCCATTGGGTCTGTGGAATAATTCATCTGACAATTAAGTATAATCAAATGTATGACCCTCTTTAGTTCTAGGCCAACTAATATCATAAACCTGAGGCCTCTAAGACTCGAGTTCAAAACAAAACAGACAAGGCTAGACGATTAATAAAAATGAAGACTTGTGGCCTCTGAGTCTCAGCTTGAGTATGTACTAGTCCAAGAAGAAAAATACAACTCACTTCAACAAGGCTGACAAGGAGACAAACAATAACTATAGTGGCAAAAAGTGTGATAGAATTATCAACAAGGTGAATGCAATATTTTCCAGTTCAATTATGATACCTATTGGCATCAATGTCCGAGCAGATAATTTCGTAAGAGCAAGATAAGCAACTACAAACTATGCTTGGGGATTCCAAAACTTGCATCAAATAAGTCAATGTTGTAATAATACTAAATCTAATCAAATTCAAAAATGTTATGAAAATCCTAGAAACATTTATTTATCCTTTTAGTTAGTACCTGGAATTGTTATTGTTGATTCTTGGTGAGGAAGGGCGAGGAGCGGATGATCTGAAGGACTGACCACCAATTCTGCCACCAGTTTTGGCAGCTGATGCATCATGAACTGATCCAAACGTTAACACACCAGCAGCCACTGCAATCATTGCTAACTTTCCTAACTTGTTCTCATTCTTCTTCCTATATTAATATATATATATATATAGCAATTAAGCAGCATGCAAATATAACAAAGCAAACAAATATTATGATTTAGTTACCTTAATGGAGTTGAAGATTGTTGTTGTTGATCATCGTGCTGTGGCTCTGTGCAACTGCAGTAGACAACCACAGTCTTCCTCGTCCTGCTGCTCCTGAAAGTTGGGTTAAGAAGTGTTGGTGAAGGGATGAAGAAGCTTTGCTGTGACAAGGAACACATTTTTGCACCAAAACCTTTGATGTCGGATAGTTGCAAAGAAAGAAACTGTTTCCTGTTTTTGCTTGCTTGTTTATCTTCTATCTCCCTCAAACACAACTCTTTTCCTGGTTCTTGATTTGCCACGCGGCACAATTACCATTTTGTTTTGATTTTTGCTAGTCTTACTAGTTACACCCCCATTTCATCCTAGTTACATGCCTTGACACAAATGATTTAACAATAAAATCCAAAATATTCCTAGTCTTGTGTCACAGAATCATATGTGAGCTAAGTTTAGAATTGTTAATATAGTTTTAAACTGATTATCCATGTCACAAATAAGTTTAATTTTTGTGATGATAGAGCTTGAATTATATATCTCTAAAATGTTTTTCCATGATTTTTTAGCACAAGAAAGATGTATATGTGGTGTTTGGATTCTAAATCCAAAAAAACAAACACTTCGGATTTTATAATTTAAACGCTCTTGTACATGCTTCAAAGTTTGATTTATAGGGAGTGTTCGGATCCAATTATTTTAGGATTTTGGAGGCCACATGAGAAGCTAGTTGAGTTCGAAAAGAAATTCTAAAATTCAAATGGGTTAAAATTGGGCCCTTGCTTACAAAAATTGGAATGGGCTTACCCATGGACTACTTAAAAAAGAGCATTGCTTGAAGCGTATACCCCTGCTCTTAACATTGAAGCAAATGTACCTACTGTACTGTCATTGAATAATACGGTATAAAGAAAAAAATTCCTTGGTGATTTTGAGTATTAATATTACTGAAAAAATTGTCCTTCTGATAATCTCTATTTTGACGGGAAGGAAGGAAATTGAACTTAGATGAGATGAGAGTATATAAACAACTTTTCCCACTATTTTCTTTAGGGAAATGTTAACGAGTGACCCGGAGCAATGGTTAAGAAATTATAAAAGGAAATGTGTTCTCGGAAATTGTATATTTTACTTTTTAAAACTTGAAAAAGTGTTGCTTTTAATGCTGACTTTGTTTTTTCTTTCCATTTTTAACTGCTTAACTAGTGTCTCGGAAACACTTGTTAACATGACCCTTTTTTTACGGTATCTTTTTATACTCTTCTGGTTTTTTTCCTTTAAAGGACAAGACCAATGGTGGCGTCAAAAATATATGACATGTATGTTTCTAGTATTATTATACCTTTTTCTTTATAAAATAAACTTAGATTAGGGGAGGCACATCGCTATGCAATGTCGGCGAGAACTACCAACCTTTTTGAGAATTTACGGTAGGACTTATATGTGTTGGATACCAATACTCAAAGGATACTTTGGATTCGTATCCTAGAATTATCCAATATTTTTTAATTATTTTAAAAAATTATCATGGGATATATTTGAGATATTGCATTGATATTTCTTTGATACCTTGGCAATGGGTCTCACGTAAATTTGTGAAACGTATGTCAATTGCACATAATAGAATAGATGAGTAGGTATTAAAGAGATTGTTAGAAAGACGGTATTTATAGTATTTCTTTTTAGAAAAGAAAAAAAAAACTCTTTCCCCATAAGCAAAGAGTAGCTCTATAGCCCTTTTTCATTTTTGTTGGTATGGTCGATAAAGATGTTAAAATATTTTAATTTAGACGAAAACTCTACAATTTTTGTTTTAGCCATGATTATCTTTTGTAAATTGAGATTATACATTAAGATGAATTACTAATGTCTATTTCTTTATAAGTATTATATATCTAAATAAGTTATTTATTAAACGTTTATAATGTATCATGTCGTATCTTGAATTTCAAAAAAAAAAAATGTGTATCACGTATTTGTATTGTATTACACTGACATCTGTACGGGTTTTAATATAACCTGCCAACCGTAGAACTTAGGACTTAAACCCAAATCACAATAGGGGTGAAAGCAAGGTCCAATCATCTATGTCTATTTTAATTGGTAGAAAAGACTATTCTTGAATAAATGTGTACAAATGCTCTCCATCACCTATGAAGAACAGACACACTCCTCAAGGATCGGGGGATAGTGACCTCTTGTACGACATATACTTGTGCCTAACACTTATATGCCATGTGTCTAATAACTTATATGGCAAATATCTTTTGTTTCGACACACTTAAACACTCTCTAGACACATGTCAACGAGAATGTTGTGTTGAAGCAATGATGATTGGCGAGGACATTAAAGACATTAAATTTAATTATATCATTAATAACTTTAGGGCAGTAGGTGGAAGAAAGAAAGTGAAACACTATCATATCTTGTTTTAATTTTTCTAAAAGAAATTGTCAATTTAGATGCGCACATATATTTGAATGATCATTTTCGATATTTTATAATAATGTTTGTATTTTATTTTGATATCGTGTACATGTTTATATGGTGTTATCTCATGTGTCCATGTCGAAGTTTGTGTTTCATTGTTCATCACAACATATTCACTCTCCTCCCTCCCTTTATTTTCCTTGAGAGAGGATCCAAATTGATTAAAATAAACTAGAGGATTGAATGCGATAACTTTTTGTGCTAATTAAAAAAATAAGTATAAATTAAAAAGTTAATTTCTGTTAGTTTAACTGACAATTCTTTGCATGTCCAAAACCAAACAAAATTATACTACTTGATATATTCTCTTTTAAGATAAAGTCTCTTCATTGCAGTGGAGATGATTGATCGAATAAATTACTACTTTTCTTTTTCTAGCCACTTCTCCCTCAAACAGGTACAAAAAAAAAAATGCAACAAATTAAAGCAGAAAAATATACTATAGTTTTTGGACAACATATCTTGAATCTAACATAGTTTATAGGTTTGTGAAAATGCAAGATTAAGACATAAATCAATCAACATGTCTCTGCTAGTAAACATTGAAGAACATTAACCTGCATTTGCAAACATCTTATATAACTTTCTAATTCATTAACAACTTGTTCATCACAAATCTCTTCTCCACCAGGTATCAACCTTATCAAGTTCTTCATCTTCTCCTCATCTTCACTATCTTGATCACTAGCTTCATTCTCAATTATGCTTCTACTGTTTGTGGCTACATCATTGACATTACATTCCTTTTGAAGCTTGAGTTTAAGGCCATCACTCCATGCAAAACCTTGTGCTGACAAAACCATTGCCATGTCCACTTCATACTTTACATCCTTAATATGGCTGCAGCTGTTATCTTTTGAAGAAATATTATTTTCCTTTATCTTCATCAATGCTGGAACTAAATAACTTAAATAGTTTCTAGCAAATATAGTTTGCACTATTTTGTTTGGTTCCACAGAATAAACACGTCTACGTTTATTTTGTTGTGCCTCTTCCATGTTTAATCAAGATATTGAAAAATAATAGAAAAAATTGTGAGGAAAATGTTGGAGAAGAGAACAAAAGATTTGTGAGAAAAATGTTGGGAGTGGTCAATTTATTTAGATTGGCACATGGAATCACATGGACAATGAATTAATATTCACAAGTCTTCCATGTGCCACTAGAAAACATAAAACACTAAAGCCCCACTGAGACACTATAAATGCTCTCACATGACTTCCCCTCTTTAAGTGGTAATTCTTTCACTTTTCTCTTCATGGGTTCCCTACTTATATATACCTTTTCCCCTCATTTCCAATCAAACAGCTCATCCTATACTCGTACTCATCTGCCACTCACACATTGTGTGTCTCTCACCACACATATATCAAAGAGGTTCAAAGTTAATGATCCCCCAAATTCCTGAGCTACTATAGCTTTTCCAATGAACCAATAAGATGATGTATATATTGTATAAGGAGAAATGGTTAAAGTAGTTCAAATATGTGGTATACGTTGAATGGAATTAATAAATATAACTAGCATTAGAACTCTTACATTCAGTCAATTTAATTTTGAACGTCGTAAACTATGATTTTCAAATGCACATTTGAATTCAAATTGTGATTAACGAATATCATAGATACTTGAATAATGTATATTTGAACACGATTTAGATGGTAATTGTATAATTTAAATTCTTAAAAGTAGTGGTTAATGAAGTTCAAAATCATGATCAATTAAACTTTATATTGTGTTATATTCATTAATCACTTACTCCCTCCGTCCCAAATTATAATAAAAAAAAAAAAACTCACTTATTAAGAAAACTAAAACATAAAAATTTGGAGTATAGTTTTTTTTTTTGTTTTTTTTGGAAAAAGTTTTATAGGAAGATGTGAAATCAATTTTCATTGGCTATTGGTTACGGAAAAAATGAAAGAGAGAGAAAATTGAATGTAATTTGTATTTAATTTTATGAGAATAAACAAAAGTTTTTCTTGAAAAAGAGATTTTTCAAAAAATACAAGATTAAATAGGATAAAAGCTTTTTTTTTTCCTTATATTTTAGAACAAAGAAAATGAGTTTTTTTACTTCTATTATGAGACGGAGGGAGTACTTGGTGTAATTAACCACTTATTTAAATTATGTTAACTTTCTTATTTATTTCAAAATTTGATTTCAAATTATGACACTAATAACTTTCCATAAATAACATAGCTTGAAAATTAGTGCATATAATAAAGTGATAGTGATAGACACAAAAACTCATACAAACAATACTATTAAAACTCCAAATTGATATGCCCCTACTAGATTTAATGTGATGATTACAAAGCAGTTATGATAAAACTTGGAGTGGTGTAGTTAAAGTCAAAAGCTTGTCTTCATTGAGAAAGAGAAGAAAAAAAAAAGCAAAAATTGAAAAACGTTGGCTCATGGGTAGCCAACTAATATACCTAGATAATCTTTGACCTTCTTTATTGCTAATTTGTATATTTATTTATTTACTCTCTCCGTCCTTTAATGTAAACACCCATTGTCTTTTTCACATTTTTTAAGAAACGTTGTTAGTGTAATTAATGTGTCTGTTTTGTGTGTTAAAATTACTAAATTGTCATTTGTTTGTATGTGTATTAAATTTGACTTTTCATATTTCAAGACAAATTAGTAGTGTTAATTAGGGGTATGATTAGGAAAAAATAATAAATGCATCTAGCAATTTAAAAGGAGGTTTACATTTAAAGACAAAAATAAAATTAAATGAGGGCTTAGATATCGGGATGGTGAGTATTTTAAAAATTCTTTTTAGCTAAAATTGTATATATAAATCACCTGTCCTATGAGAATATCTTTTTCCCATTTATGTATTTATTATTCCAAAGAGGAAACATAAAAGGTGAACGTAATGATAAAATTTGGTTGGTTGTGCACCCTTGTTCAATCAGTTTATGTCATTTTATATCTTTTGTGTTTATTTATTTTAGAGTTAATACTTCAAATAGACCTTATAATTTGGGTGAGGTGTGAGAATACCTCCTATAAAAATATCACATATTCTACCCATTCTTTATATAGTTTTATAAAGGCTTTTTGAGACGTTGCCCAAATTGTATAGGTTATTTGAGCTATTTTCCATTTATTTTAAAATAAATTCAAATGTGGTATCTGACCAAACAACAAAGTATCTAAAAATTTACAAACATAAAATGATACTGTCAACATGAGTAAATCACAACAATAAAGAAAGTTTGTTGTGATATTACATTTGTTGACAAAAGATATTATTTTTTCAATTTCATGGTTCATTATTTAAGGTTTATATTAGAGTATTTATTACATATTACAGAAAAAATGTAAATTAACGAAGGGTGTGTTAATAAAGAAATAATTAATTTAGTTAAAATTTCAATCTTACAAAAAGGATTGACAAATTTTTTAAGAAAATCTTATATTTAAGGACGGGATAATACTAGCTGTCTCAAAATGACTTGCCCATATGTAAAATAAAATAAAAACATTATCTAAAAATGATTGATTTTTTCATTTTTCAATATAATATTAACTACTTTTTTCTGATTGTATCCTCGTAATTGTATACTAGATTAGGAGGTTGGGTAGTTCAATTGATTTGAACTAAGAATTAAGAAGTTTGAGATCGTAGATTCAAATTGAACTAAAAATTAAGGAGTTTGAGGTCCTGGATTCAAATCCAAACAAAGAAGAAAAAATTAACATAGTCACTCATTACTAGTATTTGTCATTACATTAAAAAAATTTGTATACGGGAGTAAAACTAAATGCCAACTACCCTTGAACGTTTTGTGGGACAGGTATGCATGTGAAGGGAAATGCTCGTCAAAAAACTAAATATAAGGGTAATTTTGGAAAATTAATACAGATTGTTGACGAGTTTATTGCTATTAATCATTAAACAGAGGCTAAGAAAATATTCATGTTTTCTTTTGCAGGGTAGGGCTACTTGCCATGTGCCATGTCAAAGTTTAAAGGCAAACATGCAATCTAATGAATACTGTAGAACTAGTACTATAGAGAATGCATTGATGAGCATGAGCTATTCATAAGTTTAAGAGTAAATGCGAAATTAGGTCTCAAAATTGTGAGCAACAGGAAAAATAGTCTGAATATTATAAATTAGAAAATACATCTGAAAAATAGCTCATCAGTTAACCATGTTTTAATAAATAATTTTAAGGGAGGAAAGTACGTTTAAAATGAAAATTGCATGTATATCTGCATCATAGAAATTTAAAATACTTGTGCATTTTTACGAGGCGCACGAAACAATGAACTTAAAACTCCATCATATATTTCTTCCTATACGGTAGTGCACACAATTGGCATCACCGGCTAAATAGTATGAGCATGTTTAGATTGATAGTATAAGATAGAATTGAAGTATAACATACTAGTTTTTTTTAAATTAAAAAAATTCCTGATTCCACTCTATTAGGGACTCATCGACCACCAGTAATCCAAAGACCTCCTTAACCGGAAGGGACTCATTGACAACCCTTGGCACACCAGTAAGCACAATCTCCCTAGTTTCTTTCACATAAATTTAATTTTCTGATAAGTGCTTCCTCTAGAGAAGCAAATAAAAACATTAGATTGAACACCAAGTCATTGAAACCCATACACAACCGCTTTATTCACCCACCTTAAAAAATCCCAATATCGACATTATCAGATTGCCATCTAAATGTGGCATACAATTAAAATGAAGGAGCACCCAAAACCATATGAAAAGAAGCATGAGAAAATCAAAGACTGAAACTAGTGGCTTAAAATTAAAAGGAAAATGAAATTGAAACTAGTTTGCTCCTATAATGGAAGCAAAAAGAAGGCAAAGACTATCCATTTAGGCAGAACTTAAAAGTACACAGGAAAAATCTAAGCTAATACATTAAAAGGTTCACACTCTCCTCTCCATTCCTGGTAAGCACTAAAGTAGTAGTTAGGCCTTCTCTTTGACTTTTATTGCTTTCTTTCATTCGCTTATCATGTTGTTGAACTTTGGCCATTCTGGTATCTACAATTTTAGAGAGCTTCTCACACGGTGTAGTGCTGCTGGATAGTATCAATGTCCAAACCTTTCAGCTTCACCACAGATTCAACATGTCCCTTGAGTGTGTGAAGCTCACGAAGCCTGTAAAAAGCATAGATGGAACGGAATTAATCTTTGTATAGATAGTCATGATGATGATTATACATATATTTGTAATCTCAGAAGTGAATGGCAGGCATGGCTGCTTACCTTGCAACTTCAGCTCTCCTCTTCGCTTGCTCAGCAATCTCGGACAGTTCTCTGTAACTGCTCTTCTCATTGAAAATACCAGAACTTTCTGGTGGTTGAAGTCCATGTAGAGTCCTCTGAGCATGTGCCCATTGAGCTTCCCTCTCCTCTTTTCCATAGTCTTTCTTGGTGGTGAACGCAGTCTGTCACACATTATAAAACAACCGATTCATGAATATCTTCATTCACCATTTTGAGAAACACAAAAGAGTTTGGTTAATGAATGAATGAAACAATACCTTGTTGTCTAGGAGATTGTTCCAAGCCTTGCCACTCAATATGTAGCGGATGGCAAACTTCATCACGTCGAGTGGAATATAGAAGACAATGCTGTAGAGCCAGATTACTCCTGCCCAACCCCAACCAATTCCTTGTACCTTTGCGAATCCCCAGTTGGCATATACTGCTATTATGGTAGCAATCTGCAAGACACATTGCTCAAGACATTATTATCCTTTCACCACCTTTTCTACACAAGAAAACATTGAAGCATAACCATTCCTTACCAGCTGAGCAATAAAGAAAGCAATGACTAATAGTGCCCCAGGGCGTTCAAGAAACGACCAACCACGGGAACGGGTCACGAAAATCAGAGCCTGGCTAACTATACTAACTTGTAGATACAAAGCAGACATCATTTCATCATGATTCAGCTTCCTAACTCCAAATTTGTCCTGCAAAAATAATCAAAAGGAGTGTTCATATATTCTATCCAGACCAAGAACTTGAATATAGGCCAGTTTCATTATTTCTTACAGGGAAGAAGTCATTTTCTTTCATTGCCCAAAAGAATATCACAGTCATCAGTGCTAAATAACCTCCAAGAACAATCCCAGTAGCAAATATTTCTTTCAATTTCCAGCTATCAGGCAATGGAGATGGAACCACCCTATCTTTTGAAATTGTCATGATTGTTCCTGATAATAGTATAAAAAGTATTTTGTCAGACTATCATTGTCAATCGGTGTGATCATGAAGAGAACTCAAGTCTTAATCAGAGAAATATCTGCAAAGAGTTTTACCATCATTAAGAATGGCAATAATCAAGACCATGAAAGGAGAGAAGTCAAATTTCCAGATCAGTGCAATGAACATGAAGCCAAACTGCAATCAAGGGGGAAAAGAGAATGAAACCCCAAACTGATGAATATTCTTTCATTTCTTGTCATAATGAATTTACATACAGACATAACATTCTTATTCACTTACCACTATACGGATAGTGATGGATACAGCATAGATCTGCAATGAAAATAAAATAATGGAAACGGTGTTACTTTGGCAACTACAAGAGCAAAATAAATTGATTATGAAGAAAGCAGACAGAAACTGACCGTGTAGTTTTTCATTCTTTGAAAAATAGCTCTACTAGTTAAGACTGCGCTGATGATAACACTCAATCCAGGTTCTGTCAAGACAATATCAGAAGCACCTCTTGCAGCATCTGTAGCATCAGCAACAGCAATTCCAATATCAGCCCTTTTCAAAGCTGGAGCGTCATTGACCCCATCTCCGGTCATCCCACAAATGTGCTTCCTTTCTTGCAACTTCCTTACAATTTCATATTTGTGCTCTGTGGGTATAAAGAGGATATGTATGGTAAGCAGAGAAACATAAAGTATACCATCACATAGAAAGAAAGGAGGAGGATAGGGGGGGAAAAAACATAGATCGTCATGCTGAAATGGTACCTGGAAATACTCCAGCAAACCCATCAGCCTTCTCAATCAGCTCTTCAACTGGAAGTGCGGCAATATTTGCATCTTTGTCTTGACCAAGTAAGGTGGCAGATGGATACATATTAGTTCCCATCCCAAGTCTCCGGCCAGTCTCCTTTGCTATGGCAAGTTGATCACCTTAAATACAGAACAAATGTATTAACTCAAGGATACTTGGTAACAAACTACTTTTACATACAAGAGTCACCTTTGAAAAAATATGGGGGAGATGGGAAGGGAATTAATTATACTTACCAGTAATCATCTTAACATTGACACCAAGATGAAGAGCTCTCCGAATAGTTTCAGCACTGTCATGCCTAGGTGGGTCAAACAGTGACAACAAACCAACAAACTGCCAAGGAGCACCAGGGCTTTCTTTAGTTTTCTCAGGAACTTCCTGCAGATGTAGCACAGGTGACCAAGGGGATCAGTTAAAAGCAATATAATATTATAAATTTTAAAGACAAACTTCAAACATGAAAGTAGCTATAAAAACCTGTCTAGCAACAGCAAGAGAACGAAGCCCTCTCTCTGCAAACTTGTCAATAATTGCATGGATGTTCCTCTTTGTATCTTCCCTAAGCTTACACAGGTCCATGATCTGTTTGCCACATAAATTTGTTCAGATCGATAGAGTAACTAGGAATATCACAAGTATTGAAAAAACAGAATCATGAGCTTACCTGTTCTGGAGCACCTTTGCTTGCCCGGTGCCAATTTCCATTGCCATCAATGTAAGTCAAGGCAGTTCTCTTGTCAACAGGATTGAATGGTAAGAAATGAATCTCTCTTACCCCGGCTCTTGCCTGCACAAAGAAAATATTTGTTCAAGATAATCAGTCATATCAACATTTTTCTAACAGCAAACCATACTACAGCAATTCATGCAATTTATAGAGAAGTTACCTCTTTTGGGTCAGCTAGTGTTCCAACAATGGCGGCATCTATTGCGTCCTGGTTTTCAACCCTGGAAGCCCTTGCAGCAAGAAGCATCACATGTTCCTTGTCCACGCCCTTTTCAAAGACCTCAATCAAGTTCTTGTCGACACTCAGCTTGTTAAGTGTGAGGGTACCTGTCTTGTCACTACAAAGTACATCCATACCAGCCATTTCTTCAATAGCAGTCATACGTTTGGTGATAGCACCTTGTTGAGAGAGCCGGTGTGAACCAATGGCCATTGTTACAGACAACACAGTAGGCATAGCAATGGGAATTCCTCCAATCAAAAGGACCAAAAGGTTGTCAATTCCATCTCTGTACTCGCGATGCTGAATTGGGTACATGACTATGATCTCAGCCAACATACCAACTGCAATCGAACAAATGCAGAAGTTTCCAATTGCAGTAAGCACCTTCTGGAAATGCCCAACTTGGTTGGTACTGTCCACAAGGTGAGCTGCTTTCCCGAAAAATGTGTGGACACCAGTTGCAATGACAACAGCTTCAAGTTCACCTTGTTTACAAGTGGAGCCAGAGTAAACCTCATCTCCAGGATTTCTAGTCACAGGAAGTGATTCTCCAGTCAAAGCAGACTGATCAATTTTTAAAGGATCTCCCTCCAGCAAACGAGCATCCGCTGGAACAATATCACCTAGTTTGATGCTAATGATATCTCCAGGGACTAGAATTGCAGCTTCTTGTTCACTCCATTTACCATCCCTAAGAACCTGCAAAGGCGTTGCAATTTTGAGTCAGTCCCTAAAGCATGCTTGTTAATCTAAATGACCTAACAGTTCAATAGCATATAACAGTGGAACAAAACAATGAATTCAGAGCTCATAATAGTAGCCATTTAGTTTAATTTTTCAACAAATGACATGTATCAGTATAATACAAGACATGTCACATTTCTGATCATTTGATAGCAACACTTGCAAACCATTCATTAAAATACACAAATTCTTTTACAAACAGGAAATGTTATAGGCTGCATTGGCTGTACAAATCTTTATCAATTGATTCATATGCATGCTTTATTTGGTGCAGGACACAGACACAATTCAGTTTATTACCTTTGTCTTGGGAGCAAGACCAGCCATAAGAGCTGCAGCGGCGTTACCGGCATTATTTTCTTCAATGAAACTGATGGTAGAGTTGATCACCAACAAGCAAATAATACCTACAAAATCTTGCCAATCCGGGGGCTTTCCACTACCATTTGCAAGACCAATTGCCATCAAAGCCGCAGCTTCCATGACCCATGACAAAGGATTCCACATGAACCCAAGAAACTTGAGAATTTTGCTGTCCTGTATTATTAATACCAATCAGCAATTGCATTAGTAATTGTGAACATTTTGATATGTTAGCTATATTAGTTAATGTATCATAAAGAAAAGGAACCTTTTTCTCTTCTAGCTTGTTTGGTCCAAAGATTTGAAGCCGATTGGCTCCTTCCTCCGACGACAATCCTTCTTTGGTACATTTCAGTTGTTCAAAAACTTCTTCAACAGGGATACGTTCCTGCAAAACAACAAATGATATTAGAAAACACCGTTCTTTCCGACATTCCAATAAACGACACAGACACTAGCATATCCCACCGCGATAAATGATGTTGCAAATTGAGTCACTTCTTGATTGATTACTACAATTTAGCAATTATTGGTTCATTTTCTGTTTCAAAGCTTCATGAATGCAATTCTTCCTTCCTTTTGTTCGTTTATTAGCATAGTATGTCATCATTTGTTTCGACTTTAGACCGATGCGCGCATATGGAAAAATATTTGTTAGGAAAGACCAGCTTTTTTAAAGAATATTTAAAAATCCAGATCGTTGTTAATGAGACTATCAACCGATCCGACATCGTCTTAAAAGCGGTAAATAAGTTTCTACTTTTTTAAAAAATATTTATGGAAAACAAATCAAACAGAATCATTTTTATTTATGGAAACAAATCAAACGGATTCATTTCTATTTTGTCTAGTGTCAAAAAAAGAAATAAAATGTATTTTGAATTGTAATAATTAGAATTGTGAGTTCAGTCACAACCATTGAATCAAAAGGATAAAAAAGCAAGTAGTGGATGACTCAATCACGTAGATGAGACGCCAACCAATCACAAAAAGCGTTGACTGTCACCGCCCAAACCAAACAGTGTCTTATGTCAGAGGAAACATTACAACTAGCAACACATGTGTGACACCTTGCACTAGTTGCTTTCACATCTTAGGAAAATACCAAACAATAGTAACATTACATTATTATTACTAGGAGAATTATTATTAATATATTATTATAAAAAATTACTAACAATAACATGAACAGCAACAAATTGACCAAACTAGGAACAATCAAATTAATCAAAGGCTAAATTAACGGACCACAAAGAAGATTCATACTCCTACCAAACAATTAATAAAATTTATTTAATTGTGAAAACAACATCAATTTTTTTTTATGACAAAACAGATACACTTTCAAAAGAGTAGGTTACAAATCTTGAACAAGGGGTTGAGGGCAAAATGGAGAAATAAAAGTGTGTATGGAAAATTGTGCAAGTAGTTGAGGTCAAAATGGAGAAATAAAATACATGTGAAAAAGTGAAGGACCATGTTGTGTCAGAAATAAGGATCGTTAAATCATAAATGTGAGAGTTACTATGAAAACAGTTTATCAGTTAGAGCAAAATAAACAGAAAAAATAAAAATAAAAAAAAGTACCACGGAAGAGTACATAAAATTCCTTACTGCCAAACAAGGCGCAGACACAGAAAAAGACAGATTGATTAGACATATAAAAGAAAATAACACATCTAGACAAATAACTAAAAAGTTAAACATAAATAATAAAAAACTAAAAATAATTGTACCACAAATAAAATAAAAATAAAATAAATACAATTGAAAAATGAAAATAACCTAACTGTGTCAATCACGTTTAGATCCACTGATTCATTGGACAAGAAAATATAAAAAAATAAAATAAAATAAAATAAAAATATCTAAAGTCTGTTTGGTATCACAGAAATTATCTTTTCTTTGTATGGTTGTTAAATGCTTTCAGAATCAAAGTCAGTTTCCCTTTCAGAACATATATACTTTCATCTAAATCTATAACCCTTTATTCATAAACTTCTCATCACTGAAACAATTATAGATAAAAAGTTGCATATACAGTACCCAAAAAAAAAACATGGGATCAAAAGTTATGTACACAAAAAAAAAAAAA
>Ga0315914_1006626_pt1 | contig 16325 bp, 10 predicted proteins | sample MpolenodulesMG_FD_203920 | JGI IMG/M metagenome (GOLD analysis project Ga0315914, IMG submission 203920) | Medicago polymorpha root nodule microbial communities from Los Angeles, California, United States - elongated nodules | ecosystem: Host-associated > Plants > Roots > Nodule | place: USA... | reverse complement strand
AGGGGGTAAAATTCCGAGTTTTAAAATAGGGGGGGCAAAATCCAAATTCAATCAAAATAGGGGGGTAAAACTGCATTTAAGCCTATATTTAATTTTAGTTTTAGGTAACAAACATTACTCTCTCATTCATTATCACTCTCAACTATCAATCTCTCAAAATCTCTACCAAAATCACCCAATCTCATTTTTTCGAAATTCATCCAAATTTATATAATAAATACTCTATGAAACCATCACCTAATTCTCTTTCATAAAGGGTAAACATGTAAAACAATAACAATTATCAACAAAGTTAATTCAACAATCATCTTTCTTAATTTCCATGTTTTTTTCAAAGAGCCCTGTAATTAGGGACGGAGGTAGTATATATTTTTGTTGCTTAAAAAAAATGTATTTTTTTATTTTTTTTTAAAAATGAATCAAATAATTTACAAGTAAGATATTTCTGAAAAGGATAGATTGCATTTTCATAAGCTGATTCGGAAAAAGATTGTATGTTAATGAAAAAATGAAAACATGCATTAGGTCCCCCACCAATTATATAGAGCTGGATTTGGGTTCATCATGCTGGAAACTGATATATACCAAATTCAGTACATTTCAGAACTACCTAACTAATTTGAAAGCATCTAAGTACAACACGAAATCAATACTAGCATTTCAAATTTAAACTAAAAAATATTTGCTAATTTTTAAATAGTGTCACCACAACTTGATTAAGACACTAGTTTGTGGGGTTCCTCTAAAAACACTAGTGGGGTTGAATAGTTTTAGAGAAAAAAAAAATTGAAAATACAATATTTATCTTGAAAAATATCTATTCAATCTTAACAGATGAATGTTCTGTTCTCGTGAGCTTAGCTCAGTTGGTAGAGACAAATCATAATATATGCAAGATCCAAGGTTCAAACATCGGCCACCACACAAAAAAAATAGATGAATATTCTAAAAATCATATTAGACATTGAATTATATAGGCAATCTTAATAGATGAATGTTCTGTCTTCGTGAGCTTAGCTCAGTTGGTAGAGACAAATCATAATATATGCAAGATTCAAGGTTCAAACATCGGCCACCACACAAAAAAAATAGATGAATGTTCTAAAAATCAGATTAGACATTGAATTATATAGGCAGTGATTCAAGGTTCGAATGCCTGGTTGGAGTTAGATTAAGGTTCAATCAACTATTTTTTTTGAAAGTTTTAAAATTATTATAGATAAAGTCATATTCAATAAATATATCTATGTATCAATGACTTGAGGGAATAAATTAATAACTCATCATTTTTGTTAAAAAAATTAATGTTAATATTCTAAAACAATTCATCACTTATAAAAATTTGTCACTAACACACGCTGCCGTCAAATTGATGTTAAAGACTAATTTAGTCATTACTTCTTTGAAAAATGAATTGGGTTGCGAGAAATCTTATGAGAAATTAAATTGTATTTTTATTCTAGACAATTGTTGCTCTAGAGGCACGTTAATTTTGTTCCCGATCGAAACGTAACTCTCGATCGATTATTTTAATTTATAAAATTCAATCAAATCGTAACTTTTTTTTTGAGGGATCAGACCGTAACTTCGTACCGATTATTTTCAGTAAGATGAGTAATTTTGAGGTGACCAAAACTAAAAACCATAAAATATGATAAGGTAATGGACCATAAGTTAACTAGGCCCAATCCTTTTTCTATAAGAAAGTAACCCTAACCCGTTTCATCACAACATCCAATTCTTATTATCCATTTATCAAACCCAAACCCTAGAACCATATACTCTTCTCTCACCTTCTGTAAAGCTTTCTGTTTTTTCATTCGATCTTAGCTAACCCACTCAATATCACATCTAAGCTTAGTTTAACCACAGTTCACAATACATATATGTATTTACATTCTCTATAATCTTGTGATGTAATATTATCTGATACCACTTCTGAGGCTGATGTAAAAACTATTTGTTGTGATCAATTTAGCTTTTTGTGTATATTTATAGGGTTTGTTAACGATTGCTCTTGGTACTTTTAAGTATCTCAAATTTAGTAATTATTGTATTAAACACTTATTGCAATTTCCAATGTGTTTAATACAAAAATTTTCATTAAAAACTTACTCTTTAAAGTGGTTAAAGAGTGCCTTAGAAACCATGTTAACATTTCCCATGTTTATATTGGAGAGTATTATAAACTTATTTTAAACTTTCTTCGAATAGAAAACTTATTTTAAAATTAAATTAAACACTTATTACAATTTCCAATGTATTCAATACAAAAAATTTTATTAAAAACTTACTCCTTCCAGTCTCAAATGTAAGAAACAAAAAAATAAAATTGGCGGTCTCAAATATAAGAAAAAATATAGTAAAATGAACTTATTAAATGCTACAATTCCAAGTTTACCCTCATTAAACTCACCTCATTAATGTCTTTACTACTTCAAGACAAGGGTAAAATTAGAAAAATATCACTTTTTATTATGACTTAAATGTGGTCATTCCACTTTCTTAATATGTGTGCATTTTTTTTCTTCTTACATTTGAGACCGGAGGGAGTACTCTTTAAAGTGATTAGTGTCATAGAAGCACTTGTTAACATTTTCAATATATATATAGGAGAGTATTATAAACTTATTTTAAAATTAAATGTAATCAAAAAAGTTTAATACTATTTTAATTGATTAGTGAAACATTGTCATGCAACATTCCAGTGTCCATGAGGTCAATATCTAGTAACTCTCAACGAGGGCTTGCTCAAATCAAACAATCAAATGCAAAAAACTGTGATTGATTTTTCCACTCCCATTTAAAATAAGATATGAGCTTAAAAAGTGTTTATAAATAGATAAATAGAATCTTCAAAAAGTTAACCAAAATCAATATTCTTCGACTCCCACTTTAAATAAGACATGAGCTTAAAAAGTGTTTATAAATAGATAAATAAAATTTTCAAAAGGTTAACTAAAATCAATTCTCTTCGTCGCATAACCAAACACATACATGCGTAGAAATTTATATATTTTTTCGTTCCTTTATTTTTAGGGAAAGTTGCAGCTTTTGTTGAATTTTATAACTTTGACTACAAAATGGATAATCCAGGTCTTGATTCAGTCTTAAGACTTAGACAAATATTAAGCCAAGTTCAGGTCAAGTGAATCATGACTAATATTGGCAAACTTATATATATATATATATATCATTGAACCAAGAATAATGTGACATTCTTTTCTTATCTGAAACGTTGGCTACTACATGAAGCATGGAAAATATCCATGCCATGTTGGGATATGATTCATGTCTAGCAATTGATGTGGAAGGTAGGAGCGGTGGACTGGTAGTGTTTTGGAAAGATGTTTCTAATTGTCGTATGTTAAATTACTCTCGAAATTTCATTAATATGATTGTGGAAGATAGAGAAGCTGGTGATTGGAGATTAACATGTTATTATGGCTTTCCTGAACGTGCTCGTCGTTGTAATGCTTGGGATTTACTTCGGGAGCTGCGGGATATGTCATCTCTTCCGTGGTGTATCATTGGGGACTTTAATGACTTGTTGTCTCAATAAGACAAAGCTGGTATTTCTCCTCATCCTAATTGGTTGTGTATGAGTTTTCGTGAAGCGGTTGACGATTGTGCCTTATCCGATATTAAATTGCATGGTCACCCTTTTACGTGGACCAAAAGTCCGGGTACCAAACGAGTGTTGGAAGAAAGATTGGATATGGCTATGGGAAACTCTGAATGGCTGCAACGCTTTCCAGAAGTCAAACTTACAAACTTGCTTACTTCTCACTCAGATCATACTCCAATACTGCTTGATATTATCCCTTCGGTTCGTCAGAGATATAATTATTCTTTTAAATTTGAAAATTGTTGGCTCCTAGAGGACGATATTGAGGAGGTGGTGGTGGACGGTTGGGGTGGTACTATGGGGTTGGAGCTTGGTGGTAGAGTTTTGAATTGTTCTACGAAGTTGCAAAGTTGGGGTAGGAGGAAGAGAGTTCGGTTTAAGGAAGAAATTGACCAATGTGTTCGTACTTTAGAGGGTCTCCGTGCCCAGCCGAATGGTATGATGCGTACACAATACGTCACAACCCGTGAGAAGCATGCACGACTACTTGTACAAGAGGAGGCATTTTGGAAGCAAAGAGCAAAAATGCACTGGTTGAAGGAAGGGGACATGAATACTAAGTTCTTTCATACATCAGCGATAGCCCGTGGCAAAGTGAAGAAGGCTAGTAAGCTCCGCACGGTTGATGGGACGACGGCTACGTCGCAAGAGGATATGTGTAATGTGGCACATAGTTATTTTAAGCAATTATTTTCTGCGAATGCGGGAGTCCACGAACACGTGCTGGATTTGATGAGTCAGTGTGTTTCGATTGATGACAATACAATATTTACATCACCTATTACAAAGGAAGAATTGCATCGAGCCCTTTTTCAGATGCAACTAGATAAGTCCCCAGGTCCAGATGGTTTTAACCTAGCATTTTATCAGAGATTCTGGCATGTGTGTGGTGATGATATTTTTCAGGCAGTGGTTTCTTGGATGGATCGCGGTTACTTTCCTACAAACCTTACAGAAACAAATATTTGCTTGATCCCGAAGTGCGAAGACCCGGATAATATGAAGGATATTAGGCCTATATCTCTGTGTAATGTTTTGTGTAAGATGGTGTCGAAGTTGCTCGCTAATCGACTGAAACGTTGTTTGGATAAATGTGTGTCAGAGGAGCAGTCAGTGTTTGTCGAGGGCCGGTCCATACTGGACAACACGTTAATAGCTACCGAGGTAATCCTCTCTATGAAGAGGAAGACGAAGGGATGGCGAGGGGAATTGGCTCTCAAGATTGATATTAGCAAGGCTTATGATAAAGTTGATTGAGGGTTTCTTCGTGGTGTGCTTATGCGAATGGGGTCCAGTGAGAAATGGATCCACTAGATGATGATGTGTGTTAGTTCTGTTACTTATTCGGTTCTTATGAACTTTGACAGGGTGGGGCCTATTGTACCCGGTCGAGGGTTGCCAGGGTGACCCATTATCACCATATTTATTCATATTCGTGGTTGAGGGCCTCTTGACTCTAATACATAAGGCAGTTAATAGAGGTGATATTCATGGGATACAAGTATGCCGCGGCGCACCAGTGGTCTCGCATCTATTGTTTGCAAACGATTGTTTCTTGTTTTGCAGGGCTAATGTGGTGGAAGCACAATGTTTACTCACTATTCTTAAAACTTATGAGGCAACATCTGGACAAGAAATTAACTTATCAAAGTCTGAGGTGTTCTTCAGTCGCAATATGAGTGGGGCGGCACAAGAGGATTTGTCACGCATTATTGGTGTCCGGTATGTGATGGGTACTGGAAAGTATTTGGGATTGCCTTCGATTATTGGTAGAGATAAGCGGTCTGTTTTTTCTTTTAGCAAGGATCGTATCTGGAAATGAATAAATGCGTGGAGGGGACATGCATTATCGAAGGCGGACAAGGAGGTTATGATCAAGTCTGTGTTACAATCTATTCCTTCATACATAATGAGTATTTATCTTCTGCCGAGTTCAGTTATAGATGATATTGAGAAGATGATCAATGCGTTTTGGTGGGGAGGAAGGAGTAACAACCGAGGGATTAAATGGATGGCATGGGAACGTATGGCATGCCCCAAAGAGTTTGGTGGTATGGGGTTTAGGAATTTCAAAGCTTTTAATATCGCTATGGTAGCTAAGCAAGGATGGAGCTTTATGTCTAAACCGGAATCTCTGGTTGCTAGAGTTTTTAAAGCGAGGTATTTTCCCCATTCTTCATTTTTGGGTGCTAAAATTGGTAATAACCCGAGCTTTGCTTGGCAGAGTATTTGGAATTCGCGTTAGATACTTTTACATGGATGTAGGTGGACAATTGGAAATGGGCAACATGTCAGCGTGATGAATGATCCATGGGTTCGAGGTGTTCAAGGTAGCTGGATTCAATCCCCACAAATCCAAGGTGTGCATAGCTTGAGTGTGTCTGATTTGATAAGATTGAATCTTTGTTTCCAGATGATATGGTGCAAGCTATCTTCGACACACCACTGTTTGTGGAAGTTCAGAATGATAGAATATCGTGGATGATGGAACGTAACGGGTGGTATACTGTCAAGACTGGTTATAAAGTAGCTATGATGGAGTTGCTACATACTGATCGGTTCCATGTTGAAGGAGCGTGGCAAAGAATCTGGAAGGTGAATTCCCCTCATAAAGCTCGTAATTTGCTATGGAGGATTTGCAGGGGATGTGTTCCGACGCATCTCTGATTACAATCACGACATGTACAATGTGAGGTGATTTGTCCCCGGTGTGATACAGCTGTTGAGGATGATTGGCATGCTTTTGTGGGTTGTAAAGTGGCGCGCGAGAGTTGGTATTGGGCAGGACTGTCGATTGTGCGGCAACTGCGAGTTGGAACTGTGAGCAGTTTGACAGATTTTGTTTTTGATATATGTCGTTCAGAAAGCCGAGACATTGTTGGTTGTGTGGCTTTACTTCTTTGGCAAATTTGGGTTGCACGTAATGATGCTATTTGGAATGATGTTCATCATACATCAACAAGCATTGGGAGGATGGCACTAGATGCATGGCAGCAATGGCAAGATGTTCATAAACAACCCTCACTACCGATTGTGCAACACAGGGGTAATAGAGTGCAAGGCAACAACTCAGTTTGGGAGAAATCGAGCGAGACGTGGTTGAAGTGCAATGTGGATGCCGCGTTCCATGACTGTAACCATATCACAACTTTTGCGTGTTGTGTTAGAGACTCTCGCAGTCAATTTATCTGGGCTCAAACGAAATGGCAGCGGGCAAATATGACAGTTTTGGAGGGGGAGGCAGTAGCCTTACTCGAGGCCCTTCACTTTGCTGATGCGAACAGGTGGGACCGGGTTGTCTTCTAGTCTGATTCATCTACTCTAGTGCAAGCTCTATCGTCTTAGCGTCATGGTGATTCAGAATTATATGCTATTGTTTCTAGTATTATTTATCAGCTATCTTTACATTCTAACTTCGAGGTGAAGTTTGTTGGGAGACAAGCGAACATGGTTGCTCATACTTTAGCTAGGGCAGCCTATTCTTGGGCTAGTCACCGTATTTTTGATTCTTATCCTTCTTGTATTGAACATTGATTGATTAATGATAATAGTTAAATTTGTTTTGGTCAACCAAAAAAAAAGAATAATGTGACATTAACAAATAACCAAATCAAGCCTTCAAAATAAATAAACAATTAAATAATGTGACATTAATATAACTTTTTTCAATTTCTTATTATGTGTTTAATTGTTTATACTCTTTATAGTGCGTCTCGATTGCAAAATCCAAATGTGTATTTCGTTATTATTCTAAAAATTAGAAATTTTACCTATCTAAATTCTAAAGCTATAAATTTTACCTGAACTCTAAATTTCTGATAATTTCAAGGGGCTTAGGAAAATGCACGAGGATTATAAAGGTTGTTTCAAAAGTGTCACAATAATTGTATAAATATAAATATCATTACTCAATCGTACAAGATGTATGCTCGTGTTAACATCCACATGAAATTATTGCATTTATTGTATTTTTTTTCTTTTCAATTTAAACATATTTGATTTTTCTTCCGGCTTAATTAGAGATAATGATTTTGATTTCGTCTCTGAGAACGCATCATCAACGTTAAAAACTTTATGGAGAGTTTAAGTGGAAGGATTAGTTTTTACGGTTGCGTACAATGACATTGTATCAAAATTAAAACTAATTTTCTTTTTAACTGTTAAGCATATGAAAAATCAATAATATAGGCGAAAAGGCACAAAAAATTCCATGTTACCCCTGACCAACATCAACAATCAAGAATTTTACTGTGAACTACTTCATTACAGTGTAAAAAGCTATGACTCTACAAAAGCCAATTGATAGTAATGTTGCCAAGCCAAATGAACAACGGGAACTGAACCAGAGCGATGAAGAGCAAGAGATAGTGATGTTTGCTCGAGTCATAACTTCTGACCTCCGCGAAAAGGACTCGTTTCATTGTTTTTACTAAGAATACTCCCATGCATAAACAGGTCCACGGCATCAAAAAGTAGTAGGAGTATCCAGATACAATCCTTCCAAGGACAGCCAAACAAATGCCGGTGAAAGTGTATCCAGCATATGCTATGATGTCTAGTAAAGGAGCTTCACCGCTTCCCAATGAAAGTAATGTCACCTTAAGCAGTGCAGCTTGCATAAACCAACCAAGTAATCCCTTGATGAATAAAAGGTTCAATGCTTCTGGACTAAATCTGGACATGAAATACAACATATTTAAGAAATCACGACAAATGAAGGAAAAAATATGCAAAAAAAAAACTATGAAGCATTGACACAAACACCGGACACAACAGTGGCACATACACACCGATAATGATTTAAGAAATGGAAGTGATTGAATGTAACCACCTATGTCGGTGTCGTGTCGGTCAATCAAACACAAACACACATTCTATTCGAAACATCAGTGCTACATAGAAAATAACTAGATGAGTTATATAAAGTAAAGAAACAATCTACAACAAATGAGAATATAACTTATCTACGAATTCCAATAAAGTTCTTATAGTTTTTTTAGATGGAAATAACATTAAATTAAATTTTGGACTTGAAAAATTTACAGCCAAAATATTCTATGCACCCAAGGCCAAAAAAAGGGACGAAAATATAACAAATACAATGACAAAATTCTTTGCGGAAAGCAAAGTTGCCAATTGCAGATTGCGGAAAATAATAGTTTGTTCAAATTTTGCTAGGCAACAGCACTATAGCGCTACAATAGCTGCTATTTGACAAAATTGTGTACTAAATATCATACCATGGAATGGAACAGTAACAATTTGTTCAAATTCATCTACACTATAGTGCTGCCATAGCTTCTGTTTGACAACACTTCGCAAAAAAAAAACAATCCAACTGAAAATTTCGAATAACAATCATGATAAGAAAAATAGCAGTCTGCGCAACTAAGAAGCTAACTCATCTATGGCTTCCAATAAAGTTCTTACAGTTTTCAAAATGGAAATACAACATAGAAATTAAATCTTGGACTCCAAATTCCAAAGACAACAGCAAAAAAAATTCAAGCAAAAAGAAAGTTGTCAACATTCAACACTAGTACCATGCAGCCTGCTTCAGAACTAATAACATGTCTCAGGACTGCATAATGGAATTAATGTAGAGGAAGAGAACATACTTTCCATGAAGACCCAATGAGAGGCCAGCAAGAACGACGTAAGTACCAAATGCCATTAATGGAATGTAAAGGTCTGGTGCATTGATGTCATATATTGGTGGTTTATATGAGAGTCTACCACCGACTGGCTCAGTGATTCTAGTCCAATGACCCTGAATCACAAAACAAACGAGATAAGAGAAGCATGAAGATGAAATAAAAATAATCAAATGAAAATGTGAGAGAAATATAAAGAGTTTGAAGTTATTGCTTACCCTGTGCAAAAATGGAAACAAAACCACCTTCAACTTGTTTTTAACGTAATGGTCATTCACTTGAAAGTAGTATTGAGGATCAGAAAAATACCGACTTATCTGTAATTCAACACACAAGATTCATTTAAAATGAAAACCTTGAATTTATACCTTATTTATACATGACATGAGTGAAGATAGAAAATCAGGGTACATTAAGCTGTTCAATGTCATGTTTTAGATACATTTGTTTTTCGCTCAGTCAAGCTTACATTTATCAATCTGTAATCATTGTCATTACTTAGGGTGGTGACAAACCACATGCCATATATGGATTAGGTTTCAAAAGTAAATCATGGAATGTGATATGTTCAGATGAAACCCACATGTTACCTCCCTAAGTCCTAACGGAAGCAATCTTGTTCAAGACCCACAAAGCAACAAAGGTATGACATCTTCCTAAGAAATATAGTTTTCACAAAGAATCAAACCAGAGCCCTCCCTCTAAGGAGTACTCTTATAAACATACACGTTCTCTCAATTTGCGGACCTAACATGCTTCCACTAGGTTCATTACGTTTCACGGAATATACATTTGAACATTAAATTATACCCTGTTTCTTTTAAATGGATTTTTTTTTTTATTTCTCTATGTATCTTTGCACATCAATTTGGTCACTAAGCTAAAGCATATTTTACGCTATGAAGAACAAAATTCCCCTATACTCCAATATCTTTGGAGAACCAATTTGAGTACTTTCTCAAATAACAATTTAAGGGAAAATATAAAGATCTTATCTTATGAACCCGAAGGCAGATAAAATAATTAGAAGGGGAAAAAAGTCATTTTGTTCTTACATTGCTCTGGACATACTCTGAGCTGGATCCTAATATTTTTCCACCATATGCACCCAAGCCACCTCGAATAAGTCCTGAACCAGCAACTTGAAATGCACTCCCAAAAGGATTAGGCTGTGTGTTTGTCGGAGGCTGCACAACCCCAGGTTGTGATCCAACATTATTATACATTCTTACTGCCACACAAAAAAACCACAAAAGAAGTAATCAGAAACAAGTTCAATGCTCATCAAAACCAGCATCCACATAACAATGTGTAAAAGACATAGAAACCCTCTTCAAATGAAAACAGATGTGGCAAAAAATCAATGTTATTAAACTGATTTTGAAAATCGATAGTTAAAAGTGAGTTTAAGGTAAAATGATTTGTATTTGGATGTGAAAGTGAGTTGAACAATAAACTTGAGGGTAAGAATCACTTTTGGTTATGCAGTGACAAAAATTAAATTTGAGTGAATTTATTCTGGCTAAAATGAGTTGAAGGTAAGATAATTTATGTCTTATTACATTGATATAAAAGTGAGTTGAGCAATAAATTTGAGTATAAAATTCAATGCTAGAATCAAAAGGTGAAACTTCTACCTTCGAGTTAGAATCAATCATGGAGACAAAATCAATTCAACTCGAAAGAGCAACCAAAATGTTAAAATCAATTATAAACCTCTATAATCAATTTTGGTTGATTCAGAAGTGGATCAAAACATATACTAAATTTGAGTGTACAAATCACATTTGAGGCAAAAACTACAAATCCTAGCTTCAAGTTAGAATCAATTCTAATCAGAAACTCTCAAAACATACCAAAATCAATTAATCACTTTTCCCAAAAGTGAATCCAAACATGCACTAATCAGACACAAATTTGCATTCCATTAATCATAGAAACCAACAATTTCAACAAAAAATTTCAAATAACAAAACCATTCATAAGATTGCAAAGAAGAACATCATAGACAACATGAACACCCATTTCACCAATAATTTAAACAAAAACAAATAAAACCAAAATAATCACAGATTCAAAAGCCCATTTTTTTACATAAAAAACAATTAAATTCACAGTTGTATACAGATCTGAAGCAATATAGATCAAAATTGAAATCGACCCATCAATCAAATTAGATTAAAGATGCAAACTTTATATTTAGAGATAGAAAAAAACGTCAAAATGAATGATGGGTCGATCGAGAGAGATTGGAATGTGCGAAGAAAAAGAACGAACCTGAAGAGAAGGGTTGTTTCCGGCGAAAGGGAAGTGAGATCTGAGAACTGTAAGAAGAAGAACAACAACTGTAGAGGCAGAAAACGGTATTCGGAATTCTTCTTTCTCTTTTTTTATTTATTTATTTATTGTTTTTTCGAATTCTTATTTTATTTTTTGAAGAATCACATTTTCATTTTTCTTAAGTCCCTCTTAATTTTATTTTGGTGCCAAGTAACTTAGTAAACCAAACCAGTGTCCAGAAGTCCCAACTCAATTGATAAAATACCAAAATTGTTAGGCCGGATGTTATGACCGGAGTTCGAACCCTGACACCTCCACTTATGTGTGAGAGTTTATAATGGCTTTGTCATTTCGTCTATCTACTAAAAAAAAAAACTTAGTAAACCAGAAAATTAATTTCTATCTTTGTTAATCACTCTCAAATTAATCCTTAACTTTATAATATTTTAAACTAATATTCGATTTTTTAATTAGGTCATTGTGTTTATGTTTTTGTTACATGATGAGGAACTTAATTGGGAAACTTTTGACAAATACATAAACTATTTTGAAATATCAATAGAGTTCGTGACTAATTTGAGAGTGACTTACAAAAACAGAGATCAATTTAGTGGTTTAATCCTTAATTTAAAAAAAAAAATGTTAACAACACTCGTTTTTAAACACTATTTCTAGCAAAACAATCAAACATATTAAAATTTATTTAACACAAACCCTTTGCTCCACATGTTCGAAAACGGCACGTGAGGAGAGAGGAGAGGGATATTAATAATCTTCTTATTTATCTTTAAAAGGTAAATTTTTAATTGTTAATTTTCTTCAGAAAAAAAAAAACATGTAGGTCGAACATGAGAAAACGTGTTTTGACAATCAACATGATTTAATACAATTTGCGCTCGACACTTTTGCTTTCATAACACAAGATGTCGTTGACCTTCTACATAAAGTTCAAATAGCTATGCTTAACAATATCTTACATTTATAAATATTGTGTTTATGATGATTGGTTTTGTGATAAAAAAAACTTAGCGGCACAACTTTTCTCCATGTGGAAATATATGATATGATATAACTAATTGCTTTTTAACTTGCAGGCAAAAATTCTATAAAAAAAAACTTGTTATAAAAAATATTACAGCAAAACTTTAGAAATTCCTATTAAAAGCTGCATTTTACTATTTTAGGGTCACATTACAAAATAGATAAGAATAGTAACAATGTGATAAATATTATAGGACTCTTTCGTATATAAGTTTTTCTAGTTGATATTATTAAATTTGGGGGAAGGGGAACATCTGATTTGGAAAGTTGATAATAAAGAACCTTCACTACATATTGTTGTGGTGCTACAACTTTTTCTTTTTTGACAATCCGAGTGGTGCTACTTTCACTATTTATATTCTAAATTCACTAAAATGTTCATGTCCACTACTGAAAAATAAAATAAATAAGTAAATAAATGCTACTGTCTATCTACTCATATCTTATTAATAATGCTCATAATACTAGTATCAAATACATGCATGCATAATGATGTAACTTCTAACAGTTGATCTAGTGGATCATGACATAATTTGTATTTAATTTTAAACCTCCACTCATTCTTTTAGAATAAAGTAAATGTAATTCTTTTTGTAAAATTTCATTTTAATCTGAAATTTTTTCATACTTTGAACTAAGAATCATCTTTGGTCTACATTTTTTATAACCAAGTCATATAAAACGGCAAGATTTGACGGAAGGATCAATTTGATCGATGTTTGTAAAATCCAGGGACCTATTTACTATTTCGAAAAATTCGAAGATGAAATTGACGGGTGCATATAAATTTAGAGGCAAAATAGCCTATTCACTCTTTTATTTCCACTAATTACTCTTTCTTTTTGTGTGTATTGCACTAAAAAAAGCAGAAAAATTAAAGTAAAAGCAGGGTTCTTTTCCTTTTTCTCTTCAATTCTCTTTAATCTTTACCAATTCAATCATATAGTACTTTCATTATTACCAGTGGCAACATGTTCACACTTTTCATCCCTCACACACACAATATGAAGTCTCTAAATACCGTCATAATTTTATCGACAAACCAATGAGGTTGCTCACGCTTTGGCTCCAGTAACCATAGGTCTAATGTACCATAATATTTCTATTCCCTTAATGCTGCTACTTTAAAAAAAAAATTTCATACATTAGTGTATGAAAAATGCATAGCTTCTAATTAATAATTGAAACGTTATCCAATCTTGAACTTTAATAATGTGTCTTATCATTTCATATCTTCACTCATAAGGAATTAAAACTGATCATACCAGATAAATGATATATAAATTCCCCAAAGATTTCAATTTATCTTGTAACTCTTAGAAGAAGAAAAAGATGTATGTGACTAGACCTTTGTCTATGTACAGAAAATCTCCAAGCAGTTTGGAGATACCACCACCAGATGCACCATATTCAGGCTATCTAGTAATCACAGATGAGGAAGCAGAATATGAAGATACATGTTGTTGGCGAATATGTCGGCGGAAGAATGTGAAGAAGCTTCCTTTCCCTCAAGACAAACTGTTCTCAGTTTTTCATCCTTCAGAGAATGAACAAACTACAAGCATTAGGGTTTGGTTTCTTCCTGTTCCTGATCATTCTCTGTCTTCTAATAGATACTATGTAATCAGAGCCAAAGGCAGACACAAAGGGTATGTATGTATTAAATTTTTTGCATATAGGTTCATAAGTTTGGAATGTGTATAGTGTTGCTTCGTATTAGTATCTGAGTAAACTGTCATTTTGGTCCGTAAATGCGTGAGGTGGTGCTATTATAGTCTCTAAATGTATCAAAATTTCAAATATATCTATGGATGTGTCTTCTAATAGTAATTTTAAGGACCAAATTGACTAGGAAAAGACATAATCAGAGATGTTTTATAAATTTGATGTATTCATAGACATTATAGTGACACCGTTTGACATATTCAAGAATTGAAACCAATTTTCTTAAAAAAAAAGGGAATTCAAACCAATTGAACTTAATTCTTCTATGCTTGCACACTCTTGCTTAGTTACTTGTCTTTGTTTGTTTGATGTGAGATTTTATATTTTACCAACAATATGTGCCATAAGGTCTTATTTAGTATGTATGGAATTACAATTGAGCTCATACTTAGATTTATAGATTTATAGGATTCTTTTTACGTGCATGTTCGAATTGGCGATGTACACTCCTGATTAAGGCAAAAGCTACACTTTAGAGCTTCACAAAATCGTAGTGTCACTGTGATTTCGTCAAACTCATTGTGGTTTCGGACATGCACATAGCCTTGCAATGTCAAATAACATTTGTAGTGTCAAGTGTGCCTCATAAAATTTACACATAATCACAAAATGTTGAAATTTTTGTGATTTTGCAGGAAAGTATACAAATGTTCAAGAGAAGGTGACATAGTGAGTTGTTGCTTCAACAACCTCTTGAATGACAAAAGTCCAAAGCCATTCAATCTAAAAGACTTGTACCAAATTTTCAAGATTCATACTCATCAAAGTGGTGGTTTCTTTGCAAAATCAATTACACCAGATGGAATTCCACCAAAATTCCTAAGAAAAAAAGGATGGAAAGTTAGAATTTCAGGTTCATATAGATCATGCAAGCTAAATGAAGCTTTAGGTGTTGATGTTCCTATAAGAGAAAAGCTTCCAAGTTTTCACTTTCCTATCTCAAGAAAAAATTCACCACCTTTGGTTGTAGGAAAATGGTATATTCCATTTATATTTGTGAAAGAAAGTGCAAGAAAAGTCAAACAACAAATGAAAAAGTCAATGTTTTATAGTATGACACTTGAGCAAAAATGGGAAGAGGTTTATTCATGTGGAAGGAATGAACATGAAAATGAGAATCAAAATGAAGATGATGTTGTGATTGTGAATGTATATGTTGAAAGAGAAAAGGTATTGATATGTGGAATGGAAGCTACAAAGAATGGAACAATTGATAATAATGGTTTTATGTTGTTTAGAGTTTATAATCCTTATAATAAGAGAAGGGTTAGTGTTGGATTGAGTTCAGCAATTATTGAGAATATGAGATGGGTTGAAGAGCAAGGTGGTTGGGTTTATGGTAATGGGAGAGAAAGAGTTGTGACTGTGAAAGAAGAGGTAACATGTCAAAATGAATGGAATAGGTTTGGTTGTTATGTGTTGGTTGAAAGTTTTTGTCTTAGGACATTGGATGGGAAGTTGGTTTTGAGATATGATTTTAGGCATACTCATAAGATCAAGTGCAAATGGGAGTAAGAATCAAGGTTTACATTAAGGGTATGTTTGGTAACACGACACATTGATCATTCTTGCGTGTTTAGGTAACTCCACCGCGAATTTTGTGAAGCGAGAAATCGAAGAGGTGGGTGGACTTGGAACACAAATGTGATAACAAACAAAGTCACATTAGCTATTATTAATGGTGTATTTTTATATGACGTCGAAACATGCTATTAGATTTTGATGTTAAAACCACGTTTCTCAACGTTAATTGTTATGGTTTGGACAAAAGTTTAAATTCTATCTTGAACTTTTTAGTATATCGTTGTTTACTCGGTATATAAGCTACCATAAAATCCGAATAATTAAATAAATATTAATCTAACATTTAATTACTAATATTTGTAAAAAAAAACTACTATGAAACTTTGGTACATAATACATGTCTTATCTTGAGACAATTAATAAAATGAATATGTATGATTTAGGACACTGGATATATCTACAAAGTTTTGGTT
>Ga0315914_1006624_pt1 | contig 16328 bp, 10 predicted proteins | sample MpolenodulesMG_FD_203920 | JGI IMG/M metagenome (GOLD analysis project Ga0315914, IMG submission 203920) | Medicago polymorpha root nodule microbial communities from Los Angeles, California, United States - elongated nodules | ecosystem: Host-associated > Plants > Roots > Nodule | place: USA... | reverse complement strand
TCAAAGTTAAGTTCCAAAATCACAAGATCAAGTCCAATCCCACCTAGGAGGTGTTCCAGTAGGTTTAAGATCATAAACAATGATTAAACAAGTTGAAAGAAGTGTTTTACAAAGCTCGGATTGGTTCTCGGAAGCCCGGAACGAAAATCAAAAGGTGCTGAAACTGGGCTTGTACGCTTAAGTGTGCACCTGTACGCTTAAGCGTGCAGGGTCCAGTAGCTACCAGTGGCTATACGCTTGGAGCACGCTTGGGAGTACGCTTAAGCGTACAGTCACAGTTCTGCACATCAACTTTCGGGTTCTTCCCATTTTTCACCCAAAATCCCCAATTTTGATCTCCCAACACCCAAATATGTTTCCAAAGCTTGTTTACAGGTATATGAACTCAAAAGGGCTTTCAAAAACATATCAAACATGAAATCAAATGTTATTTCAACACCATTCACCAATTCAACCCATTTTTACAAATCCCTCAACAACTCAATTCATCTACAACAACTTCAACCATAACTCATACCCAAGCCAAGATATGGGATTATCAACAACAATCAACGACAACCACAACTTATAATCATGTATTCAATCACAATTCAACAACATCATATCATAATCCCTCAATTGAACACAATTCATCAATTATCCATATACATATATCATGAACATGTAAATTTATCATCGAGCATTCAATTATCAACAAGTTAACATACCCAAACATCTCACTAACATTAGAGTATGAATTTCAACAAGTAGTTCATGATAATCACTTATTCAATTAAGCACTTAAGCATATAACTAGAGAAAGAGCTACAACTAATTGATTATAATTGAAAACTAACCCCGTTACCTCAATGAGCAACAAACCTAGCACAAGTTTCAATTGAGCTCCTATGGGTTCTTCAATCTTTCTCTCTAACCCTTCTTTCTTCCTCTTGCCCCCTTTCTCTTTCTTCCTCTTCTCAACTTGTAAAATGATTATCTATCCTATTTTCTTTAATGACCAATACTTATATAGTCTCTACACAATTGGGCCTAACCCACTTAATGTCTTAATGGGCTCACAACACTTATAAACTAACTCCCAAAGTTTCTATCCACTAACGGTTAAAAGTTATCGAATAACTACCGGTTCAAAACTAATTACCACTACTGAATAGTAACTTAGTAAAAATAATGGTTCTCACTTGAAACAGTAAAAATAACCCTCACCATGAAATTACTAATTTACCCTTGCTCACAAAATGACCAAAATACCCCTGAGTCTAAAATGACTACAATACCCTTCTACACCGAAATCCACTAATCCTAACCCAAAATACACACAGAGGCAATTAATCACATATAAGCACATATAAACACACATAAATAAATAACAAAATAAATCTAGCCAAAAACGGGTTGTTACATTGAACATGTGCATTGTTGAGTCATATGTTCATGCATCATAAGTGTCAGTTAGGATATTTATATCCAATGAAGACGATTAAGATATTTATATCCAATGAAGACGGTTCGAATACTTTGTATTCAAAATGACGACGATTATGATACAAATGTATCTTGAGGTGACGACCTCGGTGTTGACCGGTACCACATGCATGTAGAGTCGTGTCTAGGCGCATTGCATGTGTCATATTTGATTACATGCTTGGTGAACCTTGGTGAATTGTGTACTTGTTGATGTTTGTTATTCCTGGTGATACTTGTACTTGTTTATGATCTCTTTGGTGACGATAATTTTCCTTGCTTATACTTCTGAAATGATGAATTGTATTTGTTGAGTTGATTAGGTTAAGTGAGGAATAAGGTGAGTAATTCTTATATTGATAGATGTTATAAATGATGAGTTTTGATGATGATTTAAAGTATGAATATACTTGATGAAGAGGTAGGACGATATAATTTGCGTTGAATTAAAGTAATGTTCATGTGGAGTTAGTATTCAAGGAATGTTGAGTATGTATATGTGTTATGCATGAAATCATTGAATGCTTATGTTTGATTATATTTATGTGTGGAATATTATCTTACCCCTAGTGGTCGTTTGGTTGACCGCCTGCCTTATTCTTATGAATAGGTAGACGGTGTGCATGATTAGTTGCTTAACTTGCTTGGTGAGTTGCGTGAGGCTAGCTTTGGAGCTACCTCGTCTTTTGCTTTGGAGTCTTAGTTGTAGGGTTCTGATTAGGTGTCAGTCTAGTGTAGTTCATTTTTTTTATATCTTTGAGACTTATCACTCAGTATGTTCAGATTGGATAATTATTTTTGTGATGTACTTTGAGATGAATTTGACATGGCTACTTGGAGATTTTTATTTATCTGTTGATGAGATGTCTGATATTATTCCGTTGCGATGTTTTCGAGAAAAAAATAATATGCATGTTTTGGACTTATAGAAGAAGTAGCATCTAAATCCTTTGTATGATTTGTATTATCCGCGTAATTTATTGCTTTTAAGGGTTTAGGGTGTTACAACAACCACCAACCATATGTTACACAGAGGCACAGTGTTGCCACCATAAAAGAAGCAACACAGTCGTTATGAAACGGCAAACAAGAACTGCCCGTGCCTTTCAACATATCGACACTAGCACACCCCAACAACGACGTTTCAGAAAAAGTACAAAGGACAAAACAGATCGTGAACAGATCCTGCGATCTAACAAAATTTAGAGAACAACCCAAACGAAACAAAACATGTCTTGTCATGACAGCGGCGCAAAGCCACCGTCACAACCGTGTGAACCGGTAACCAACACAAAACCGAGGGGGCGATGAGCTACCCCGATGGTGGTGATGCAACCTCTACATATTTTTTTGAAAAACAATAAATTCTCTTTTCCTTTAATAAAAGAACAACAATGAGTTGTTACGTGGGAAAACAAAAGAGGTGCAACTCTCATTCATACACCATTCTTCACCCTTCTTTGAGGCTGCCTATAATTTTTCATGATGAATATGTTTAGTTCTCTATATGTATATATACACTCTTGTTTCATGCTCCTTGTTCCTAAAATAGTGGCGCCTGGAATTTGCAAAATAATTCCTAAAAATTTAAATTTTAGAGCCTCCATGATTTAAATTTTGGGAAAAAAATTGATTCCAAATTTTTGTGAACAAAAAAGAAAGTGAATGTTCATTCATGTTCCAATTTTTTTTGCCATGACCTTTCCAACTAGTCAACATTCAATCACCCAACTTATTTTTTATTTGAAGGATTCAATCACCCAACTTTGTCATCTAATTCATTCACGTTCTTTTTCTTTTATCGGTACAATGATAAATTAACTAGTTGCATTAATCAAGTAAAGTAGTGGGTAATTAATATAGAAAATAATGAGTTATGATTTTAATTATAGAAGGGTAAATATGGAAAAATATATCATTTGCCAACAAATTTAATACAATAATAAATTTTCTTAAGACTCGTGTTTTATCAAAAAGGGTCATATAATAAAGAACAGAGATAGAAGTACTGTGACTTTTGTTTTTTAACAGAATTAGTACCGTGACAATTTTTTTTTTTAAGAAGTAGTACCATGATTATTTATTTATTTATCTTGAGCTTGGAGGGGAAGTAGTATCGTCACCTTAAATTAACAGCCATGTTTTTTCCAGGCTGGGGGGAGGGCGGAGAGGCATGAAAATGGCGTCGTAGGTTATTGGCTTGGGAGGAAGAATTGGGGAGTGAATGTTGTGCGCTTTTACTACCAATTGTTTTGCAGGATAATGTGAATGACATGTGGACTTGGTAACTTCATGCCTCTTCAAAATACAATGTTGCTAGTGTTTACAACTTCCTAACATCAAGAGATCAAACTTTCAACAATGATCATGCTTAAGCTATTTAGCACAAGGAGGTTCCTCTAAATGTCAACAATTTCGCCTGACGTTTATTGCGTAACCAACTTCCAACAACAAACAACTTAATCAGGAGAAGGGTTCTGCAACCAAATACGTCTCTTTGTTCAGGCGGTTGTGGGTTTGAAGAGAATGTTGATCACATTTTCTTGCATTGTGATTTTTTTGGATAAATTTGGTACGATATTTATACTTGGCTAGGATTGTCTTCAGTCAAGCCAGCTACTGTTCATGAACATATTCTTCAATTCCGTTCACTAGGTGGCTTCTCGAAAACCATCTTCTTCTTCTTTCTACTTGATTTGGCTCTCTTTACTTGGATTGTTTGGCGTGAAAGGAACTCTAGAGTCTTCCAACAAAAAGAAAATTATGTTCATCAGCTTATAGATAAAATTAAGCTACAATTCTTTGGTGGTTGAAGGCAAACCATCCTAATTTTGTTTTAAATTAATTATCACACATGATGGTTTAATCCTCTTTTGTGCGTGGGAGTAGCTGCTTAGCTTCTTTTTGTTTCAGTTTTTTGGTGTTATTTGGCGAGCTTGTTGTGGTTTTAGCGCTAGCTTTCTTTGTTTTGAAAAATTGATGTAACAAAAACTTTATCTTTTTAGTTCTTCTTTGATACTACTTGTGCTTTAGAGACCAAGTTTTTTTAGTATTTTAATCTATTTTAGCTTTTTTAAAAAAAGTCCCGTTACCTTTTGAAGGTAGGAACGTGACTTTTTTTGTTGTTTTTTTGTTAAGAGTTTCTATAATAATGTGTCCAAACTTTAAACCGTAGAGAAGTATTACCTACTACCTAAGGTAGGACCATGACTTTTAAAAGTTTTTATAATAATGTTGTTGTCGTTGACCACTCTGTCCAAACTTTTTGAGGTCTTTGGTCGTCGTCGTTTTTAGAAATTTTATCTTATCTACTTATCAATTTATGAGATTTTTAAGCAGAAAGGATTAGATTTTTAAGCAGAAAGGATTTTATATCATAGATCGCGACAAAGGTGTTCTTATAAAATCTTGGAAAGTTATCTTTTGCTTTTGCGACAATCATTATGAAATGGTCACCAGAAAGAATGAAAGAAAAAAGGACAAACTTTCAGGTAATTCACATTTATTAGTAGTAATAATTAATGTGTTAATCTTGATAAAAAAGATTACACTTCCCTTCCCTAAAAAATTTTGAATTCCACTCCCCTCCTCTTTAATGTTAAAATATACACTCTTCTTTCTTGAAAAATAAAATTTATACTCCCTTCTTTTATGAGATGTTTGAATTACAACCACCTCCTTTAATAATTATATATGCATTACACTTTAACATATTTTCACATAAATAAATATTTTTATGATTTTGAATCACCATTTAAAATAAATAAATTCATTTTTTATGATTTAAATATCAATGATAACTAAATTTAAATATTTTGTTATAAACTTTATAATTTAGAGTATAAAATTCACTTTTAAATAACCATACTTTATCGATTTTAGTAATTTTTCTCATATTTTAACTTTATTTTGTGTTATTTCATATTTTATAATTTAAAAATATATGTTAATGAAATAGTGAATAAAAAATAGTGACAAATATGCATTCGAACTTTGATTATATTAAAATTGACCTACAATACTATTTTTCTTCCAAGTGTGATTATTTTTTATTTTTTGCTAGATTATTAGAATTAAAATAAAATATCAAGGGAGTAAAGTGTAGATTTTAAGATAAGAGGGGAGAAAATTACTTTAAAAAAAAAAAGATTAGAGGGGAGAGAATGTAAATCAAGCTTCTCTCGGAAGAGGGAGTGAAATATTTTCTAATATATATTGAAAAAAGCTTAATAGCAGTTTTGACCCCCTATGTTTCAAGAAGTTCCGATTTTGACTCCCTATCAAAATAAAATACAAAACCGCCCCCTAAGTATTGTCCATTTTGAAGTTTCGACCCCCTAGGTAAATTTTGACCAAGTCAAAGCTGGCGTGGACGCCATGTGTGTAATTTTTTTATTTTTTTTAATTGAAAAAAAATAAAAAAATAATTATTTTAATAATTAAAAAATAAAAAAATTACACTCGTGGCGTTCACGTGTGCGTTGACTTGGTCAGAATTGATCTGGAGCGTCAAAACTGCAAAAGGGGCAATACTTAAGGGGCGATTTTGTATTTTATTTTGTTAGGGGGCCAAAATCGCAACTTCTTTAAACATAGGGGGCCAAAACTGCTATTAAACTTTTGAAAAAAGGGGAAGGAAGTGTATATTTTAACATAAAAGAGGAGGAGAGTGTAATTCAAGCATCTTTGAGGGGAGGAGAGTTTAATTTACTCTAAAAAAATAGACTTTTTTTGACAAGTTTAAAAAAATAGACTTGTTAATGAATACCTCTGTGATATTTTTTAAACATTTTAAAATAAGCAATTATTTTTTTAAAAGGTTAAATAATTTGATTTCTAATACATTAAATACACATTTTCATAAATACTTGCCATTATCATTTATGTTTTTTCTTAAGGAATCATTTATGGTTTTTTAAAGGTATCTAAAGACACTCGTTAACATTTAATAAAAAAACTACTAGTTTAAAACGATAGTACGTTGCATTTACAATTTTTCTTCGATATTTAGAATTTTATTGATGCAATCTATCCAGAAAGATGGTGTAACCATGTAATGAATAAATAGGAAATAGTCATTTCATTTCTTAAATATGTAATAAGTAATCATAATAGTCTTTCAATATATCAAAATTTCAAAATAATTTATGATTATACACTCTATTGGTCAAAATAGTTTCAGACGCTAAAATAATCTTTCATATGAAAAATAGTCAAAATTTTGAACTTTTGCTTTGACTAACTTTGTTAGTTTAGATTTTTTTCTTCTTGTTGTTGGGTTTATTATTTTATGAAAGTACTTTTTTAAACTGCACTTTTTTTTTCAACAAGTAGATTTTATTCCATTTAATTTGTTTAATAATTTTTTTTAATGAGATAGTTATTGTAAACTCAAAATGTTTATTTTCTTGGGTTTTGGTTTAGTCCTTGTGATATGTATTTTTAAACTTTTTATTTTAATTTTAATATATTTACGAGGCTCATGTAAATGATAGATGGTGGTATTATAACACCAACGTAATTGGGTTGTCATTGTTGAGATATGTTATTTTAACACTCTAATTTTTATTCATTTACTTTTCTTTTTCTCCAAACACCAATCTTTTATTTTAAATCGGATTGCCTAGAGTTGACTAAGGTTCTAAACAATAGCGTTTATCCTCCCAATTATGTTGAGAACATTGTCAAAACAATCGATAGGTGTAACGCTTGATTTACTATGATAGCCGGTGTTTAGAGGAAATTGTTCTTTAAGTACTCTGTGTATACTGAACGATACCTCAAATTACTTAAATGTCTTGTTAACAAGTGATCCAGAACACTCTTTAAACATTATGAATTAAGTAATTATTTTTTTAAAAAGTTAAACTTTACAATTTTTAATGTACACTAACTTTTATAAAAGTTTATAGTCCTTAGTCAGTCCTTCAGAGGCACCGGTTAATATTTTTCCTGGTTAAAGATGTTGAACGGAAGTTAATTGACTATCAGTTTAGTTTGCAGGGAAACAACTTGTAACTAATGCAGAGATGCTACGTGCAAGTGTTCATGATTTATTGTACAGGTGCAGCAGGCAAATCCTAGCCCTACCGCTTTGTCAGTGTCCATCATTGAATTTAAAACATGTATGTACAAACCACATGGGTGATTCATATTGTAGTAGCATTTATGGCTGAAAATATGTGTGGTGTGATGAGACAAAATGTATGGTTCAAATATGTATAGATGGCCGAAAATGTCATGAGATTAATTAAGTTGCTTTTGGAAAAAGTCTCAATTGTATTTAGGTCAGAAGAATTTTCAATTTGAAAAAAAATATGGATGGTTGAATGAGAAAATTACATGTAGGATTGCTGTCATTGTTGAGAGACTTATCATTAATTAAGTTGCTTTTGCGAAAAGTTCTAATTATTAATAGTTTAAATTAGATTTAGCTTTAGATTTAGATCCAAAAAGTGAAGTACAAGAAAATATACAAATTGGCTTTAGGTATTTAATATTTAAATAAAAGACTGCAAAATTTCATACCTAAAAATAATTAAATTACCACTCAATTGTACCAAATTCCACGTATAACAACAAGACAAAACACTCTTGATCGATAATACACACCACATGACACAACAACTCTAAACAAAGCGGCAAATTTTTTTATTTATTTAAGAAGCTAAATTAACCCTCCCAAATTGACATTAGAGAGAATCGAATTTAAGACTTGAAGGAGGAGCACACATTCCCAAATCTCAAACCAATACTTTCTAATCCAAGTGGGTTTAAAGTGGTAAATTATTGTTGCTCAATGTTTTCCTCTCAGGAGAAAACAACCCTAAACAAGAAAGATCTTCAAAATTTATTGCTTCTCAATGAATTCCTTGACCCTACCAATGAGTGCATTCATTTGGGCACTGACAGTGGGGTCTAAATCCACAGCAATTTTGTTGAGATAGAAACTATGAGTCATTCCCTTGCTGACAAACAGGTCCACTTCTTTATTTGCCTTCTTCATTGCTTCGTAGTACTCCATTTCTGTGTCCTTCAGCAAATCATTTTCCGCTAGACACAAAAGAAATGGCGGCAGTTTCAAGCCGTCAAGTGGTGGTGCCCCCGAGCCCATCGGGCATGTGAAGGGGTGATCCTTGTTGCTCCCAATTGGTAGTGCCAAGCTCAAGAATTTGTCCAACATATCCAATGTTAGAAATGGTGATTGTGGCATTTCAATTTCAGACTGGCTTCGGTACGACCTGACAAACCCAGGATGGATGGGAATTCCTCCTGCCAGCCGAACTGGGGTCAGGTCAACCGAACCGGCTCTAGCTGCCACTTCATGGACTAAGTTTCCTCCGGAACTATCTCCTATGAGGAAAACTTTGTCAAAGTCACCATGTTCCTCAAGCCACGGGTCACGCACGTCTCCCTTGGCTACTGATTGAAGCCATTGGAGCGTAGCAAACCCGTCGTCAATGGCAGCAGGAAGACGGTGCTCAGGAGCTCTCCGTAGGTACGGAGAGACACAAATGGATCGAGTGGACCGGACTAGCTCGGTGTAGGCATGGTAGTACATGAACCAATCTGGTTCACTAATGCAGAAACCTCCACCTTGAAAATGGAGGAGTATTGGTAGTTTTTTATTGTCCTCGGGTGTTTTCTCCGGTAGGTATAGCCGGGCACGATGGATGGAACCATCCTCGGTGTTGTTGGTGGTGGTGGTTGTTACGTCACGGATGGCAACTCCGTCAATGAATTGTTCATGGGGAGCAACCGGTTCAATCATGAACGTGACCTCGGGCGGTCCGGTCCATGTTCGGTCTACCGAACCATCATTGTAGATTCTAAGCCAACCGGACACTTCGTCCACTAGCTTCTTCTGTTGGACCATGGCACTAAGATGGGATATATGGCTTAGTTAGAAATATTGTGGAAAGATACTATAGGCACTTGGATACTTGAGAGTATGGTTCATTGATCTTCTTCTTATATAGTGGGAAGGAGTGGTTGTTGGTCGTTTTTTAGTGTGTGGAAAATTTGAAATTAGACCAAAGGATTGACCCCACATGCAACTTCCTAGAATTTCCGGTGTGAAAATAAGTGAAGTGTGACATTGAAATAAAAGTTTTAAAAGTATCGTGACTTCACCTCAAAGTCTAAACGTTTATACTATCGATTTACGATTTATGTGGTCTGATTCGTTTAGCACATTCACTAGTACTAGCTGACAAAGGAGGGAGGTTACGCAGAAAGGATTTTATATGTCAAATCGCAACAAAGATGTTCTTATAAAATCTTGGAAACTTATCTTGCTTTCCCTACAAAATCAATAAGAAATTGACTCCTCTCTAGCCACCGCCCACCATAAATAAAGAAAGAAAAAAGGCAGACAAAAACTTTCGGATAAATTTAATTCACATTTATTAATAAAATCATTCCAATGTAGCCTCTAATGTCGTCTCTAACAACACGTGGTTCTAATTTATCCATCTTCCATCTTTCGTCTATTTTTTATTGAGATTATTGGTTTTGAGTTATTTTCTATGATTATGTTAACCAGCGCTTCTGGTATCGATTAAAGATATTTAAAAAATATATTTTTTAATTTTTTATGAATTAATTACACAATTTTTAATGTAATAATTACTATATAATTTTCTTTAGCATCATTAACCAGTGTTTTAGACACTACTTAGCATTTTTCTATTTTTTTAATTCAAAATCATCCTTTTAATTTTCTTTTCTCTTTAATATACCCCTTCTGTCTCACATTAAGCGTCTCATTTAAATTTGAATTTTACACGATTATTAAAGTAATGATTAATAATGTTGATTTTAATTAGAAAATATGTGTCTTTTATTAAAACATCTTTATTAATTATAGTTAGTAGATTAATTATAGATGATTGGAATGCAATAAATAATGTATGTTAGTGGGGAAAAAATGATGTATTGATATTATAAAAAAGATAAATAATTTGACAAAAAAAAATAGGAAAGAGAATTATGATTTTTCTGTTTGATAGGATTTACTTGGTGGAAAAACATTCCATCTGTAATTAGAGATGACTTTTTTATTTCCATAAACGTAACTCAGTTGGTAAGGATAATACATAATATATATAAGATTTGAGGTTTAAATCTCATACACCATAAAAAAAAAGACACGACTTTTTTTTTTTAATAAATTTAAACTTTCTAACTTTCGCTTTGCCTAACTTTGTTAGGTCTAGATTTTTCTCTCTTAACTGCTGGGTTTATTATTTTATGATTTTACTTTTTTAAACTACACTCTTTTTTTTCTTCAAAATGTAGATTTTATTCCATTCAATTTTTCTGATAATGTTTTTAATGAGATAGGTATTGTAAACTCGTATGTTTATTTTTTTGGGTTTTGGTTTAGTCCTTTTCTACTTTTTATTTTAATTTTAATATATTTATTAGGCTGGTTTAAATGATAGATGGTGGACAGGGAGGACGTTGATCATCTTCATGTCTTGTGATTTTTTTGAAAAAAATATGGTTTGGTATTTACAACTGCTCAGATTTACTATAGTTCAACCGACTCATATCACAAATCATTTACTTCAGTTTGGATCATTAGACAGATACTAAAAAAAAATGTTTACTCTGTTCTACATTTGATTTGGTTACCTTTTAACAAAAGGAAGTTCTTATTCATCACCTTTTTGACAAAGTTAAACTTCAAACTTTCTGGTAGCTGAAGGTGAATCACTCTAACTTTTCTTTTAACTATCATGTGTGGTAACTTAACCATCTTTTATGTTTGGGAGTTACTACTTAGTGAGCTGTTTGTTGGTTTTTCCTGGTTTGTGTTTTGTTTTTTGAGAGGTAGCATTTTTGGCTCATTTTGATTTTAATCCTTGAAAACCGTTGTTGTAACCGTTTTCTCTCCCTTTTTGTCTTTTATGGCATTCCTTGTGTGAGAACGACAATGAAGATCGGTTAACATATTTCATTTTAGTGTTTAAAAGAAAATGATATATGCTGGTATTATAATGGCAACATAGTTTTTTTTTTCTTGAAAAAATAATGCCAACATAGTTGAAATGTCATTGTTGAGATATGATATTTTTACGCTCTAGTTTTTTATTTATATAAACTAACAATGTAATCAAGGGTGAATAGTAGATATGGTGTCTTTGTGAAAAATTGTATCAAAATAACATTTTCCTCTTTCAATGAAATTCAATTAATTTTTTTCGTAAACATTTTTGGCCTCTACTAGTCCTTATCATTTATTTACTTTTCCTTTTCTCCTAACACCAATCTTTCATTTTAAATCGTATTGCCTAGCTAGAGTTGAAATACCTCTAACTATTGAGTGGGAGTTAATTGACGTTTAGTTTAGTTTGTAGGGAAACTAATGTGCCAAGTCACACTAGAGATGCTACGAGCAAGTGTCCATAATTTATTGTGCAGGGGCAGCAGGCGTACCTAATTCCCTACCACATTGGTAGTACCCATAAATGAATTTAAAACATGTATGGACAATTCACATGGGTGATTCAGTACCAATTGTTTGGTTGAAAATATGTGTGGTATGATGAGAAAAAAGCAAGTTTGGTTTGCCAAAAAAAAAAAGAAAAAAGCAAGTTTGGTTAAATAATAAGACTATTACTTTTCCCACCCTGCTTGTTTTTCGTGCGCCATGCAAAAAAACTAAAAATACCCCTGGTCTGGATTATGTAATCCAAACCAGATTGTTAGAGATTTTTGGAACACAAAATCTGGACAGTTTCGATATGAGCTTTTTGGTGTTTTCTTCGATGTCAAAGGTCTTGATCGTTATATAACCCCCGCATAAACTAAAACAATTGCAGGGGTTATATGAACGGTCAACAATGACCTTGACACCACAAACACTCCTACAAAAGTAATTTTTTTAAAGAAAATGAAAGAAAAGAGGTGAAGTGAAGAATGAAAGAATTTGTTGAACATGCAAGCCTATGTATAGTCTAAAACAAGTCCTAAGTCATTTGGAAGTCAAGGAAAACGCGTTTGTCATTCAAAACCGTCCAAAAAACACATTAAAACTCCACTAACCTGCCAAACCTTTGGTGAAATGCACCGTCCAAAAATAACTGACGTTGTTCGGATTATATAATCCGAAAATGACAAAAAAATTTCGGATTGTATAATCCGGACATCACCAGAATGCCTATTTGGAGGTTTTCTTTAAATAGATTTCTTGGAAAATAAGTAATAAATGCATAATAAACAAGTAAGCAGCATAAAACAATGTAAACGAGAAAATATTTTAGGATGGTGTTCGAAGAGGTGCTTTTGAACTCGATCTAGTTGGCATGTCAACTGACATATTTCTATCGGAAGGCCAACTGGATCGAGCTCATAAAAACCTTTTCGGATTCAGATATGCAACATAACGATGAAAGACAAGGTGTTTCAAGAGGATTGTTTTGAGTTAGATCATGTTGCCTTCCCAACTGAGATATTTCTATCGCCAAGGCACCAAGATCTAACTCATAGCAAACCTCTTGGTATTCAAATGTAGAGCAAGAATCTATATATATTTTTGAAAGCATGATGAAGATCTTCATCATGTCGTTAAATAGATAGCGATCTACTTAAAACAACATGAGAAAGATCCTCAACACAATGACAAAAATTTAGATAATATAAAACATAATAAAACATCTTAGTTGAACCACAATATAACTAACACATAATTAAATGAAACATAAAACACATAATTAAAAACAACATAAAACACGTAATCAAAAAATACATAACACATCATCACAGATCATCTAAATTAATGTCTTTGTCTAGTGCATCCATTAGTGCCCTAGTCTCTTCATAATTTCTTGGCCGGATCAAACTTTGTCGAATATGTTCAACAAATCTGGCCAACGAAGCGTCCAACTCGATCAGACCTCTAGTACTGAACTGACCAAAGATGGAGAACATGGTCCTCACGTCAGCGTCGTTCATGAGCATCATTTGGGTGAACCGCACAACCCCGACTGAGTTAGTCGACAGACGTCGATACTCAACACCATCCACCCTCTTTGTGTCCTTGTAGTTGAGTTCGAGGTTGATTTTCTTCAGCTGACTCTTCAACCCGGAGAGGGTGACATCATTGGGAATCATGAACAGATGGGGTAGTTTCCCCCGTTGTAGTAATATGCAGTTAGCTTAGTGTTCGGATCAAAGACAGAGTTTTCCATGGTTTCTGGTTATGAACACAGAGACGCCTATTTATAGAGGTCCATGGGCATCCAGGACCACAAAAATTGTCGGTGCAATGTGGACCACATGAAAAAAAATCATGTTCCAGATTGTATAATCTGAAATGTCTCTCACCCACAGAATGTGCGCAGCTTCCTTCAGTTTGGCCATGTATCGTACAAATTCGGAATACACAATCCGGAAACCATGGGAGTTGTCCGGATTATGTAGTCCGAATTGTGTCAGTTTGTTTTGGACGGTGGTCTGCACCACAAGAAACACGTATTCAAAGGTTTTTACCAGCATTAATGGCTGGTAAAACTCCTTTGAACACGTTTTTTGACCAAAATTAATGGCTAGGCAAATTATTTTCCTATAAATAGCCTCCAAAACCTTCACATTTCTCAAACTTTCTCCTCCTCTCCTCATGTTCATTCTATGCAAAATGTGTTTCCATCGTTGGCCTTTCATAAAAAAAGGATACTTTGGAAACTCAAGGATTATATGACCGGACAACAGGAAGACAACGTGCTGCAAAGAAGCACGGGCTGTCTGGGTGCAAGGCTGACCATCAAGGTCTCTTTCGCCCCATAAACATACCTTACCCCAGTAGACTCCCCCCGACCAACCTTCTTGGGGTAAAGCTATATTTAGTTTTACCTTAGGGAGGTAGGTATTCTCCTGGGTTTTTTTTCCCGTATATTTAGTTTTACCCCATTGTAATGTAAATGAATAATCATATTAATAAAATGAGATGTTTATGTATTATTTTTGTTCGTATATTTGTGTGTTTTTTTGGATTTATTTTATGAATTTAGCATCTAATATAATCCGAAAATTTCTTGGAAATTATTTATCCAGATTATATAATTCGAAGGGATTTTATGTAATTTAGCAAGGCACACAAGAACTTAAGAGGGTGGAAAAAGTAATAGTCAAATAATAAATATGTGTGATGTAATGAGCCAAAAACAAGTATGGTTCTAATATGTATGGTGCAATGAATCGAAAGCAAGTACTCCATCGGTCACATAATATGTGTTTTTTTTTTATTCCACACAATTATTAAGGAAATGATTAATAATGTTCACTTTAATAGTAAAATATATTTAATTTACTGAAACATCCTCATTAATTGTTCGAGTATTACTTTGGTTTCCTGATCCAGATTCGCATCCTCTTTGGAACTCGAGTCCCTAATTACTCTTTCTAGGTGGTTAGTAGTACCACTTTTGGCTGCTAACTCCTCAATCATATCGTCCATGATTTCCTTACACCCTATTTATTTAACTTCCCCTAGATTTAGCATTTTGTCAAATACGTTAAATTTGATATGCTCATCTCTAATTCTCAACATTATTTCTCGAGCTTCCAAATCGATCATGGCTCTTCCTGTTGCTAGGAAGGGTCTCCCTAAAACTAATGGACATTCACTATCTTCTTCCATGTCCATAATCACAAAATCCACCGGGAACACAAATCTTCCTACTTTTACTAGTACATCATCCACTATTCCAAAAGGGTGTTTAACATATTGATTTGGTAAGGATAATGTCATTCTATATGGCTTAACAACTAAATCTCCTAATTTTCTTGTCATGGACAAAGACATTAGGTTAATACTAGCTCAAAGATCACATAATGTCTTGCTTATGTGTACCTTCCCTATTGAACAAGGTATGGTAAAACTTCCTAGATCAATAAAATAAAGTGATAAGTAGAGTATCGTATCTACAGGGATTGTCGTTTCATCCAAGCAATTCGCATTACTTATATTAAGTTTGACGGTAAAATAAAAGAGTTAAAGGGTTAGAGATTTGCAATTTTTATCAGTTTGCAACATAGAAAGTCACCTTTTTTGGTTGCATAAAAGTAAGTAGTGGTTAGGATTCTTCGAATCCCCCCTATATAGTTGTTGGATATTAAATCACATTAATGTCGTGTTTATTTACCTTACGTAGACTATACAAGTAATGAAGCCATTTTGAGGTTACTAACTGATGAGTCAATAAATTAGTGTTTTTAATATATTATTTGAATCCGTTTTATTTAGATTTGATTTCGTTTTATTTAATATTATTTCCTTTTTAGAACTATTTTACTTCAATTGCAAGTTATTATGTTTTAGGAACAAATATCTGATATATTGAGTCTTGGAGCAAAAGAAAGAGGATTAGGAGCTGATTCGGGATGAAAATACGAAATATGAGACAAAAATATGTCAGCCCCTAAGTCAGGAACTTGGCACGGCCCGTGCCAGCCTTCAGGATACTCTTTTGCTCCTTCTGCTTCATGGACAAGCTACCTATTAGTTTACTTCTGACCTAAAAGCCCGTGGTTTCTTGTGGAACATTCTAGTGTGATATTTCTTAGGGGTTAAGTCATTGTAAACTATAAATAGAGTAGCTAGCTATCACAACAAATCATCTTTTGTTCTTGGAAATAATAAGTGACAATTGTTTCTTTGAAAGTTTCAAAGGTACAATTGTCACACTAGAAACGATTAGGTTAAAAATAGAGTATCGTTCATCTTTATTTTTTGTTGTTGTTGTTGTTCTTCTTCTTCTCTTCTATGTCTACAAGGAACGTTAGTGAGTAGACTCTTCTTGTCTTGGGATTGTTGGATAAGTCTAATGACATAATCCTAATCAAACCAAGCCATAAAC